>CXWL01118539.1_pt1 | contig 42142 bp, 34 predicted proteins | sample 590931 | NCBI WGS metagenome assembly CXWL01 (sample SAMEA3498368, study PRJEB10139) | groundwater metagenome | biome: water well; material: biofilm material | place: Germany | collected 2015-04-27 | reverse complement strand
CAAGGCACGCGCCGACGCCGAAGCCAAAGCAAAACAGGAAGCCGAAGCCGCACGCCTCAAGGCCGAACAGGATGCCGCCAAGGCGCGGGCGGAACTCGAAGCCGCCAAGGCCAAGGCAGAAGCCGAGGCCAAGGCACGCGCCGACGCCGAAGCCAAAGCAAAACAGGAAGCCGAAGCCGCACGCCTCAAGGCGGAGCAGGATGCCGCGCGCGCGCGCGCGGAACTCGAAGCCGCCAAGGCCAAGGCAGAAGCCGAGGCCAAAGCTCGCGCCGACGCCGAAGCCAAAGCAAAACAGGAAGCCGAAGCCGCACGCCTCAAGGCCGAACAGGATGCTGCCAAGGCGCGGGCGGAACTCGAAGCCGCCAAGGCCAAGGCAGAAGCCGAGGCCAAGGCACGCGCCGACGCCGAAGCCAAAGCAAAACAGGAAGCCGAAGCCGCACGCCTCAAGGCTGAACAGGATGCTGCCAAGGCGCGGGCGGAACTCGAAGCCGCCAAGGCCAAGGCAGAAGCCGAGGCCAAAGCTCGCGCCGACGCCGAGGCCAAAGCAAAGCAGGAAGCCGAAGCCGCACGCCTCAAGGCTGAACAGGATGCCGCCAGGGCGCGGGCGGAACTCGAAGCCGCCAAGGCCAAGGCAGAAGCCGAGGCCAAAGCTCGCGCCGACGCCGAGGCCAAAGCAAAGCAGGAAGCCGAAGCCGCACGCCTCAAGGCCGAACAGGATGCCGCCAGGGCGCGGGCGGAACTCGAAGCCGCCAAGGCCAAGGCAGAAGCCGAGGCCAAGGCACACGCCGACGCCGAGGCCAAAGCAAAACAGGAAGCCGCCAAGGCCAAGGCTCGCGCCGACGCCGAGGCGGCGCGCATCAAAGCCGAAGCGGATGAGCGAGCCCACACTGCGGCTGCGGCCAAAGCTGGCGCAACCGGGCAGCAGCCAAGCTCACCAGCCATCGAGCTGGCGCCTATCATGTTGGGCGGCTTCGCGGCGGAAGCGAAAAATGAAACGGGCGGCGAAGCTGCGGGCGAAGAAACTTCAGAGGCGCCCCCGATCATATTTGCAGAATTTGCTGTCCCGACAGAATCGGCCAAGGAAACCTCGCAAACGGAAATTGCAGAGCAGCAACGGCAGCAGGAAGCCGAGGTCGAGCAGCAGGCGGCAGCAAAGCGGAAGGCGCAACAGGAAGCGGAGGAGGAGCGCGCTAACGCCGAGCGGGAGATGGCGCGACTCAAGGCGGAAGCGGTCGCCGACGCAGCAGAGGAAGAAGCCGCACACAAAATGGCTGAAGAACAGGCCAAGGTGTGGGCGGAAGCCGAGCAGCGTGCGAAGGCGCTGGCGGAAGCTCAAGCGCTGGTGCAGGCAGAAAGCGGGGCGCAACCTGCAGCCCGGCCAGAAACCCCGGGCAAGGCCGCCGTCCCAGCCCAGAAAAAACATCGCAAACCCCTGCCGCTGGGCAAAATGGCAGCGGGCTTATTTGGCCTGCTGCTGGCCGCAGTTGTCGTGCTGCCTTTGCTGTTGCCTATGCAGGGTTACGCCGCAAAAATCGAAAGCATCCTGTCACAACAACTGCGGCAAAAGGTGCGAGTAGGGCAGATGAAAGCGGCGTTGTTGCCTTTGCCAAAAATCGAGCTGAAGGATGTATCGGTAGGCGAGGCGCAGGAACTGAAAGCGGGGAGCGTGGTATTGAATTTCGGAATGGGCGCCCTGTTCTCCGAAACCAAAGCTATCAGCAAGGCAGAAATCGGCGATCTTGCGCTTGCTGCCGCCTCCTTCGACAAGGCGCTGGGCTGGTTGGGCGCGGCGGTCGGAAACGCGCAGTATCCGGTCGCGCAGATGACGTTTCAGCGCGTGCGCGTCGGCGGCGATGCTATCAGCCTGCCCTCCCTCAACGGCGCCGCCGAATTGGACGCCAGCGGCCATCTCGCCAAGGCTGCCTTGAGTAGTGAGGATGGCAAGTTTTCCGTCGAGATCAAGCCGCAGCAATCGCGCTGGCAGATCGCGCTGAACCTCCGCGAAAGCAGTCTGCCGCTGTTGCCGGAGATTCAGTTCAACGAGTTGAATGCCAAAGGCGAAGCGAACGGAAGTGAGGTCAGCTTCAGCGAACTGGATGGTCGCCTGCACGGCGGCATGGTGATGGGCAACGCGAAATTGAGCTGGCAGAAAGGCTGGCAATTGCAGGGGCGCGTGACCGTCAAGGCGCTGGAACTGCAAAAAGCCCTGCCGCAGTTCGGCATCAGCGGAGAAATGGACGGCGATGCCAGCTTTGCGCTGAACGGCGAAAAGCTGGCGCAATTGACCGGCGCGGTCGGGGTGGACGGCAGCTTCGTAGTGAAAAAAGGCGCCATCAACAATATGGATGTGGTGGAGACCGTCACCTCCAGTCGCCAGGGTGTGGCCGGTGGCCGCACCCACTTTGACGAGCTGACCGGCTTGTTGCAAGTGGATGGCGGTGGTCAGCACCTCCGACAAATCAAGATTTCCGCCGGTGTGATGAGCGCGAACGGCTCGGTTGATGTCAGCCCGAGCAGGCAATTATCCGGGCGCCTGAACGTGGATTTGAAAATGCGCGCGGGGTTGGGCAGTGTGCCGTTAACGCTGTCCGGGGAAGCGGGCAAGCCGTCGCTGCGCGTGGGGCGCTGACGGGCCGACGCAACGCAAGCTATTTTCCCAGCAGCCCGCTCAAGGCAGAAAAAAGCCCCGGTTTCTTCGGCTGGCCGGTCGGCTCGCTTGATCCGAAAGGAGAGGCAGCCTGACTGGCGGGCGCTTTAGCGCTATCGGCTTCTGTTGTTGCAGCGGGTTTGGCGATGCCCAGCATGCTCTGCGCGGTCGAAACCTGCTCGGCGAAGCGCTCCAGAAAACTCCGGCAGTCTTCCTGCGACATCCCCAATCTTTTTGCCGCCGCGACATTGTCCCACGCAGTTATTTTGGCGGCTCCCATGTCCAGCGGGTTGGCAACCGCAACCACGTCCACGTAGTCCGCACGCTCTCCATCGCGGTGAAAATCCTCGTGCTCCGCAGCCACATCAATCAAGTCTTGCGGGAAATTCCAGCTCTTCAGCAGCCGCCTGCCGGCTTGCTCGTGGCATTTCCGGATGAGCGACTCCAGGGTTTCGGCGTCAGGCGACATGCCTTTTTTTGCGGCGAACAGGCAAACGGGTAATGTGCCGATATCGTGGATAAGCCCCGCCATCATGGCGTGCTCGGGCTGGAGGTGTTTCTGGCGCAGCGCAATGACGTAGCTGATCGCGGCAACCCTGCGGCTATGCTCCCAGAACGACTTCAAGCGCTGGTTGATAACCGGGTTGGCCGAGCGGAACATCTCGCCCACCGTGAGGGCAAGAACGATATTGTGCAACAAGCGGTAGCCCAGCCGCGATACGGCATCTTTTACGCTGGCTACCGGGGGTTTTCCGGTAAAGGCCGCGCTGTTGGCCATCTTGACAACCTGGGCGGCAATGGCCGGGTCGCCCGATACGGCAAGCACGATCTGGCTGGCCGATACATTCTGGTCGTCAATCAGCTTGCGGAGCTTGAACGCGGCATCCGGCAAAGTGGGCAGGGCCAACTCTTTGCTGTCAATGCACGCCAGCAGTTCTTCCAGGAATGAGGGCTGTTCGGTTGGCGTCATGTATTTTCTTCAAGCCAGCGCTTTTGCGATGCGGCCTATCGCGCTCTGCAAATTTTCCATCGAGGTGGCGAAAGACAGGCGGGCGTAACCCTCGCTGCCGAAAGCCGAGCCGGGCACCACCGCCACTCCTGCTTTTTCCAGAAGATATTCCGATAACGCCAGGTCGCTGGCTTCCTTGAGCACGCCTTTTTTGTGCAGCGTTGCGATGGCGGGGCGCATGTCCGGGAAGGCGTAGAACGCGCCGCCCGCCTTGATGCACTGTACGCCGGGAATCTTGTTCAATTCGTTCACCACGAAAGCATGCCGCTCGCGGAAGGCTTTCACCATCGGCGCGATGCAGCCCTGGTCTCCGTTCAATGCCGCCTCCGCCGCTACCTGGGAAATCGAGGTGGGGTTGGAAGTGCTTTGCGACTGCACGTTCTCCATCGCGGTGATGATGTTTTCCGGCCCCGCCGCATAGCCGATACGCCAGCCGGTCATGGAATAGGCCTTGGATACGCCGTTCAGCACCATGGTGCGCGGATACAGATCGGGGCAGGCGTTCAGGATGTTGGCGAATTTTTCGTCGCCGAGCGCGACGTGCTCGTACATGTCGTCGCTGGCGATCAGGATATCCGGGTGCTTGCGCAGCACCTCGCCCAACGCTTTCAAGTCCTCAAGGCTGTACACCGCGCCGGTCGGGTTGCTCGGGCTGTTGATCACCACCATCCGGGTTTTTGGAGTAATTGCCGCAGCCAGTTGCGCGGCAGTCATTTTGAAACCCTGTTCGATGCCCGCCTCCACGATCACCGGTTTGCCTTCGGCGATCAGGACGATGTCCGGGTAGGACACCCAGTAGGGGGCGGGGATGATCACCTCGTCGCCGCGATTGACCACCGCCAGCGCCAGGTTGAAGAAGCTCTGCTTGCCGCCGCACGAAACCAGGATCTGTTTCGCCGTATAGTCCAGCCCGTTGTCGCGCTTGAATTTGGCGATGACTGCCTGCTTGAGGGATGGGGTGCCGCCCACGGCGGTGTATTTGGTGAAGCCCCTGTTGATCGCCGCGATGGCGGCATCCTTGATGTGCTGCGGGGTGTCGAAGTCCGGCTCGCCGGCACCCAGCCCGATGATGTCTTTACCTTCGGCTTTCAGTTTGTTGGCGCGCGCGGTGACGGCGAGAGTGGGGGAGGGTTTGATGGCTTGTACGCGGGTAGAAAGTTCCAAGATCGTTCCTTGCAGTAATTTTCGCAGGCGCAAATTATACCCGTGTCGCAGGGAAGAGTGGGCGGAGTGAAGGATAGAGAAAGTCCGGAGAAAGCTGTAGTTGCAAGACCGGTCGGACGGATTACACCGCGCGCGGCCCCATCCCCTGATTGTCCTTTTTTATTCTTATCCCTTTGCACTGTGCAAAGGGTTTGGCAGACAGTTAATCAATTACAAGTTTTATGTCGAATCTTACTATCCTGTCTGGCTCAAGCTTCAATAACTCTTCTGTTTGATAGGCAAACAAAGCTTCTCTTTCAGAGTTGACGTTAACCTGGTTAAGAAATTCAGCCCTCAACTTTTCAAGGTTGGCAGCCATTTCATCGAGTCCCTTGGCAGAGTTTTTTTCAGGCGGCATTCGTTCAGAGACATAATTTTTGACGGTTTGAGCGAATCTCTTGTTGGCAAAGGTCATCCTTCTGGATTTGTTGATATAGTTGACCGTATCATCAGCAAGCCTCGTTCTTTCCTCCAGCGGAATGTCCGATGGAAGAAGCCGCAATAATTGCATGCTGGTGAGCATTGGGGTATGCGTCTTACGCTTACCGATCTGCGCAAATGCCAGCGGCAGAGAGATTGAAGCTTCTGCTATCTTAATTCTGCTCGGGGCAAAATCCTTAAGTAAGGCACTGCTTTCGTAATACTGGCGCCAATGCTCCCGGCTCACGTCAGCAGTCACACCGGCGGTCTCAAATTCTTTTACAACGCTGGCGATAATCTCCTTCAATGGCAGTGATTCCATAATGTCAGGCCTTAATTTCAAATGAGGCTACTTCCGGCAGCGCATAAAAATGCACTGCCGGGTGATTTGCTGTTTCAACAGACAAGGCTGGTTACTTCAGGTTAGGGTGGTGTTGGGGTTGGGGTTGCTGCCTCAGGCACGGATCTCGCGGCATTTTCCGCGATGCTTAAAAGTGTTTCTATCCCTTTGGGCAACGGAGCCGAATTTCCCCTGATGTTTATGTTCAGGTTGTATTCTTGCTCTCTCCCGGTTTTAAAGCGTGACTCGAAATCTGTTTTTGTCGTGGTTTCAACCTTCATGCCGCCACCAATCTTAAGCAGATTTTTGATATTCAGGCCAAGGCTTGCGTCACTGGTTGATGTACTTTGGGAACTTATCCCGAACTTGGCAGAAAATGATTGCATGCTCTTGAGCTTGACATTGAAAGACCAATCAAAGTTGGTGATTTCAAAATTGGGGACGTTGAACAATGTGATAAACGGAATATCCACATTTGTTATCTTTCCGTTCGCATCAATTTTTAACTTCGCAACGCGAACGTCATAATCATTGCTCGAATTGCTATTGGGCGTGTCGAAAAACGATTCGTCATCATTCCGTGTGAATCCAATTTCTTCAATAAATTTTGCAGTGGTCATCGCTGCCTGTGCTTGTGCCTTTATAACCGAGTTCAAAGGTGCGGAGATCAGCTGTTCTAAAGGTAGATTTCTCAGTTCCGTAATATCTTCTTGCATAATTTTCCCCTAATTAAGCTGTGCCTACTCTAAATGGTTTTCGGCAGACCCAAGTACATCACTTATTAGCACAGTAGCGTGCCAATTCTACGGAAATATAGTATGAGCCACGGCGCGCTGTGGTTTTTTCGCATCTCTTGAACTCGTTACCAGTTCATTGCAGCTACGCATTCTTAAATTATCTTGCTGTGGAATGATAGCCAACACTACCAGCTTCCCTGCCGAAAATAAATAGTCTTGATGGCCTATATCGGCTGAACCTTACAAGGTGTCGAAGGGCGAAACCAATGCGGGTTGATAGGCCGATGCAAGCTACAGCGTCTTGTTCACTTTCACGATGCCATGATCCTCTTCGCTACCCTTGGCGGCAAAGCCGATCTGCGCCATGAACTTCAGCATGCTGCTGTTGTTCTTGAGTACGTCGCCTTCCATGGTCTTGAGTCCTTTCGAGCGCGCGGCATCCATCAGCGCCGTCATCAGCTTTTGGCCGAGCCCCTTGCCGTGCATGCTGTCGGCGATCACGATGGCGAACTCGCAGGTTTCTCCGTCCGGGTTGGTGGCGAAACGCGCCACCCCCAGCTCGGTTTCCCGACCAGCCTCACCGGTTACGGCAACCAGCGCCATTTCCCGGCTGTAATCAAGCTGGGTGAAACGCACCAGCATGGTCGGGGTCAGTTCATGCACGATATTCATGAAGCGGAAATATTTGCTTTCCTCCGACAGATCGCGCACGAATTCCTGCTCGAGTTCGGCGTCCTCCGGGCGGATCGGGCGGATGGTGATATCGGTGCCGTCGGCCAGTTGCCATCTGCTCACCAGATGGGACGGATAGGGGTGGATCGCCATATGCGCATAACGGTCGGCGCTGGGCTGGCGGTACTCCACCACCACGCGCGCATCGGCGGCCAGCGCGCCGCGCTCGTCCAGGATCAGCGGGTTGATGTCCATTTCCATCAGCATCGGCAGTTCGCAGACCATTTCCGATACGCGCAGCAGCACGCTTTCCAGCGCTTCCATGTCGGCGGGCGGCATATGGCGGAACGCGCCCAGCATCCTGGCGACGCGCGTGCCGCCGATAAGATCCTTGACCAGGAAGGTGTTGAGCGGCGGCAGCGCCACGGCGCGGTCACCCATCACTTCCACCGTGGTGCCACCCGCGCCGAAGGTGATGATCGGCCCGAACACCGGGTCGTTGATCACGCCCACCATCAGCTCGCGCCCGTTCGGCTTGACCACCATCGGCTCGATCGAAATCCCGTCCATCTGCGCGCCGGGGCGGTTGCGTTTTACGTTCTCGATGATGTCCTGATACGCCGCGCGCACCGCCTGCGCGTTGACCAGGTTGAGCATCACGCCACCCGCGTCGCTCTTGTGCGTGATGTCGCGCGAGTTCACCTTCATCGCCACCGGGAAGCCCAGTTGCTGGGCGATCAGCAGCGCCTCGTTGGGCGAATGCGCGATCATGGTTTGCGCCACCGGGATGTGGAAAGCCGACAGCAGCGCCTTGGACTCCATCTCGCTCAACACCTTGCGGCGGTCTTGCAGCGCGCCTTCGATCACCATGCGCGCCCCTTCCACATCCGGCTCCAGGTGGTGCGACAGCGGCCCCGGCACCTGCATCAGCAGCTTCTGGTTGCGGTGGTAAGCGGAAAGATACGAGAATACTTCCACCGCCGGTTCCGGGGTGCGGAAATTGGGTTTTCTGGCCTGCTTGAAGGCCTTGCGCGCTTCCGCCACCTGCGCCTCGCCCATCCAGCAGGCCAGCAGCGGCTTGCTGTATTGCTCGGCCAGCGCGATCACCGCCTGCGCGGCCTCCAGCGGCTTGGTCATGGCCTGCGGCGTGAGGATGGTCAGCACGCCATCCACGTTCGGGTCTTCGAGGCAGGCTTTGACGGCGTGGTGATAGCGGTCGGCCTGCGCGTCGCCGATGATGTCCACCGGGTTGCCGTGCGGCCAGTTGGGCGGCAGCACCGCATTGAGCCGCTCGATGGTGGAATCGGACAACGCCGCGATAGTTAGCCCCAGATCGGAGGCGCGGTCGGTCGCCATCACGCCCGGCCCGCCGCCATTGGTGATGATGGCGAGGCGGTTGCCGGTGGGGCGGAAGCCGCAGGACAACGCCTTGGCGGAGGCGAATAGTTGCGTGATGGTCTGCACCCGCACCACCCCGGCGCGGCGCACGGCGGCATCGAACGCATCGTCGGAACCGACCAGCGAAGCGGTGTGGGACATGGCCGCCTTCGAGCCTGCGGCATGGCGCCCCACCTTGACCAGGATCACCGGCTTGACGCGCGCGGCGGCGCGGATCGCGCTCATGAAGCTGCGCGCGTTGCGGATGCCTTCGATGTACATCAGGATACTGTGGGTCTGCGGATCGAACACCAGGTAATCGAGAATCTCGCCGAAATCCACATCGGCGGATGAGCCCATGGATACCATACTGGAAAACCCCACATCGTTGCTCTGCGCCCAATCCAGTATCGAAGTGCATAGCGCCCCCGATTGCGACACGAAGGCGAGGTTGCCGGGTTTGGCGCCGCCCTTGTTGAATGTGGCGTCGAGACCGATGCCGGGGCGCATCACGCCGAGGCAGTTTGGCCCGACCAGGCGGATGCCGTAGCGGTGCGCATTCTCCAGCACCTGCCGCTCCAGCGCCTTGCCTTCTTCGCCGGTTTCGCCGAAACCCGCCGTGATGATGACCGCCGCCTTGACGCCGTGCTTGCCGCAATCTTCGATGATGCCGGGCACGGTTTGCGGAGGCGTGGCGATAACCGCAAACTCCACCGCCTCGCCCACCTGGGAAAGCGTGGTGTACGCCTTGCGGCCCTGCACCTCGGCGTTTTTGGCATTGATGGGGTACAAGCCGCCCTTGTAACCGCCTTCCAGCATGTTGTGGAACACGATCTGGCCGACCGAATCGGCGCGGTCACTGGCGCCGAACACGGCGACGGATTGTGGGGCGAAGAGGGGGTTGAGGTAATGCTGGCTCATGGTTTCTCCCGGAGTTTATTGATGGGGTTTGTGCCTTATTCCGGCCTACATGCTACGCGCTTGTTCAGGAAACGCTGAGCAAGTCCTCCGTTCGTGGTGTACCCGCAAGGGGTAGGCCGTGGCTGTAAGTGGCTTGCGCCCCAACAGCACACGCACAGCTTGTCGAGCCATGAGCGGAGGACGATATAAAATCTGTACGAGTTGCGAACCCCGCCCTTCGACGGGCCTGGGCGAACGGGAGAACGGCATTGGGGTTATGCGCGGAAAACCGAGGCGATAGTCGCGCGTCACTTCCTCGAAGGCGTGGCAGTGCTGCAATGCGCGCCAGACGGCATCGAAATCGGCGAAGTCGAAAGCGGCGCTCCAGCGGTAAGCAAAGTGCAGTGCGCGCACCAGCGGCCCTGGTTCGGAGTTATGTGACAGCGTCTTCAGTGCCAGCAGATAATCTTCGCGGAACAGCGTGGACACGATGATGCGCGTCCTGTCGGCGGCGGACAGGCAGGCGTTCATCATCAGGCGGGCGATGCGGCCATTGCCGTCCTTGAAGGGATGCACTTCGGCCAGCACGAACATGGTCATCGCCGCCCGCGCGAAGGGCGCCGACAGCGCCGCAATACGCAGCCAGCCTTGGCGCAGCGTGCCATCAACCAGATCGGGGGCGACGAAAGTGGTAGTGCCGGCGCGGTTGGCCTGCTCCTTGAATCTTCCCGGAAGCGCTTCCGGTCGCGCGGACAGAACGCTGGCGTGCAGCGCGCGCGCTTGGGCGATGAAGTCGTCGGCGCCGGAAGGTAACCGGCGACGCAGTTGCGGGTGCGCGGCGACCTGAAAGGTGCCGAGCACATCATGGGCGTCGGCGGGCCTGTTCTCGGCGATGCGCCCGCGAAAGACGATGTCGCTGGCTTCCTCGACCGTGAAGGTCGTGCCCTCGATATAGTTGGAGAAGTAGCTTTCAAAAAAGGCGGAGTGGGCGCGCGCGGCATCGCTCGTGGCCAGTTCGGGGAACTCCTCCACCGGTTCGCGGTTGAGGTGCGAAAATAGCGCGTCGAACAGCGGCAACCTCGCCGCATCGTAGGGCTGCCTGTTCGCGCGGGCGCGCCCTTTCGCTGTCTTGAGCCGGGCTGCGTCGCGGGTGCCGAGCAGGGCGCCGATCATGCCGTCGAGCGCCGAAAATTCGGTCTGCCAGCCAAAGCGTTGCGCCAGCCCGCGCGCCGTATCGCGCAAGGTGTTGAGGTGATCGAGGCCGCGTGACTGCGCCGCCCGCTCCAGATGTTCCTCGACCCAGGCCGCACCCAGCGCCTTGCGTTGCACCCCGCGCGCCGCTTGCAGGTTTTCGAGCAGGCGGCGCGGCTCCGAGGAGAGGAACAGGCCGCCGACCGGCATGTCGCGCGTCGGATCTTCTTCAGCGACGGCGGGCGGACCTTGCAGTAGTTTCAGCGTCAGCCCCGGCAGCGCAAGATCACGGGTGCGGCGCCCGGTCGTGAGATAGAGCAAGCCGGCAACCGGCTTGCCCTCTACCGCCGAGCGGTGGCTCAAAACCGCGCCAGGGTAGAGGTGGGAGACAATTTCCAGCCAGTGGCGGGCGACGAGTGTTTCCGGCGCGGACGCCGTGTCGGTGCTGTAGATGCCCGGATACAGCCGACGCAACTCGCCGCGCCGGGTTCGGCGGGACAGGCTGGCGGCATTATCGGAATCCAGGAAGAGCAGCGGGCTGGGCATGGCAGGTCAGGAAAGTGCGATCAAGCACAGAAACGGGCTAGAAAATGTCATCAAGACAAGATTACCGCAATCAATCTGTCATTCTGGCGAGATTAGCTCTGCCGTTGAGGCCGAATACCGGTACGCCACGAACTTCAATCCGCCGCCCTCCCTGCAAGCCGGTTCCGCCGCGCGTGAGCAGCAGGCGCGGAGCGACGAATCCTGGGTCGAAGGCGGCCCTGAGCTTGCCGGCAACGCGCTTGGCTTTCTGGTTGATACGCTCGGCTTCGGTTTCCGCAAGCTCCGGTCGCTGTTTGAGATAGAGAGCGTCCCAATGTTTGACCTCAACAACAAATACACCCGATGGGCCAACGATGATCTGGTCAATTTCATCAGAAAGCCGGCTGGCGGTAGAGGAATGACTGACGTTGGATAGCAGCAACCAAGGCCCGGGCGTGCCTTGTAGCTTGATCTTGAGCCGTTCTATCGCAAGCTTTTCGCTCGCATTGACGGGCGTGCCGCATTCGATGTGCCGAAACCCTGAAATCGCCACAACTTTCTCCCTGAAGTGCCGGCCTGCTTATAGGGCGATTGTATTACGTTGCGATAGCCTTCGTAATGAGATTTACGATGTTGGCCCTGCCCGCTCAAGCTCTTGGAGTTAAAATGCGGTTTCGCCCGACCCGAAACCTTCGATGCATACTCTGGCTCGCCTGATCGCACGACCGCACGGTCGCCATTTTTTATGCTGAAAACCTCGCTGCGCCTCGCCTGGAAAGGGTTGGGCCACCTGACCCGCGTCGCGTTGGTCGGCGCGGCCCTGCTGGTGTTTGCCTGCGGCGCGTTGATGCTGGGGCTGCGTTACTGGATATTGCCGGACATCGAGCGTTATCGCGGCATCATCACGGTCTCCGCCAGCCAGACCATCGGGCAGCCGGTAACCATCGGCAAAATCGAGGCCGACTGGCAAGGTGCGCGCCCCCATTTATCGTTTACCGACGTGCGCATCTTGGATAAGCGCGGGCAGACCGCCCTGGCGTTGCCGCGCGTGGATAACGTGGTGTCGTGGACGACTTTGCTCAGAGGCGAAGTGCGCTTGCACAGCCTCGAACTCGAACGGCCGGAACTACTAATAAGACGCGACGCGCAGGGCTTGCTGTACATAGCGGGAATCGCGCTGTCCGGAGAGCAATCGGATCAGGGCTTGGCCGATTGGCTGCTGCATCAGGGGCGCATCATCGTGCGCGATGCGCGCATCGTCTGGCTGGACGAACAGCGCCCCGCACCGCCGCTGGTGTTCGAACAAGTGACCTTGCTGATCGAGAATGGCGGGCTGCTCGAAAATAGCTGGCTCGCGGAGAAAAGCGGGCTTGCTGCCGGAGCGGGGCGGCACCGCTTTGCGGTGCGCGCGCTGCCGCCCGCAGAGCTGTCCGGGCAGCTTGATGTGCGCGGCGACTTTCACGGTACCAGCTTCAACGATCTGCGCAACTGGCGCGGCCAACTGTTTACCCAGCTCGATTATGTGGATGCGGGCGCGTTGCGGGCGTGGCTGCCGCTGCACCCTGGCTTCAAGCTCGGCAAGGGGGCGCTGCGCGGATGGCTGGATTTCGAGGGAGGGCAAGCTGGCCGCCTGACCGCAGACCTCGCGCTGGCGGACGTACAGGCCCAATTGGGCGACGATCTGCCGCTGCTCGATTTGCGCGCGCTGCGCGGGCGCATCGCCTGGCAGGAGTCGGCGCAAGGGAGAGAAATTTCCACGCGCAAATTTTCCATGCAAATGAATAACGGCCTGCTGGTGCAGCCCACCGATTTTTATCTGCGCCTCGCCGCCGGAGACAAACAACCCGCCGGCGGTGAAGTGCGTGCCAACACGCTGGACCTGGCCAACCTGACCGGCCTGGCAAACTATTTGCCGCTGGCGCAGGACCTGAAAAAGAGGCTCGCCGAATTTGCGCCGCGAGGCCAGGTATCCGGGCTGCAAGCCAAATGGCGGAACGAGGCGGACAAACCGCTGCAATTCGATGTCAAGGCGCAATTCGACCAGCTCTCTCTGCTGCGCACGGCCAACCTGCCCGGTTTCGGCGGCTTGAGCGGCGAGGTGGCCGCCAGCGAACGGGGCGGGTCGCTGTCGCTGAACGCGCACGCGCTGACGGTGGATGCGCCGCAGATCATGCCGGAGCCGCTGCAATTCGATACGCTCACCGCGCAGTCGAGTTGGCAGGCGGGCAAAGACGGGTTGGAGCTGAAGTTCAGCAATGTTTCCATCGCCAACGCCGACGTTGCCGGCAACCTGTTCGGCAGTTTCCGCACCATACCGGATAGCCCCGGCCAGATTGACCTGACCATCGCCCTGACGCGCGCCGCTGTCAACCGCGCCAGCCGCTACATCCCGCTGGCCGCGCTGGACAAGGAAACACACGGCTGGATACGCGATGCGCTGTTGGGCGGTCAGGCTTCCGAATTCCGCCTGCGCCTGCACGGGGATCTGAAGGATTTCCCCTATCCGGAAAACAGGAAAGGCATACTCAGCATCCAGATGCGTGCCAAGAATGTAGCGATGGAGTATGACAGGGAATGGCCGCGCATTGACAACATCACCGCCGAATTGCTGGTGCAGGGCCAGCGCCTGGAGGTGATCGCGCCGACCGGCACGACGCTGGGCGCGCGCCTGCAAAAAGTGAACGTGGTCGTGCCGGATATGACCAGCCCGGACATGGTGTTGCAGGTGCGCGGCGAAGCGCTGGCGGAAACGGCGCAAGGTCTGGATTTCATCCAGAAAAGCCCGGTGCATGGCTACCTGGACGGGTTCACCGACGACATGGCGGCGCGCGGCAGCGGCAAGCTCAATTTGTCGCTGGATGTCCCGTTGCTGGGCAGCAAACCGGCGAAGGTTTCCGGCATCTACCGTTTTTCCGGCAACGAAATTGACCTCGGCGCAGGCGCACCGACCCTGCGTCAGGTAAACGGCGACCTGCTGTTTACGGAATCCTCCATGAACACGCGCAACGCCAGCGCACAAATTTTTGGCGGCCCGGCCACGCTGTCGGTACAAAGCGGCGCGGGCGGTGCGGTACAAGCCCGGATACGCGGAAAAACTGACATGGACGCGCTGCGCAAGAGCGCATCGCACCCGCTTCTTTCCTACTTGAGCGGCGGCAGCGAATGGGAAGCGGTCATCCAAATGCAAAAGAAGCTGACCGATGTCGTGGTGACATCGAACTTGTCCGGTATGGAATCCGCCTTGCCCGAGCCTTTCGCCAAAAGCGCCGCCGAAACTGTCCCGCTGCGCTTCGAGATGAAGAGCGTGACCGCGCAGCAGGAGGTGCTTTCCCTGCAATACGGCGATCTGTTCGGCGCGAAACTGTTGCGCCGCGAGGAAGAGGGAGGATGGGCCATCAAGCGCGGCACGGTAAATTTTGGCGGCCCCGCCCGATTCCACAACCGCGATGGCGTGTGGCTCACCGGCACTGTGCCGAAGCTGGCGCTGGAAGGATGGGGCCCGCTGCTCGGCGCCTCCCGCAGCGCGGCTGCGTCAGGCTTCGCCGGCGCCGATCTGCTGGTGCAGCATCTGGACGTGTACGGTTACAGGGTGAACGAGCTGCGCGTCAGCGCGCGCAACCGCGAAGGCGCGCTGGCCGCACAACTGGCCTCCAGGGAAGCCAACGGCGAGGTGTCATGGGAGGGCGAGGGGAAAGGGAGACTCCACGCACGTTTCAAGAACCTGTATCTGGACAAGGCCGATAACGGCAGGAAGGAATCTGCCACCCGCAAACCAGCGCCTGCGGAAATGGCCGAAAAAAGCGCCATCGAGTTGCCCGCGCTCGATCTGGCGGTGGACGATTTGACCTATCAGGGCAAGCTGCTGGGCCGCATGGAATTGCTGGCGCAGCATCACGGCCACGACTGGTTGCTGGANNTCCGGTTATCCGAACAGCGTCAAAAACGGCAGCGGCAAGCTCGAAGCGGCGTTCATCTGGCGCGGCGGGCCGGACGATTTCAGCTATGCCACGCTGGATGGACAACTCAAGCTGGATACCGGCAAAGGACAGTTTCTGAAAATCAAACCCGGCATCGGCAAGCTGCTGGGTATCTTGAGCTTGCAGGCTTTGCCCCGTCATATCACGCTGGATTTCACCGACGTGTTCAGCGAGGGTTTCGCTTTCGACAGCATCACCGGCACGGCGCAGATCAAACAGGGCGTGCTGTCTACCGGCGATTTCAAGATAGACGGCTCCGCCGCCAAGGTGACCATGGCGGGCCAGATTGATCTGGGGCATGAAACGCAGAACCTGAACGTGCGCATCCTGCCCACGGTGGGGAATAGCGTATCCATGCTGGGCGCGCTTGCCGGCGGGCCTCTGGTGGGCATCGGCACGTTCATCGTCAATAAACTTTTTCGCGAACCGCTCGATAAGTTGGTGTCGTTTGAATACAATGTCACCGGCACATGGGATAACCCGAATGTGGCCAAGGTGGGGCCGAGCAAGCCCGCCGCACCGGAAAATAACTGACCCTGGAAACTTCAGCTGAAGTGAATATACTGAAAATCCAATGCGTTACGCCGTCCGTGTAGGTGCGAATTTATTCGCACCTACAAAACCCTCAACTGTGGTTTTTAGGCTGATTGATCGAAACGAAAGCAGAGCATGTCGGACGTAAATTCCACCCAGCAAAGAATTGCCGCGCAAACCCAGGCATTTAAAGTTGCCGCCGTGCAGATGGCCTCGGGGCCGAATGTCGCCGGCAACTTGAGCGAGGCTCGCCGCCTGATCGCGATGGCCGCAAACCAGGGTGCGCGCCTGGTGGTGCTGCCGGAATATTTTCCCATCATGGGAATGCGGGATACCGACAAGGTGGCGTTGCGCGAGCAGCCCGGCGAGGGTGTTATCCAGTCTTTTTTGAGCGAGACCGCGCGCGAATACAAGATATGGCTGGTGGGCGGCTCCATCCCGCTGGTGGCGGACGTGCCGGACAAGGTGCGCAACAGTTGCCTGGTGTTTGACGAGACGGGCAGACAGGTGGCGCACTATGACAAGATCCACCTGTTCAATCTCGATCTGGGCAATGAGCATTACCACGAAGCGCGCACCATCGAACCGGGCAAGCGGGTGGTGGTGGTAGATAGCCCGTTCGGGCGCATCGGCCTGGCGGTTTGCTACGACTTGCGTTTCCCGGAATTATTTCGCGCCATGAAAGATGTGGACATTATCGCCCTGCCCGCCGCCTTCACCGAAACCACCGGCAAGCTGCACTGGGAAGTGCTGGTGCGCGCGCGCGCCATCGAAAACCTGGCATATATGGTGGCCGCAGCGCAGGGCGGCTATCACGTCAACGGGCGCGAAACGCACGGCAACAGCATGATCGTGGATCCGTGGGGGCGGGTGCTGGACCGCCTTCCGCGCGGTTCCGGCGTGGTGATCGCCGACGTGAACCCGTCTTATCAGGCCAGCCTGCGCGCCAGCTTGCCCGCTCTTTCACACCGCACCCTCAACCTGCCGCAACCATGAAACAAGACACGCTGTTCGCTCTCGCACAGCAGTCCCTGCTCGTGCCGCACGCGCTCGAAACGCGCCACCTGGAACAGGTGTTCGGCCAGATACTGGCGCACCGGGTGAATTACGCCGACCTGTATTTCCAATACAGCCGCGCCGAAAGCTGGTCGCTGGAAGAAGGCATCGTCAAATCCGGCAGCTTCGGTATCAACCAGGGCGTGGGGGTGCGCGCGGTAAGCGGCGAAAAAACCGCCTTCGCCTATTCCGGAGACATCAGCCTGGCGGCGCTGGAGGGCGCCGCGCAAGCCACCCGTGCGATTGCGCGGCAGGGCGGGCAAGGGCGCGCGCCCGCGTTGATGCCCGCGTACTCCGCAGGAAAATTAAGCGCGGGCGGCGAACGAAAAATGTATCTGCCGCACGACCCCATCGCCAGCCTGAAAGACAGCGACAAGGTCGCGCTGCTGGAGCGGCTGGAACGCCACGCGCGCGCGCTCGACCCGCGCGTCACCCAGGTGATGGCGGGGCTGGCGGGCGAATACGAAATCGTGCTGGTGGCGCGCAGCGACGGCCTGATGAACGCCGACATCCGCCCGCTGGTGCGCTTGTCATTGCAGGTCATCGTGGAAAGCGATGGCCGCCGCGAGCAAGGCTCGGCGGGCGGCGGGGGCCGTTTCGATTACGCCTATTTCAGCGATGCGGTGCTGCGCGACTATGCCGCCAAAGCGGTGCATCAGGCGGTGACCAACCTCGATGCCAAGCCCGCTCCCGCTGGCAGCATGACGGTGGTGCTGGGCTCCGGCTGGCCCGGCATCCTGCTGCACGAAGCGGTCGGCCACGGGCTGGAGGGAGATTTCAACCGCAAGGGCAGCTCCGCGTTTTCCGGGCGCGTCGGCCAGCGCGTCGCCGCGAAAGGGGTGACCGTGGTGGATGACGGCACCCTCGCCGACCGGCGCGGTTCGCTGCAAATGGATGATGAAGGCAACTCCACCCAGCGCACCGTGCTGATCGAGGACGGCGTGCTCCAAGGCTATTTGCAGGATACGCTGAACGCGCGCCTGATGAATGTTCCGGTCACCGGCAATGCGCGGCGGGAATCCTACGCGCATCTGCCGATGCCGCGCATGACCAACACCATGATGCTGAACGGCGGCAAGGATCCGCAGGAAATCATCGCCTCGGTCAAGCACGGTTTGTATGCGGTCAATTTCGGCGGCGGGCAGGTGGACATCACCAGCGGCAAATTTGTGTTCTCCACCACCGAGGCGTACATGATTGAGAACGGCAAAATCACCTATCCGGTGAAAGGCGCAACGCTGATCGGCAGCGGCCCCGAAGCACTCACCCGCGTGACCATGATCGGCAACGACCTGGCGCTCGACCCCGGCGTCGGCACCTGCGGCAAGGAAGGCCAAAGTGTGCCGGTCGGCGTGGGGCAGCCGACGGTACGGATTGACGGGCTGACAGTTGGGGGAACGGCGTAACGGAGGTGCGAGGCTGCGGCATCGCCCTGGTTTTGAGGTCGTGTGCCGGCAGGGGGAACCTTGCAGGAGTGTATGGGCCGCCTGTTGGTTCAAGCACTGTGGCTTGGAGTTCTATCTGGCTTTAGCGCATCGAGCAAAGAGGTTGCCATGTTGAGCAAATGCCTGCTTATCCTCGCGCTGCTGCACTGCGGCGCAGCGCTTGCCACACCCTTCGCGGTCGAACAAGCCGCGCCCGGCATTTATGTGCATCGCGGCGAGCATCGCGACATTAACGCTGGCTACGGCGGCGACATCTGCAATATCGGCTTTATCGTCGGCAGCAAGGGCGTGGCGGTGATAGACAGCGGCGGCTCCCCCAGAGTCGGGGCACAGTTGCGCCAAGCGATACGCGAGGTGACAGACCTGCCCATCCTGTTCGTGATCAATACCCACGTTCACCCCGACCACGTATTCGGCAACGCCGCTTTCAGGAAGGATAACCCCACTTTCGTCGGCCACGAAAATCTTGCGGCGGGCATGGAGCAGCGCCAGGAAGCCTATCTGCGCAACCAGACAGCGTGGGTAGGCGCGGATGCCGCAGGCAGCGAGCTGATCCCGCCCACGTTGCAAATCCGGGGGACGCAAAGCATAGACCTGGGCGGGCGCACCCTGCGATTGACCGCCTACCCCACCGCGCATTCGCATAGCGACCTCACCGTGTTCGACGATGCCACCGGCACGCTGTGGACAGGCGACCTGCTCTTTGTCGAGCGCACTCCCTCGATGGATGGCGACCTTCAGGGCTGGCTGCGGGCGATTGCCCAACTGCGCGCCATTCCCGCCGCGCGCGCCATCCCCGGCCACGGCCCGGTGACGCGGGAATGGCATGCCGCCCTCGACAACGAGCAGCACTACTTCACCACCCTGCTTGAAGAAGTGCGTGCCGCGATCAAACAGGGACTGGGCATGCAGCAAACCATCGAAAGTGCCGCGCGATCCGAACAAGGCAAATGGGTCTTGTTCGACACCATCAACCGTCGCAATGTCAGCTTCATGTACCTGGTGCTGGAATGGGAATGAGCCGGCGCGGCCACACATGCAGAACACACGGCCCTCGGCACAGCCCGCTGTGGCAGCACTGGGGCGCGAGCGCGATGCACTCATGCAGCGCCGGTGCGGCGTTGCTGGGGTTGCTGTTGATGGGGTGGAAGCTGAGGATGGCTAAGCAGGGCGGATTGGCGTAGTGTAATCCGGCGAATGGACTCCACCTTGCCCGCTGGTTATTGTGCCTGCGTGAGATCGAACCCGGCTTCTGAGCCCAGATAATCCAACGGAGATCGCCATGAAGAAACTGAAAAACGAAACCGCATTATTCAAGGAAGCGCTGCTTGCGGGCGTGAAGTATGCGGAGGGGAGGGGCGTGGTCGAGTTTGAAGCAACCGATTCGGCGAGCGAGAAACTGTTGTACATCTACCGTCTGCTGGTTCACGATAAAGTCATCCAGCCGTTGCCGGAAGAGCAGGTCGCCGAAAAAACCTTGCGGCACAAACTTGCCATCTGGTATTCCAAACAGTTGCCCAAGGATCATCCGCTGTTGAAGTAATATATCCGCCATGCTGTGCGGTTTTGGAGCAAACAGCACGCCCTGCATTTATTGAAATACGACAGGGTTTTGAGGGGGGCCTCAGATGCTAACCCCAATAGTTACCGAAACAAGTTTGAACACGCATTCTGGAGAAAATCCCTGATGGCCATCCACCGCAAACCCATACAGGAACGCATTGACTGGCTGTTCGATCTGGCCGACCGCCACGGCAGCAATTTCCGCAGCCCCGAAGCCTGGCTGGCGCGCGAACGCTATCTGGCCGAGCACCCGACGGCGATTGCCGTGCTCAAGTGCATGGACGGGCGCATCAACATTCCAGTCGCCACCAACACCCCGGTCGGCATCCTGATGCCCTTCCGCAACCTCGGCGGCATGTTCGACCTCGGCTGGCCGCACCTGGGTGAGGTGCTTGCCCACCACGTGCAGCGCATGGTCAGCAGCGGCCGCCGCGTGATCTTCTTCATCACCTATCATTACTCGAAGGGCGATCCTCGGCGCGGCTGCGCCGGCTTCAACTACGACACCGGAGCGGCCATCGCCCATACCTACGAGATCCGCCGCCAGGTCGAGCACATCTTCGGCGCCGCGCACGGCACGGTCTATCCGCTGGTCTGCGGCTTCGAGACCGACGAGGATGCGCTGATCCTCCACGGCACCGGCGGCCAGAAACTCGAGCTGGCGGCGCTGACCGCCAGCGACCGCGCCACGCTGGAACTCAGGCTCGCCGCGCTGCTGCCCGACATGCCGGCGCAGATGCGCGCCGATCTGATGCCGCTGCTGCACGGCAACCTCGAGCATATCGAGCAGGCGCGCGCACAGATGCGCCGCAACGAGCGCTCGCTCGACATCGAGCACCGCGAATGGATGATCTGCCTCGGACGCGGCTTCGACTTCCTGCACACGCCCAACCTGGCGCTGATCATCGGCCCCTACAGCCCCAAACTCGACGAGCCGATCAAAACCGCCGCCGGCATCATCCAGGCCAACATGGCGGCGAGCCGCGTGCCCGATGATGGCTTCCTGCTGCTGGCCTCGGTGCCCTACGATGAAATCGGCGTTGACCGGGCGCGTGCGGAACTCAAGAGCCGCTTCCTGTCGCAGTTTGCCGCCGGGGTAATCCGCGCCGAGTTTCCCGAGCTCGCCGGCAAGATGGCGATGCGCACCGCCGTGCTCGACTGGCGCTCGCGGCATCTGGAGACGCTGGGCGGCGAGCTTTGAATTGGCTAAAGCAGCCAGCACCCTTAAACCTGGCTCCTCTGTTGAAGATGCCGTTCAGAGCAAACCGGCTGCCACACTTTGCCACATCGCGCGACCGGTAATAAAATCCGCTTTTTTGCTTCTATGTGGCAAAACGTCCCGGCAGCAGGGGGGTTGCACTGACAGATAAATCATGTCGAATTTTGAAATATCCAGCATCGCCGTTTATCTGGTGCCGTTTGCAGCAATCATGGCTTTATATTTCTGGAGCCGCAGTCGCAAGGAGTCCCATTCCGTCGCACAGCTCAAGGAAGCCACGGAAGCCGGGTTGACCGAACCCTCTTCGCTGCACCCAGAAATCAACCCCGTTAAATGCTTGGGCGCGGGTTCGTGCGCCATCGCCTGCCCGGAGGGGGCCATCGGGCTTATCAAGGGCAAGGCGCACCTGATCAACCCCACCGTCTGCGTCGGCCACGGCGCCTGCATGGCGGCTTGCCCGCACGGCGCCATCACCCTGGTGTTCGGCACCGAGAAGCGTGGCATGGACATCCCCTACGTCAACCCGGAATTTGAAACCAACGTGCCAGGAATCTATATTGCGGGAGAGTTGGGCGGCATGGGGCTGATCCGCAAGGCCGCAACCCAGGGCAGCCAGGCCATGGACGCCATCGGCAAGCTCAAAGGCAGCGCCAACCCGCTCGATGTCGTCATCGTCGGCGCGGGGCCCGCCGGCCTTTCTGCCGGCCTGGGAGCGCTGGAAAAGAAACTGCGCCACGTCATTCTGGAACAGGAAAGCTCGCTCGGCGGCTCCATTTACCAGTATCCGCGCAACAAGATCGCCATGACCGCGCCGGTCAAGCTCCCCCTCATCGGCGAAGTCAAAATGAAGGAAATCAGCAAGGAAGAATTGCTCGCGTTCTGGAACGGCGTCCTGAAAAAAACCGGGATGAAAATCAATCTCAACGAGCGCATGGAAACCATCACCCGGACCGACAGCGGGTTCATCGTCAAGACCTCGAAGCAATCATACGAAACCCGCGCGGTGCTGCTCTCCATCGGTAGGCGCGGCACCCCGCGCAAGCTCGAGGTGCCGGGCGAAGAGCTGCCAAAGGTGGTTTATAGCCTGATAGACCCCGAGCAATACCGCAACATGCGCGTGCTCGTGGTGGGCGGCGGAGACAGCGCGCTGGAAGCGGCCATCGCCATCGCCGAGCAACCGGGCACCACGGTCGCCATCTCTTATCGCAGCGAGGCGTTCGGGCGGGGGAAACCGAAAAACCGCGAGCGGTTGCAAGCGCTGGAGTCGCAAGGCCGGATAATAGTGTTGCTCAAGTCAACCGTAAAACTTATCGAGCACGACAAGGTTCACCTCGAGCAAAACGGGCAAGCCATCGAGCTGACCAACGACGGGATTATTGTTTGCGCTGGCGGGATATTGCCCACGCCGTTCCTGAAAGAAATCGGGGTGATGGTGGAAACCAAGTTCGGCACGGCGTAGCCCTGGGTAATTAGCTGTGGGAGAATCCCTAATGTGCGGGTAACTGGAGGTCATGGTGGGTGAGTTAAATCAGGATTCGGTATTGGGCATCATCGGCGGCAGCGGCGTTTATGATATTGACGGCCTCATCAACAAGCGCTGGGTGTCGGTGTCGTCGCCGTTCGGCGCGCCTTCCGACCAACTGCTGCGCGGCGAATTGAACGGGCAGCAGCTTGTTTTTCTGCCACGCCACGGGCGCGGGCACAAGATACCGCCTTCCGAGATCAACTTTCGCGCCAACATTGATGCGCTGAAGCGCGCAGGAGTGACCGACGTGATTTCGGTGAGCGCGGTCGGCTCGCTACGCGAGCATCTGGCGCCCGGCATGTTCGTTATCGTGGATCAATTCATAGACCGCACCTTCGCGCGCAACAAGTCCTTCTTCGGCAGCGGGCTGGTGGCGCACGTTTCCATGGCGCACCCGGTGTGCAAGCGGCTGGGGGATCACATCAAGGCGGCGACGAAGGAAGCGGGCATCACCGCATTGCGCGGCGGCACCTATCTGGTGATGGAAGGCCCGCAGTTTTCCAGCCTGGCGGAATCCGAGCTGTACCGCTCGTGGGGCTGCGACGTGATCGGCATGACCAACATGCCGGAAGCCAAACTCGCGCGCGAGGCCGAGCTGTGCTACGCCACGGTGGCGATGGTGACCGATTACGATTGCTGGCACCCCGACCACGACGATGTGACGGTGGAGCAGATCATCAAGGTGCTGGTGACCAACGCCGACAAGGCGCGCGCGCTGGTGAAGCAGGTCGCGCCGAAAGTGATCGGCGATGAAAAGAGCGGCGCCTGTTCCTGCCGCAGCGCGCTGGAGTACGCGCTCATCACCGCACCGGAAGCGCGCGATCCGGTAAAAGTCGCGCAACTGGACGCCGTTGCCGGAAGGGTGTTGAAACGATAAAAAACATTGTCATTGATGGAACTACTGGCCAATCCACTAAGCCAGCAAGCTGGCAAGTGGCTGGTTATCCGGCGAAGGCCGGAATCCAGCGATTGATTAAACTGGACACCGGCCTTCGCCGGTGTGACGAAATTTCATAAATAATTTCGAGGAATAAAAAATGCCGATCAAATCCAGAATCCGCACCGTCCCGCATTACCCCAAGCAGGGCATCATGTTCCGCGACATTACCACCCTGCTCAAAGACCCGGTCGGCCTGCGCGCCACCATAGACGAACTGGCGCGCCGCTATGCCGGCATGAAAATAGACAAGATTGCGGGCATCGAATCGCGTGGCTTCATCGTGGGGGCGCCGCTGGCATATGTGATGGGCAAGGGTTTTGTACCGATCCGCAAGAAAGGCAAATTGCCCGCCGAAACCATCGGCCACGACTACGAACTCGAATACGGCACTGATCGCATCGAAATCCACACCGATGCGATTTCGAAAGGCGAAAAAGTGCTGCTGGTGGATGACCTCATCGCCACCGGCGGCACGGCGGAAGCGGCCTGCAAGCTAATCGAAAAAATCGGCGGCGAAATCGTCGAATGCTGCTTTGTCATAGACCTGCCCGACATAGGCGGGCGCAAGCGGCTGGAGAAGCACGGGCAGAAAGTGTTTGCGCTGTGCGAGTTCGAAGGCGACTGACGGGCATGGCAAACGCCACCCTGATTATGGGAATCTCTAAAAATTCGTCATTCCCGCGAAAGCGGGAATCCAGCGGCGCGCTCAAAAACCAAGTGCAACATTTTCAGAGGAAAATGTTGCATGGGAAAAAAATACAAACAGCTGAGTATTGAAGAGAGAACGATGATCCAGACGCAGTTATCAATGGGTTTCAAGGCCGGGCAAATTGCTCGTGAGCTTGGCCGCTCTGCGGGAACATTGAGTCGAGAGTTGAAACGTAACGGGTGGGTGCGCCCCAAGGAGCCTCGTGGTGTTGGCAGACCTGCGATTGCGGGCGGTTATCGTGCTGAAGTCGCACAGCAACGAGCCACGGCATGTACGGTCAGGCCGCACACTTTGCGCAAGGTGAGGCCAGGCACGGCGCTTTGGAAGCAGGTCACTCATTATTTGCAGGCGGGTTGCTCGCCGGAACAGATTGCTGGCACACTGGCGGCAGTGCATCCCGATACCCCATCACTCCAGGCTTCTCACGAAACCATCTATACGGCAATCTACGCGATGCCGCGCGGAGAGTTGCGCACCGAGGTGATTGGCTGGCTGCGCTTTGGTCATGCCAAGCGCCATCCACGTACAAGGGGTGAAGATCGGCGCGGGCGGATTCCTGACATGGTCAGCATCCATGACCGTCCTCCGGAGATTGAAGAGCGGCTGATACCGGGACACTGGGAGGGCGACCTCATCAAGGGAGCGCATAACCGCTCGTCGGTGGGTACGCTGGTGGAGCGCACCACGCTGTTCACTGTGCTGGCCAAGATGGAAGATGCCAGCGCCGCATCAGCGGTGAAAGGCTTCGGTCATGTGCTCAATCGCATTGATGCACAAAAGCGCTTGTCGATGACTCCATAAAAAGCCGGTTTTCCGGGGAAAGCTGGATAGGAATGGCAGCGCACCCGCGAGTTTGTTCCACATCACCCGGTTTAGTTTGTTATAATCCACGCCGTTTCACTGATGGGCCTCGGCCCGTTTTTTATTTGTGGGTTTGAAATCATGGATGTGGCAAGGCTCGTGGAAACGACATTGGCTGGCTTGGGGTACGAGCTGGTTGATCTGGAAATATCCGGCAGGGGCTTGATGCGCGTTCTGATGGATCATCCGGAGGGTATCGCGCTGGATGATTGCGAGCGGGCCAGCAACCAGTTGACGCGCCTGTTCGCGGTGGAAGGGGTGAATTATGATCGCCTCGAAGTCTCGTCACCTGGTCTGGACAGGCCGCTCAAGAAGGAAGCGGATTTTGTGCGTTTTCGCGGCGCGAGGGCGCAACTCAAGTTGCGCGTGCCGATGGCGGGGCGCAAGAACTTTACCGGCATCTTGGGGGAAGTTGGCGATGGGGTGTTGCGGTTGGAGGTGGATGGCGGTCAAGTATTGATCGAGCTATCCAATTTGGATAAGGCGCGGCTTGCGCCGGTGTTTTGATATCGCGGGCTGTTGGTCGTGACCGACAGTATGCCGGGTTGGAGATCGTGATGAATCGTGAAGTATTGTTGCTGGTGGATGCCTTGGCTCGCGAAAAGAGCGTGGACAAGGAGATCGTGTTCGGCGCGCTGGAATCGGCTCTGGCATCGGCCACCAAGAAGCGTTTTGTCGAAGAGGCGGACGTGCGGGTAACCATCAACCGCGAGACGGGCGAGTACGATTCGTTCCGCTGCTGGGAGGTGATGGACGACGAAACCTTTGAGACGCCAGAGCTGCATATCAAGCTGGCCGAGGCGCAAAAACGCGACCCCGCAATCCAGTTGGGGGAGTTTGTGCGGGAGCCCCTGGAATCCATAGATTTCGGGCGCATCGGCGCACAGGCGGCCAAGCAGGTGATCTTTCAGAAAATCCGCGATGCCGAGCGCGAGCAGATCCTTAGCGACTTCATGGAGCGCAAAGAGCACCTGATATCCGGCACCGTGAAGCGCATCGAACGCGGCAACGCCATCATCGAGTTCGGCAAAATCGAGGCTCTGCTGCCGCGCGACCAGATGATCCCCAAGGAGAATATGCGCGTAGGCGACCGCGTGCGCGCCCATTTGTTGCGCGTGGACCGGTCCTTGCGCGGGCCGCAGGTTATCCTGTCGCGTATCACGCCGGAGTTTCTGGTCAAGCTGTTCGAGCTGGAGGTACCGGAAATCGAGGAAGGATTGCTGGAAATCGTCAGCGCGGCGCGCGACCCCGGGGCGCGCGCCAAGATTGCCGTGCGCTCGCACGACGCGCGCACCGATCCAATTGGAACCTGCGTCGGCATGCGCGGCTCGCGCGTGCAGGCGGTGACCAACGAGCTGGCGGGCGAGCGGATAGATATCATCCTGTGGTCGGAAGATGCGGCTACCCATGTCATCAACGCGCTGGCGCCGGCAGACGTGACCAGCATCGTGGTGGATGAGGAGAACCACTGCATGGACGTGGTAGTCGAAGAAGAGAACCTCGCTCAAGCGATCGGGCGCAACGGCCAGAACGTGCGTCTGGCCAGCGAACTGACCGGTTGGGAAATCAACATCATGACCGTGGCGGAATCGAGCCAGAAAAACGAGCAGGAATTTTCCAAGGTGCGCGACCTGTTTATTTCCAAGCTGGATGTTGACGAGGAAGTGGCAGACATTCTGGTGCAGGAAGGTTTCAACACGTTGGAGGAAGTGGCTTATGTGCCGCTGGAAGAGATGCTGGAAATCGAGGCGTTCGATGAGGCTACGGTGAACGAGCTGCGCAGCCGCGCGCGCAACGCCTTGCTGACTGCCGCGATCGCCAACGAGGAAGAGGTGGAGCACGGTATCGAGGATCTGCTCAAACTCGAAGGCATGGATGAAGGTATTGCACGCACTTTGGCGGGCAAGGGGATCTGTACGCAGGAACAACTGGCCGATCTCGATACGGACGAGCTGACCGAACTCACGGGTATGGACAACGAGCGTGCCAACCGGCTGATAATGGATGCGCGCGCTCCCTGGTTTGCATGAACGGCAGACCAGGGGTTGCAGGCAAGCTTTAAGGGGTAGTGATGGCTAAAATGAATGTGGCGCAGTTTGCGGGCGAACTCGGCTTGCCGGTCGGGTTGTTGCTCGAGCAACTGCAAGCGGCCGGCGTGGCTAAACAGCTGGAAACGGATGTTGTCTCGGAACAGGACAAATCCCAGTTGCTGGAACATCTGCGCAGCGCTCACGGTACCGGCAAGGCGAAAGGCAAGATAACCTTGACTCGCCGCGAGACGACTGAAATCAAAAAGGCGGACAGTGCGGGCAGGGCGCGCACCATCCAGGTTGAAGTACGCAAGAGACGGGTGATTGCACCGGTTGCCGCAACGCCGGCAGAAATTCCAGCCGCTGCCGCCGTACCGGAGCCAAAGGCGGAAAAACCGGCGGCAATAACACCTGCCGCCAAGGTGGTGGACGAGCAGGAACTCGCCCAGCGCGCCGAGGAAGCGCGCCTCCAGGCGGAACTGGCCACGCGCCAGGCAGCAGAAGTACAGGCCAAAAAGGCGCGCAGCAAACGCAAGGCGGCACCTGCCGCCGAGCCGACAGAACAAGCGGCGCCACCCGCAGCCCAGGTCAAGGAGGAAGCCAAACCGGCTGAAGCTGCGGTTGCGCCAGCTCCGGTTGCCGCACCCGACCTGGCCGAAGGCACCCTGCACAAACCGGCGCCCAAGCCGGGTGATAAGGCGCCCAAGCCAGGCGCCAAAAAAGGCGCGAAAATAGCACCGGACAAGAACAGCCCCTGGAACGAGGCCGGCCACAAAAAACGCACGCCTAGCCGCACCGACACCCGGTCAACCGGGTGGACCACGAGCCATGCGCGCGGCCCGCGCCACCACGAAAAGCACGCTAGGGAAGAAGCCGCGCAGCACGCTTTTTCTTTGCCCACCGAGCCGGTGGTGCGCGAGGTGATGGTTCCGGAGACGATCAGCGTCTCCGAACTGGCGCAGAAGATATCGGTGAAAGCCATTGAAATCATCAAGTCGCTTATGAACCTCGGCACCATGGTGACCATCAACCAGATGCTGGATCAGGAAACGGCAATGATCGTGGTGGAAGAGATGGGGCATATCGCCAAGGCTGCCAAAGCGGACGACCCCAGCACCTACCTCGCGGAAGCAGAAGCACACAAGGATGCGCCTCTCGAGCCGCGCGCCCCGGTAGTTACGGTTATGGGCCATGTGGATCATGGTAAAACCTCCCTGCTCGATTACATCCGCCGCACCCGCGTTGCCAGCGGCGAGGCGGGCGGCATCACGCAGCATATCGGCGCATACCACGTGGATACTCCGCGCGGCATGATTACCTTCCTTGATACGCCGGGCCACGAGGCATTTACCGCGATGCGTGCACGCGGCGCTAAAGTGACCGACATCGTGATCCTGGTGGTGGCAGCAGACGACGGGGTGATGCCGCAAACACGCGAAGCGATCCACCACGCCAAGGCCGCAAAAGTTCCCATCGTGGTGGCGGTCACCAAGATAGACAAACCCGAGGCAAACGCCGAACGCGTTCGGCAGGAACTGGTTGCGGAAGGCGTGGTGCCGGAAGACTGGGGCGGCGACACCATGTTTGTCGAAGTGTCGGCCAAGAGCGGCCAGGGCATAGACGCATTGCTGGAAGGCGTGCTGTTGCAGGCTGAAGTGCTGGAGCTGAAGGCGCCGAAAGAAACCTATGCGAAGGGCATCGTAATCGAGGCCAGGCTGGATAAAGGTAAGGGACCGGTGGCGACCATTCTGGTGCAGTCCGGCACGTTGAAGCGGGGCGATACTGCGCTGGTCGGCGCCGTGTTCGGGCGCGTGCGAGCCATGCTGGACGAGAGCGGCAGGACGGTTGATGCAGCGGGTCCATCCATTCCGGTTGAAATTCAGGGCTTGTCCGAAGTACCGGTGGCGGGCGAAGACGTGATGGTGCTGGCAGACGAGAAAAAGGCGCGGGAAATCGCCCTGTTCCGCCAGGGCAAGTTCCGCGACGTGAAGCTGGCCAAGCAGCAGGCGGCCAAACTGGAAAACATGTTCGAGCAGATGGCCGAAGGAGAAGTGCGCACCCTGGCGCTGATCGTCAAGGCCGACGTGCAGGGCTCCTGCGAGGCTATCGCGCACGCCCTGCAGAAACTTTCCACCGGCGAGGTGAAGGTCAACCTGCTGCACAGCGGCGTGGGCGCAATCAGCGAGTCCGACATCAACCTGGCGCTGGCTTCCAAGGCCATCGTGATCGGCTTCAATACGCGCGCCGACGCCGCCGCGCGCAAGCTGGCCGAGTCTTCCGGCGTGAACGTGCGCTACTACACCATCATCTACGAGATGGTGGACGAGATCAAAGCCGCGCTGTCCGGCATGCTGGCGCCGGAACAAAAGGAAAGTGTCATCGGCATGGTGGAAGTGCGCCAAGTGTTCCATATTTCCAAGGTGGGAACGGTGGCTGGCTGCTACGTGACAGATGGCCTGATCAGGCGCAATTCGCAGGTGCGCGTGCTGCGCGACAACGTGGTCATCCACACTGGCGAACTGGATTCGCTGAAGCGGTTCAAGGATGATGCCAGAGAAGTGCGGGCAAATTTTGAGTGTGGGTTGTCGCTGCGCGGTTACAACGATCTTCAGGCGGGGGATCAGTTGGAAGTGTTTGAGATCATCGAGGTGGCGCGCGCGCTGTAATGCCAAAGAATTACGCCAGAGCCGACCGGATCGCGGAACAGATACAGCGCGAACTGGCTGAACTTCTGCGGCTGGAAGTGCGCGACCCGCGCGTGCGCCTGGTCACCTTGACCGGGGTTGAGGTGGTGCGGGATTATTCGCATGCCAAGGTTTTTTACACCGCGCTGGAAGGCGCGAGCGACAAGGTGCAGCACGGCTTGGAACACGCAAGCAGCTTTCTGCGCAGCCACTTGGCTCGCACAATGAAACTGCGCATTACGCCGCAACTGCATTTCGTTTACGATGAGTCTGTCGAACGCGGCGCCCACCTGTCGCAGCTTATAGATCAAGCTGTTACTGGCGACAGGGGTGAAAGCTCGTAGTCAGGCGGGGTTTGCTACCAGAGCTACCACCATGACCTGCAACAAACGCCCGCTCGACGGTGTTCTGCTGTTCGACAAACCGCTCGCGTTCAGCTCCAACACCGCCCTGCAGAAAGTCCGTCGCCTGTTCCATGCCGAAAAAGCCGGGCATACCGGCACCCTCGATCCGCTGGCGACCGGTCTGTTGCCGGTCTGCTTCGGTGAGGCCACAAAATTTTCCGGTGCCCTGCTGGATGCAGACAAAACCTACCAGGCACTGGTCAAACTTGGACAGACTACAACGACTGGCGATGCGGAGGGAGAAATTGTCCACTCTTGTTGCGTGATGCCGAACGAAGTGCAGATCCGCGAAGTATTAGGGGACTTTACGGGGGTTATCCGGCAGACCCCCCCCATGCATAGCGCCCTAAAACACAAAGGCAAGCCGCTGTACGAATATATTCGCCAGGGCGAAACCGTTGCGCGCGAAAGCCGCAGCGTAACCATCCATGAACTTTCGCTGGAAAGGTTTTCCGGGGACGAGTTGGAAATCACCGTGCAATGCAGCAAGGGCACCTATATCCGTACTTTGGCCGAAGATATCGGTCATGCGCTGGGGTGTGGCGCGCATTTGCTGGGTTTGCGCCGGACGGCAATATGGCATTTTCTGCTGAAAAATGCTCGCGGCCTGCCCGAACTCGAAGCCATGACCCAGGTAGAGCGGGATGCGTGCCTGTTGCCGCCGGATGGGCTGTTGCACGACTGGCCCGCGCTGGACCTAGATGAGATGCAGGCGTCACGCATCGTGCAAGGACAGCGGCTAGCCTTGGATACTGCGCTGGCGGACGGCAAGGTGCGTCTGTATAATGGCGGGAGGTTTATCGGTGCGGGCAGTATTGCCGGACGGATTTTGTCGCCTGACAGATTGCTGTCAGGCGCGGCAAGGGGCGGTGCAGCAATGCTGGCAGCCACCTCCGAGCCATAGCCTCCAAAGCTCCGATTCAAGTTTAATCTCTCCTGGTCTAAATTCCCCGCCCCTTGGGGCGAAAGACAGGCGAATAGCCCGCGGGTTCGACTTGGGGGCTGATACCCCGCTGCTTGCTGCGGGCTGATTCATTGTGCAACACAAATTTTATGGGAATCTCTAAAAATTCGTCATTCCCGCGAAAGCGGGAATCCAGCCTAATTGATTTAACGGCGCTCCCGCTTTCGCGGGAGCGCCGAAAGTGAATTTTTAGAGGCGTCCTTAAATGTGTACTTGTACTTCAGTACAATTGCATTTATAAATTTATTTTGGCAGAATGCGAACTGTGTTGTAAGGATTTATTGTGAAACAAGGTTAGTCAGCAAGCAGGTAGAAGGTGGTTATTGTTGGTTTATTTAACAGAAACAAGTTGTTGGAGGATAAAATGAAATTCAAATCAAGTTTCTACTCGCTATTGGTTGCAACTTCTATTGCTTACAGCAATGCTTCGTATGCACAGGTCACCACCCATTTTGATTACGGCGTGTTAGTTGGCACCGGCCCGTGGTCCTACATGTCTGTTGCGCCAAATAATTTTGTTAATACCCCGTTTGCGCACTTACAGGTTGATGATTTCGGCGCCTCTAGCGAATACACATTGTCTATTAACAACAACTTGTTCAGTAGTTTTGGGTCAGGGGCGTATTTAAAATTTATTATGTTTGACTACGTGCCCAATGTTGGCTCTGGGCTTACGACTTCGTTCCTTGGCAGTAACGTGGCTGGTATGACGGCTCAAGGCGTGAATGGGACATTTTATGGTGGAGTGACGTTCGATTTTGGAACATTGTTTGCGGCTAATTCACCCAACCAGTTGGGCGATAATTCATTTGTTAAATGGGGTGTAGGTGGCGTTGGGAGTAGTGGTGGTTTCTACCTCGCCCACTCAACTGTTAGTGTGGGCAACATAACGCTCCCAAGTGGTAGTGGTCCTTATGTGGCTAAATACGCCACGATACCCGAAGTACCGGAGCCGGAGGCGTATGCCATGCTACTGGCTGGACTCGGTTTATTCGGGTTTACAGCACGACGCAGGAGCACAAACGGCGCTTGACCTAACGGGCATGGCAAGCTCCAACCCGGACCGCCACGCCCGTTTCCCCCACTCTTCCATCCCCTCCTCCAGATGGGATGGTGGAGCAGAGTCTCGCAGGACTAGTTTCATGTTAAAGGTTTGTGTCTGTGCTCTCAAATAACCCCGCTTTAGTAGCGTGGTTATTTTTTCGTGCCCATCTGGTTGTCACCTGACGGGCATGGCAATCGCCACCTCTGCTCATGAGGCTCGCTATGGCTGTTTTACCCACCCCCCCCGAGTGAGAGCAGGTCTCGTTGCGCGAGTTTCACGCTAATGACCATGGCTGTTCCGGGGGATTCGCGCTGCTCGCTTAATCCACCCGAAAAATGTTACACCGCACGCGGCAGGGAAGCCAACCAGAAGAAATTGAAACATGCCCTGCGACACTTTCTGTGACTTTGCTCGGGGACAACTTGCCACTCTGCCCGGCCTGCGTTGCAAGTGCATGTACGGCGGGCATGGCCTGTATTGCGGCGAGCAGTTCTTCGGCATCGTGTATGACGGCAGGCTGTATTTCAAGACGCACCCAGACACCTTGTCGGATTATTTGAGCTGCCATTGCACCGTATTCGCGCCTTCCGAGAAACAGGTATTGAAGAATTGCCGTGAGATTCCTGCCGAGATTCTGGAAAATGCCGAGCAGTTGATTGTCTGGGCGAGAAAGGCGGCGCAGCCATGAGTGTGCAAACTATTAAACAAGACATCCGCAATAATATTCTCGCGCAGCGCGAGTGGCTTTCTGTTGATGTTCGTGCCGCGCATAGCGCGGCAATTACCGGGCGATTATTGCAACTGCCGGAATATCGGCAGGCAGCGACCGTGCTGGGCTACATGAATTTCGGCGCGGAGTTTGGAAGCGAAACGCTGGTGCAGCAGGCGCTGACGGATGGCAAGGTGCTGCTGCTGCCGAAGGTGAACCCGTCCACGCGCGAACTGGAGCTGTATCAGGTCGAGGATGTGGACGCGCAGCTCGCGCCGGGCGCATATGGCATACGCGAGCCGGTCGCGGGGCGCTGCGCTAGGCAGGATGCGCTGGAACGGATAGATTTCATCCTGCTGCCCGGCGTGGCGTTCGGGCGCGATGGCGCGCGGCTGGGGTACGGCGGCGGATTCTATGACAAGCTGCTTACGCGGCTGGATGCGGGGAAATCGCCGGCGCGTCCCCCCGCTTTGGTTGCGGGGGCGTATTCCATGCAGGTTGTCGAAAATATTCCGCAGGAACCCGGCGACCGCAAAGTGGAATGGCTGGTGACGGAAAGCGGGGTTATGCAGTGCATGGCTTGAGCAGCGTGAACAGCAAAAATCCGAAGGGGGAACGCGGAAGCCTGTGCGATACCTCTGTAGAGGTTCAGACGCATTCCTGTGGGGGGCCGACAAATCGCTGCAGCTTTTGCAGATTATGGATTTCCACTGATTTGTTGCGTATGGTGATCAGGCCCGCACCCTGAAAGTTCGAGAGCGTGCGGCTGACCGTTTCCAGTTTCATGCCGAGATAGCTGCCGATTTCCTGACGGGTCATGCGCAGGTAAAACGAGGTGGGCGAGTAGCCTCGCGCCGCAAAGCGCTGCGACAGGTTGAGCAGGAAGGCGGCCAGACGCTCTTCCGCGCGCATCGAACCGAGCAGCAGCATGATGCCCTGGTCGCGCACGATCTCGCGGCTCAAGATGCGGTGCAGGTGGCGTTGTAGTGAAGGAAGCTTGCGGCTGAGTTCCTCCAGGCGGCTGAATGGAATTTCGCATACTTCGCTGTCTTCCAGCGCGATGGCATCGCAGGCGTGCGCATCGCTGCTGATGGCGTCCATACCGATAATTTCCCCTGCCATCTGGAAGCCGGTGACCTGCTCGCGCCCGTCTTCGTGCAGCACTTGGGTCTTGAAAAAACCGGTGCGGATAGCGTACAGAGACTGGAATTTTGCGCCGCTGCGGTAGAGGAAGCCGCCGCGCTGGTAGGCGTGCTTGATGCAGGTCAGATCGTCCAGTTGATCCATGTCTGCGTCGGCGAGGTCCATGGGCATACACAGTTCGCGCAGGTTGCAACCGGAACACGCGACTCTGAGCGGTGCAAGAGTGACGGGTTTTTGCACGTTTTTATTCATCTATTGGTTAACGGCTTGATTATGGCACGGGATTTGATTTACATCAAACGCACTCCATGGCACGCAAGCATAATTCGTAACGTTTTGGAATAAATGGAGCCATCATGCCGTCGAGCATAAAAGCAACATCAGAGCTGGAAGTGGACCTGGATTTGATCCGCAGGCTGGACAAAAATGGCCCACGTTACACCTCGTATCCCACCGCCGACCGCTTTGTCGAGGAATTCAATGCGGAAAGCTATCGCAGTTGGATAGCCAAGCGCGAAATCGGCGGCATCAGCCGCCCGCTGTCATTGTATTTCCATATTCCTTTCTGCAATACGCTGTGCTTTTATTGCGCGTGTAACAAGATTATCACCAAGGATCGCAGCAAGGCAGAGGACTATGTCCGCTACCTAATCAAGGAGTTGTCCATGCAGGCGGCCTTGCTGGGCGAGGGGCAGCGCGTCGAGCAACTGCATTGGGGTGGCGGTACACCGACTTTTCTCAATGATGACTTGATGCGCAAACTGATGGATGCAACCCGCCAGCATTTCAAGATGGTGGAAAACGGCGAGTACTCCATCGAAATTGACCCGCGCAAGGTCAGCGACCAGACCGTAGTGCTGCTTGCCGAAATGGGTTTCAACCGTATCAGCCTGGGCGTGCAGGACTTTGATCCGCAAGTGCAGCGCGCGGTAAACCGTATTCAGAGCGAGGAGGAAACGCTCCAGGTTATCCGTGCCGCGCGCGCCAACGGCTTCAAGTCGCTCAGCATAGATCTTATTTACGGCCTGCCAAAGCAGAGTTTGACCGGTTTTAAGGCCACGCTGGACAAGGTGATCGCAGCAGACCCGGATCGCCTGTCCATCTACAACTACGCGCACATGCCCACCATTTTCAAACCGCAGCGCCGCATCCACGAAGAAGAGCTACCGGCGCCGCAGGTCAAGCTGGACATTTTGAGTCTCGCGGTGAAAACCTTGACCGACGCCGGGTATATCTATATCGGCATGGATCACTTTGCCAAACCGGATGACGAACTGGCGGTGGCGCAGCGCCAGGGCAGGCTGCACCGTAATTTCCAGGGTTATTCCACCCATTCGGACTGCGATCTGGTGGCGCTGGGGGTGAGCGCAATCGGCAAGATTGGCCCGACCTACAGCCAGAACTACCGCGAGTTGGAAGAATACTACGACGCCTTGGACCGCGATGAGTTGCCCATCATGCGCGGCATGGAGCTGGATGCAGACGACCTGGTGCGCCGCGCCATCATCCAGGCTTTGATGTGCCACTTCGAGCTTTCCAAGGAATCGTTCAATATTGCCTACCTGATAGACTTCGATCGCTACTTTGCCACCGAGCTCGACGAACTGCGCGAGTATCAGCGCGAAGGGCTTCTCAAGCTTACCCCGGAATGGATCGGCGTCACGCCCAAGGGGCGCATGTTGATCCGCAACATCTGCATGGTCTTCGACAAGTATCTGCGCACGAAACAACAGCACGCCCGCTATTCCAAGGTAATATAGCGACCTGCTTTAATCGAGGATTGCAATGAAATGCGCGGATGATTTCCGCTTGCACTTTGGCAAGCTGGAACTGGTGCCCATCGTGATCGGTGGCATGGGTGTGGACATTTCCACTGCGGAACTGGCGCTGGAAGCGGCGCGCCTGGGCGGGGTCGGACATATTTCCGACGCCATGCTGCCCACCGTGACCGACCGGCGTTACGACACCGGTTTTGTCAAAGAAAAACTCCAGCAATACAAGTCCAACCTGGACAACTCCAACAAGTCGGCAGTGAAGTTTGATCTCGGGCAGGTTGCCGAGGCTACGCGCCTGCACGTGGAACACACCATGCGGAATAAGCGCGGTGCGGGCATGATCTTTATCAACTGCATGGAAAAGCTCACCATGAACGCGCCGCGCGAAACGCTTGCGGTGCGCCTGCGCGGCGCGCTGGATGCGGGGATAGACGGCATCACGCTGGCAGCCGGCCTCCATCTTGGCTCGTTTGCCTTGATGGAAGACCACCCGCGTTTCCGCGATGCCAAGCTGGGCATCATCGTGTCATCGTTGCGTGCGTTGCAACTGTTCCTGCGCAAGAATGCCAGAACCAACCGGCTGCCGGATTTCGTCGTGGTGGAGGGGCCTCTAGCGGGCGGGCATCTCGGTTTCGGCATGGATTGGGCGCAATACGATCTGCGCACCATCGTGAATGAAATCCGTGGCTACCTGCTGGCCGAGAAGCTCGATATCCCGCTGATCCCGGCAGGCGGCATTTTTACCGGCAGCGATGCCGTGTCGTTTCTGGAGCAGGGCGCGGCGGCGGTTCAGGTGGCGACGCGCTTCACCGTGGCGCGCGAGTGCGGCTTGCCGAAAGATGTGATGCAGGAATATTTCAAGGCGGGTGAAGACGACATCGTGGTCAATACCATTTCGCCGACCGGCTACCCGATGCGCATGTTGAAAAACACCCCCGCCATCGGCTCCGGTATCCGCCCCGGCTGCGAATCCTATGGCTACCTGCTCGACGCCAGCGGCAACTGTTCCTACATTGATGCGTATAACCGCGAGGTTGCGGCGCACCCGGATGCAAAGAATATTTCCGTGATGGACAAAACCTGCTTATGCACCCACATGCGCAACTTCAAATGCTGGACGTGCGGGCACACCACCTACCGCCTCAAGGACACCACGCGCCGTTTGGCGGATGGCAGCTACCAAGTGCTCAACGCCGAACATATTTTCCACGATTACCAGTTCAGCACCGATAACAAGATCGTCTTGCCGGACTAATTTGTGTCTTGATGCCAGGCTGACGGGCAGGGCAAATATGCTGCCTCCGATAAGGCTTCGCTACGCGAGTTTTACGTAAATACTGCCCAAAAACAGACCCCGCTACGTGAGCGGGGTTGCGAGAGAAACGCCATCATCAGATCAAGCGCAGTTCCGTTTCCTGCGCCGCACGGTAAAGCCCAACAATCCCAAGCCGGCCAACAGCATGGCATAAGACTCCGGTTCTGGGACGGGCGGAGGGGGGGATGCGCTGGCGAGCACCGGATTGCCCAGCGCGTCGAGGTTGAACCATACATGGTGATCCTGCACGGTACCGGCAACGCCGTCCATCATCGAATAATCCAGTATCAACCCGCTTGCCGACCCGTCGCCGAACCCTACTGCGGCTGGAGTTCCGCCAAAGCCATTAGCGCCGGCACTCGCATCACCTGTTTCCCATTGCATCGTTTTCCAGAAGAAACCAATTGATCCTTCACCGGCGGGAGCAGAAAAGCCAGCGCCGCGTATAACAAGCTGGAAAGAATTGAATAAGTCCACGTGCTGGTCGTAATAACCCACATGATCCCAAGTTACGATGGTCTGCTCGGCGACTGTCTGGTTCAGGTACATCACGCCGCTCAAAGCGTTCCGCGTATCAACGTCTGCAAGGAACGGGGCAATGATCCGTTGAGGTGCTCCCAACGGTTCAGCAGCATCGGGTGTGTAAGCAGCCAAACCGCCGCCAAAAGTAATATTGCCGTTGTTGTTGGCAAAAAAACTTGTGTAGGTGGCACCAAAGAAAGAAAAAGGGGTGGCGAAATTTAAACTGATAGGGCCGCTGAAACCATCGTCGTTTCGTCCGGTCGGATCGCCTACGTTTGCCGGTTTGTTTACTCCTCCCCCTCCAGTCATGACGACAACGCTACCCAGCCCCATCGAGGCCATTTCCGTATAGTATTGGTTTGAAGTATCCAGCGATGCGCTGGCGATTATATTAACCTGTGCCCAAGCTTGACCACATGTAAGCCCGGTTAAAAGTGCGGCTGCTAAAATTCCATTTTTCATATCAACCTCCGTGATGCTATTAGTCACATTCCGGTGCCAAGCATACTAAATGTTCAGAACAATTGCTATTGTACTTAAGTACAGGTACACAAAAGATTTTGCCTCTGGCAAGTTTTGTTGCAAATTTTATGCCGCATATCATTGCTTGGTTTTTGGTGATAGCGTTCCAGATTGGTAAACTATCTATATTTCAGTATGTTATATTGCATTATGAGGCGCTCAGCTTTGGTAGATGGTGGTTTACGGCCAGAGTTTGTCGAAATGAACCCATGTATTTCTGCCACTACGCTCTCCGTATTCTCTGTTTTAAGAAGTTTTGTTGGCCGAAACTCGAGGGCTACTCAAGCGCCGTGCCATACAGGACGTCAAGATTTAGCTCGTATCTTGGCATCTGTTCGTGGTGAGGCGCCACTTTTTAGATACAACCCCGCTTCGCGATATTTTCGTCAGCGCATCGGCTCGCGACCAATCTACGCTTCCCGGAAACGAAAACCTACGCGATACTGGCAAAATTAAAGGTGCAAAGATCGGTATCACTGCGCTCTGCTCGGCGTTCTACCTGCCCGTTTGGTGAGATTTGACCCCATGCATTTCTGCCCGGCCACATCCGACATCTTCTGCGCCGTGGTGGACAACTATGGCGATATCGGCGTGTGCTGGCGCTTGGCAAAGCAGTTGGCAAACGAGCACGGCATCGCAGTACGGCTGTGGGTGGACGATCTGTCGAGCTTTCGGAAAATTTGCCCGGAGATTGTCACCGAGCTACCAGTGCAAACTGTCCGCAACGTGGAAGTCAGGCCCTGGACTCCATCTTTCCCTCAAGTTGAACCCGCCGATCTGGTGATCGAGGCCTTTGCCTGCAAGCTGCCGGAAAGTTACATGGCGGCGATGGCGGAACGGCAGCCCAAGCCGGTCTGGATCAACCTGGAACATCTCAGTGCCGAAGGCTGGGTGGAGGGGTGCCACAAGCTGCCCTCCCCGCACCCGCAATTGCCGCTGGTGAAGTATTTCTTTTTCCCTGGCTTTACCCCGCAGACCGGCGGGTTGCTGCTGGAGCGCGATTTAATCTCGCGGCGCGAGGCCTTCCAGCGTGACCCGCAGGCCGTGGCCGCTTTCTGGCTATCGCTCGGCGCTCCCTCGCCCAAGCAGGATGAAACGCGCGTATCGCTGTTCTGCTACGAAAGCCCCACACTGCCGGAACTGATGGCTGCCTGGGCGGAAGGCCAGGCAGCGGTTTGCTGTCTGGTGCCGGAAGGGCGCGCGCTGCCGCAGGTTAGGCGGTATTTCGAGGATATAGGTCGGGATTCATCCCGACGCGACAGTCATGTTGGGATGAATCCCGACCTACAAAGCTATTCACATGGCAGCCTGGAAGTGCGCGTGTTGCCGTTCGTGGAGCAGGAACGCTACGACAAACTGCTGTGGGCGTGCGACGTCAATTTCGTGCGCGGCGAGGATTCCTGCGTGCGGGCGCAGTGGGCAGCCAGGCCGTTCGCCTGGCACATCTACCCGCAGCACGACGGCGTTCATATCCAGAAGCTGCGCGCCTTCCTGGCGCTTTATTGCGCCGGGCTGCCACCGGATGCGGCGCTGGCGCTGCGCGGCTTGTGGGAAGCATGGAACAGCGAAGCGGGGCGCGGCACGGAGCCGATAATTTCGGCCAGCGAGGCATGGAACAATTTCCTGGCGCACCGGTCTATGCTGCGGCAACACGCCGCCGTTTGGGCGCAGCAGCTTTCCGGAAATAACCTCGCTTTGAATCTGCTGGATTTTTTCCGCGAAGTTGGTAAAATCCGCGCCTCTTAAATTTTTTGTTCCAGGCAGGCCAACATGAAAATTGCTCAAGAACTCCGCGCAGGTAACGTCGTGATGGTGGGCTCCGACCCGCTGGTGATCCAGAAGGCAGAATACAGCCGCTCCGGACGCAACGGTTCGGTAGTCAAGATGAAATTCAAAAATTTGCTTACCGATGCGCCGAGCGAGTCCATTTACCGGGCAGACGACAAGTTTGAACAAGTGATACTGGATCGCAAGGAATGCACCTATTCCTATTTTGCCGACCCGATGTACGTGTTCATGGATGCCGACTACAACCAGTACGAGGTGGAAAAGGACAACCTGGGCGACGCCATCAACTACATCGAAGACAACATGCCCTGCGAAGTGGTGTTCTACAACGATAAGGCGATTTCGGTTGACCTGCCCAACACGGTAGTACGCGAAATTGTTTACACCGAGCCCGCCGTGCGCGGCGACACCTCCGGCAAGGTGATGAAGCCCGCCAAGATCAACACCGGCATGGAGCTGCCCGTGGCGGCGTTCTGCGAAATCGGCGACAAGATCGAGATTGACACCCGCACCAGCGAATTCAAAAAGCGCGTAGCGGCTTGATGGTCGTAACGCAGTGAACAAAAAAGGCAGCCTCGGCTGCCTTTTTTGTTTGTGTCGGCCCGCTTATTCGACTTTCGCCTTGGCGCGCAGCTCGGCAATCGCGTTCTGTACGGCCTGCTGCTGCAAGCGCTGCATGAGCTGCGGCTTGAGCTCCTCATATGTGGGCATCTTGAGGTCGCGCACGTCTTCCAGCTTGATGATGTGCCAGCCGAACTGGGATTGTACCGGCTCGCTGATTTGCCCCTTGGTCAGGTTCATCAGCGCATCGGCGAACGGCTTGACATAAGTGGTGGGGATGTTGCCGACCGGAACCCAGCCCAATTCGCCGCCGCGCTCTTTGGAGCCGGCATCCTTGGAGTTGGCTTCGGCCAGCTTGTCGAATTTGCCGCCTTTTTTCAGTTTGGCCGCAAGGGATTTCGCGTCGGCTTCTTTTTCCACCAGGATATGCCGCACGTTGTATTCCTTGTTGCCCACATTATTTTTCAGGCTGTCATATGCCTTGGTGAGCGCATCTTCGCCGATCGGGTGGGCTTTTACATAGTCCTGCATATATGCGCCAACCAGCACTTGCTGCCTGGTTAGCTCCAGCATTTGCACCGCTTCGGGTTGCTTGTCCAGCCCCTTCCTCACCGCTTCTTGAGACAGCAGCTCGATGGTGATCAGGTCGTCGCGGACCGCCTTGCGCAGTTCCGGCGTATCCTGCTGCCCTTGGGCGGCGGCAGACTTGACGCGCAACTCCAGGCGCTCTTTGGGGATAGAGACGCCGTTCACTACGGCGGCGGCCTTGTTGTCGGCATACGCCGAGCTTGCTGCCATGGCGCCCAGAAGGGCGAGAGCGGCAAATCTGAAAGTTCCTGACATGGTTTGATCCTTGGTTGGTTGAGTTTGAAAAGGCTTTATGCGCAACGCGGCGCGCTATTTTGCGCGCCTATCCATTTTGCGAAGCGCGAAATATATCACACGGCGCCACGCCAAGGTAATAGCCGCAAAAATTTGTCGCGCGCGTGTATTATTTCGCACACCTCATGGATTGCTCACGCTTGGAAAAAACATGGAACTGAAAGAAACCCGCCTGGATTCGGAGGTCGTTTATGACGGCAATTTCATCAGCGTGCGCAAAGACAATGCGCTGATGCCGGATGGCAGCATCAGGTCGCGCGAATACATCGCCCACCCCGGAGCGGTCGCCGTGCTCGCCCTGCTGGACAACGGCAAGCTGGTGATGGAGCGCCAGTTCCGCTATGCGCCGCAGCAGGAGTTCATCGAAATTCCGGCGGGCAAGATTGACCCGAACGAAGACATTCTGCTGTGCGCGCAGCGCGAGTTGCTGGAAGAAACCGGTTATGTGGCCGCCGAATGGACGCATCTAACTACCGCATGGCCGTGCATCGGTTATGCCGACGAGCAGATCATCTATTTTCTGGCGCGCAACCTTACCTATCAGGGGCACAAACTTGATGACGGCGAATTCCTCGAAGTGTTCGAGCTATCGCTTGCCGAAGCGATGGAATGGATCAGGCAAGGCAAAATCAACGACAGCAAAACCATCGTCGGCATGTTCTGGCTGGAAAAAACATTGAAGGGATGGGAGTAGGGGAGGGGTGTGACCGGTCTCGGCCAAAGACCAGTTTTGAGCTGAGCTTCCGTCAAGCGCTGCCGCGACATGCCCGGACAAAAATGTTTTTATTGACGGCGCAATACCCGTTGGTAATTACCCTGCACGGGCTGAAGGGGAAGAGGCGGCTGTTTCGTATAGAAGCAGATACTGGTGAATGGCAGGGGTGTGCCAAAGGACTAAACCGCTTCGCGGTATGGGCGCTCCGATCCCGCGTCTGAGGTTGATTTTAA
>CXWL01108958.1_pt1 | contig 42177 bp, 39 predicted proteins | sample 590931 | NCBI WGS metagenome assembly CXWL01 (sample SAMEA3498368, study PRJEB10139) | groundwater metagenome | biome: water well; material: biofilm material | place: Germany | collected 2015-04-27 | reverse complement strand
GCACCAGGTGGGTCGCGACAAAGCCGAGGAAGATCGGCAGCAGGATCTGGATCGCCTCCTTCAAGCCGCGCAGGTTCATCACGATCAGCAGGCCGATGAAGAAGGCCTCGGCCCATAGCTTGTAGGGCTGGAAGCCGAGCGGCAGGAACGAGGCCAGCGCGTCGACCCCGGACGCGATCGAGATGGCGATCGTCAGCACATAATCGAGCACCAGCGCGCAGCCCGAGGCCAGTCCCATGTAAGGCCCGACCAGTTTGGTCGCGACCCGGTAGCCGCCTCCGCCGGTGGGGAACAGCTCGATCACCTGGTTGTAGGCCAGCGCGATGATGAAGACGGTGACCGCGGTGGCGATGGCCATGTACAGGCCGAGATGGGTATGCGTGCCGAGCGCGCGGAAGGTCTCTTCGGGGCCGTAGGCGGACGAGGAAAGGCCGTCGGCGCCGAGGCCGACCCAGGCCAGAAAAGCGACCAGCACCATCGAATGGCGGGTCTCGCTTTTCATCGGGTCGAGCGGTTTTCCGAGGATTAGCTCGCGAATCTTCTTGTTCTTCATGGTCGCGCCGGCCTGCGAGGTGGCGGGGTAGCTCAGGAAAGAGCAGATCATACGCCTGAACGATGATCGCCGGCACTACGGCCAGGGCACGGGCCCAAAAGAGTTGCCGGAAGCTTCCAAATCAGCCATAATGCGGGTCGCGTTGCCGGGATGGCGGAATAGGTAGACGCACGGGACTCAAAATCCCGCGCTGGAAACAGCGTGCCGGTTCGATTCCGGCTCCCGGCACCAAGAACACGTATTAAGAAGTCCAGCAGCATCCAATGACCCGCGCATCTCTTGCTGAGAACGCGGGTTTTTTTGTTTGTTGGCCACTTTTGGCGTTCTGTGAAATCCGGAGGCTTGCATCCATTCTTTATTTCATGGATGCAAACAGCCATGCTCCCCTGGGAGGCTAGAAGCCTAAGGCTTCGGGGTTTCGACGTGTTGCGCGGTTCCGGCTCCCCACCAAATCCTTGTCTCGTCTGTGGAATGGCGCTTGCTGCGGCATTCCGCTCTGCTGGCGAGATCTAACGAACAATGTTAAATTGTCTGCAAGCAAGATCGGCGTCGCCGTTCAGGGCTTCAGAAAACATCTCGAGAGACTTACACATGCCATCGCCATACCACCGCACGCTGCGCCTTGCCGCCGCCCTGTTCGCTCCATGCCTGCTCGCCGCCCCGGCGCTGGCCGGTGATCTGGTCGCCATCAAGGCGGGCCGCGTGCTCGACGTCGAAGCCGGACGCGTGCTGCAAAACCAGGTGATCCTGATCGACGGCGAACGCATCAGCGGGATCGGCGCCGCCGGCGCCACGGCGATTCCTGCCGGCGCCCGCGTCATCGATCTGTCCACCTCGACTGTGCTGCCGGGCCTGATCGACGCCCACACCCACCTGACCAGCAACCCGCGCCTGCACGGCTACCTTGCGCTGTCGAGCTCGGACATGCGCTCGGCCATGTACGGCGTGCGCGCCGCCCGCGACACCCTGGGCGCCGGCTTTACGACGGTGCGCGACGTCGGCGCCAGCGGCTACGGCGACATCGCACTGCGCGACGCGATCAATGACGGCGACACGCCCGGCCCGCGCATGCTGGTGTCCGGCTATGCGCTCGGCATCAAGGGCGGGCACTGCGACAACAACCTGCTGGCGCCCGAATACAAGGATGTCGGCAACGGCGTGGCGGACGGCCCGTGGGCCGCGCGCGCCAAGGTGCGCGAGATGGCCAAATACGGCGCCGACCTGATCAAGATCTGCGCCACCGGCGGCGTACTGTCCAAGGGCGACGCGGCCGGCGCGCAGCAATACACGCTGGAAGAAATGCAGGCCATCGTGCAGGAAGCGCACAAGCTGGGGCGCAAGGTGGCGGCGCACGCGCACGGCGCGAGCGGCATCAGCGACGCCATCCGCGCCGGCGTGGACTCGGTCGAACATGCGAGCCTGATCGACGCCGAAGGCATCAGGCTGGCCAAGGAAAAGGGTACCTGGCTGGTGATGGATATCTACAACGACGACTACATCCTCGGCGAAGGCGAAAAAGCCGGCTTCCTGCCCGAGTCGCTGGCCAAGGAAAAGGAAATCGGCCAGCTCCAGCGCGACAACTTCAAGCAGGCCTATGCCGCCGGCGCGAAGATGGCCTTCGGCAGCGACGCCGGGGTCTACCCGCACGGCGACAACGGCAAGCAGTTCTTCTACATGGTCAAGTACGGCATGACGCCGATGGCCGCGGTGCAGGCTGCAACCATCAATGCCGCCGACCTGCTGGGCATGAAGGACAAGATCGGCTCGATCAAGGCCGGCAAGCTGGCCGACATCATCGCCGTGTCCGGCGACCCGATGGCGGACGTCAGCGCGCTGGCCAAGGTCAGGTTCGTCATGAAAGGTGGCGCGGTGGTGAAGGCAGAATAGGCCCTCGTAATCCCAGCGTTGTGCACTTTCAGTCAAAGGATACAGCTCTCGATTTCAACCACAGTTCTAACATCTAGACCCGCATGTCTCATAGGCATCGCGGGTTTTTTGTTGTGTGAATCCTTTTCACTCAGTAGTCAAATTCGTGCCGGCGGACGACGTGCTGTGGATCGTAGAGGCCGGCAATTATGTGCGGCGACATCTCCACGGCCGCCGCTTGCTGCACCGCGTACTCCCTGAGCCGCTGGAGCAGTATCTCGATCCGGTGCGCTTCACGCGGGTACATCGCGCGGCAAATCATGCGAGCCGACCAGTGCGTCACGCTTGCCGGCGCCGAGCTGACTTTGCGCAGCGGCGAGAAGATCGCGGTCAGCGAACGGTCCTTGCGGGACGTGAAGGAACACTTGGCGTGACGAGCGAACCTATGAACCGTTGCGAGTGAGCATGCCGCCAGTTAACTATTTATTTACGTTTTCGCAACATTCGACCATACTTGCAATTTCTTGGAAGCATTTGCAAGTAACCATTTCACACCGGCTGAAGGCTCATGCGTACGGACACGTTTGCTCACCTCGATGGCTTGGTTTCAAAAATTTACGATGCGGTCATGGAACCTCAGGGCTTTCAAGGGTTCATCGAAAGATTGATCGACACATTCCAGCTCAAGGCGGCCATGCTGGTTACCCGCCATGCGCAAACGAATGAGGTGAACGGTTTATGGGTGCACGGCCTTCCGCAAGAGTGGCTCGAATTGTATGCGATGGAATACGGCGGGGAAGACGTCTTGTCGCACCATATCCTGGCGTCGCCCATCGCGCACTTCTACGCGAGTAATCTGGACCTCCCCGATCCGGAGCAATTCGTCAACACGCGGTTTTACCGGGAATGGGTGGCGCCGCAGGGTGTTGCATTCGCGACCGGCGCGATCGTTTTGCGGGAAGGCGACTGGCTTAGCCAGCTTATCTTGCAGCGCACCCCTGAACAGCCGCCGTTCAGTCGCATCGAGATGGACCACCTGAACAAGCTGATACCTCATCTGCAGCGCGCAATTCAGATGCGCCAGCGTTTTGCGGACCTTCAGCATGGGCAGAACTTCCTGGCCTGCGGCCTCGGCATGCTCGCGATGCCGACCATCCTGATGGATGAATTCGGGTGTGTCGCGTACTGCAACCCTACCGCCACCAGGATTTTGGAAGGACGTCGCGACCTGTGGGTTGAAAATGGCCGCCTGTCGAGCCGGGATATGGCGATTACGCGGAAACTGAACCTTGAAATCAGCAATGCAATCCGGGCCAGCCGCGGCGATGCGACAGATGCGCCAGGAATTGTGTTATTGCCGCGCCCGGGAAGAACGGCCTTGATGCTCATGATTTCGCCGCTCAGCTTACATGGCAACCATCGAATAAATGGATCGGCGCTGCTGTTCGCCTTCGATCCGGAGACCACCCCAAACGCCACCTCCGAGGTTGTACAACGACTGTTTTGCTTATCTCCAGCCGAAGCCGAGCTTGCCGTGGCGCTTTGCGGCGGACGGACATTGGAAGACGCAGCCATCGAGCGCGGAACTTCCCTCCATACCGTGCGGAGCCAACTGAAGAGTATCTTCAACAAGACCGGCACCAGTCGGCAAGCCAACTTAATTTCGGTGTTATTGGCCAGCCCTGCCTACTTCTTGAGCCAGGATGCCGGAAAACCGGTCAGCGTGCTTCCCGTAGCCAGGCTCCCGCAGGATTCAACACCGCTTTTACGTCAGTCCTGACCCCTCCCGATACGGCACGCCGCCGCCCGCATGTCCGATCGAGCGGCGATGGCTGACCGATGATGTTGTCCTCAGCGCTTGTCTTGCCCATCGTACTCCGTGGTGCACCGACCGTCCCCGAGCTGATACTTCGGGCATATGTAAGACGCACGGGCCGTAATCACCAGGTGATAGCGCTTTGCGACGTCGTAGTCACCCGCGCCCAGAGCGCGGCCGCATCGATAAGCCTCCCATTTCTGGTCGCGTAAAGTTGGCCCTCCGGCAGTCCAGACGCCGCCAGGACAATGCTGCCTTGCCAGCGCGCTTTCAAGCGTCGGTTCGTCGACAAAAGTCTGGTTGTCGAGAGCGCCATTGCATTCCCACTTGCGATTCTTGCTGCTCTGCCGGCAAATCGCAATCGATTCCAATTGGATCAGGCCCCATTCAATCCTCTTCTTCTTCGGCTCGGAAGAAGCCGATGAAGTATCTGTCGACGCGACACGGTTCGCATTCTCCGCCGCCACCTCGTCCTGCCCCTGGGCGCGATTGTTGGCAGTTGTGGCGCCCGGTCCGAATCCAGCAGTTCCATCCTTCGCGCAAACCGCCGCCGGTGGCGTGGTCACGTATTGCCCATTTGCCTGGCGCGCCGGCGAGTAGCCCGGAGGGCAGGTTTGGCGCCCCGGCGGAATGATCAGAGTTGGTTGTTGAATTCGTGCCAATTGGTGTGGCGACTGAACCGGCGCGAATACGGGCTCAGCCGCTGTCACCGTTGAGAAAGCCGGTTGCGGCGGCGGGGAGGCGTTTTCGGCTGTACTTCCACCCTGCCGGTGCGCCCACATCGGAAAGGTCTTTCTTTGGGGGATGACATACACCGTCCCGCTCATCCTGTCGCCACTGAGTTCGAACTCCAGCTTGGAAAGAGCCATTCCGGCATTGCGCAACTGCGCGCTACCGTAGACCGTCGCGCTGATATGGTTCCCGGATTGGGTCCAGGAACCGATGGTGCCATCGAAACTGATGGAACCATCGCGACTGAGCATCATTTTGCCAATCGCGGAATCGTCTGTCCGTTCGGTCAAGTCCCAGTTTCCCGCCGCACTCTGCGCCAGGGCCGGGCCGGCAACCCAAGCCAGCAAGCACACCGCCAACAGCGTGCAGGTTGATCGAAAGCTTTTCATGCTGTCCCCCAAATCGTTGTCGTCAATAGCACTGCTGGAAAGTATCCGGCGGACGGCTTAGCCGCCGTTGCAGCCCCAGACTCGGATCACGCAACGCTTGCCCCCGCGCGATTGACATTCTGTTATGGCATGGGCCTGGACCGCGCCAGCGGACGAACCAGAACCCCATCCGTAGGCGTTGGAGCCGCCCCCTTGGTCGGCCGCATACGCCGCACAGCCAGAATTGAAAGTCAGCACCACTTCGCAGCCACTTCCGCATTGCCTTAACGCGGTCTGCTCGGCCCGATCAGTCGTCGAATGATCGATTCCCCATCCGAACTGACTGCCTTTATTGGTATTGATGGCCAAGGCGCCCGCCGCCACAGCTTGGCCGCAAAACACCATGGTGAGGATCGTGAGTAAGAATTTCGTATTGCGGCGAGTAGTCGAATGAGACATTTCAATTTTCCTTTTTTTTTGTGAGTTTTCATCTGCAACAGGCAAGCACAACATTTGCCGGCGAACTAAGGTAATCCGTATTGGGAGTTACAAGATGCGATCGCTACCAATGCGACCGCGGTACAGGCCTTCGCCCCGTTAGCCGTATTTCCATTATTGATGTTGCATTGGTTTTGCGCCGTTTTCACCTGATCCAGGCAAACCTGCAACGACGCTTGATCGCCCGTTCCAACCCCGCACGACGCTAAACTCAGGCAAAGGCAAGCAAGCAAGCCCAACCGGAAAGACCTGAGCCGGCATGCATTATTTAAAGAAGCAACTATTTGCGACATCCTTGATTCTCCCTCGTCAATGAGTAAGCGCGTCGGTGCCCGCGTTGTTCAAATACTTCCACTCCTGCGATCAACTTTACCGGGGCGGTCGCGCGAAAACATCCCCCATTTGCGGTATGGAAAAGTTATTTGACCTAGGAATCAAAGAAATATTCTGGGGGACTGGCACCCGGGGCGTGTGGGTCAGGTCTGAGGCTCGAACCTGGTTTCCTCTTGACGATCAGCGAGCGATACTTGAAGGAGGTGAAGGAAGAACGCTTGTCATGACGAGAATTGCCGCCGCCAAGTCTTCCAGCGCGGTGCCCACCGACTTGAACACCGTGCGCTCCTGCTCATCTCGCCGGCCTGCAATCTGGCGGCGGCACAGCGCCTCGAGCGTTCCGCCAATGTCTCCAGGCGTGAGCACGCCGCGCGACATCGGCCCGAGCAGGTCGCCCGATTTCTGCAGCGCTTCGGGCGTATCGACGAACACGCGCGCGCCGGCGAAGCAGGCGTCGTCGGCTTCCCGCATCTGCGGCGTGAAGCTGCCGATCAGGTCCAGGTGGCTGCCCGCCTGCAGCCATTCACCGCGGATAAGCGGCTCGGTGGCGAGCGTGGCGCAGGTGACGATATCGGCCTGCCGCGCCGCCGTTTCCAGGTCATCGCTGGCGCGCGCGTTGAAGCCGTCGGCCGACAATTCCGCAGCCAGCCGCAGCGCGGCGTCATGGCCGCGGCTCCAGACCACGACCTCGCGCACCGGCCGCACCGTCCGGTAGGCATGCGGCAGCAAGCTGGCCACCCTGCCCGTACCAACCACCAGCAGGCTGCAGGCGTCCTCGCGCGCCAGGTAGCGCGCCGCCAGGGCCGATGCCGCCGCTGTGCGGCGCGAAGTGATTTCATTGCCGTCGATCTGGGCCAGCGGCTCGCCGGTGGCCGCGTCATACAGGATGTAGGTCGAGAACAGGCCCGGCATGCCGCGCGCCGCGTTTCCCGGAAAAATATTGACGGTCTTGATGCCGAGGTAGCCGCCAGGCTGCCACGCCGGCATGATCAGCACCTTGCCCTGCTCGCCGCCGGCGCCGGCGATCGAATGCACGTGCCGCGCCGGCACTTCGCAGCCGGTCACGAACATGGTTTCCAGCGCCGCGACGAGCGCGTCGAACGGCAAGGCGGCGCGCGTGGTGGCAGTGTCGAACAGCTTCATCATTTCCTTAGTTGCGCGTTTGCGACCCATTTCTCGTACTTGCGGTCGATCCGCTTCATGGTGCCGTCGCGCCCCATCGCGTCGAGCGCCGCATTCATCCGGTCGATCAGCGCGGTCGGTAGCGCCGGGTTGCAGGCGAGGTACACGCCGACCCGGTGAAACGCCAGTACCGGGACGACCTGGTCCGACCCGCCACTGAGCTGCAACACCGTGGTGCCGCGCTTGAAGCTGGCCGCCCACAGGTCGATGCGGTCCACCTGCAACTTGCGTAGATTCATCAGGTCGGTGGGCGCGGAGTCGACCTGGAAGCCGCGCGCGCGCAGGTATTCATCGCGGGCGTCGCCGGCGTAGGTGCCGATGCGCAGCGCGCGAGCATCTTCCAGCGTGTGCAGCTGGAAATTGCGGGAGGCTCGGCCCAGCAATACCCATTCGGCTTGGTCGGTCGGACCGACCCATTTGAACTGGTGCTCGCGATTCGGCGTACGGCTGGTGGAATACAGGCAGACGTCCGGACGCCGCTGGGCAAACATGAAGGCGCGGCGCCACGGCAACAGCTCGATCGTGTAAGCGGTGCCGGTGCGGGCCATGATTTCGCGGATCTTCTCGGTGCCGCTGCCGATGACCTTACTGCCTTCCAACATGCTGGTGGGCGGCGAGCTTTCGGTCAGCAGGTGCAGCGGGGGTAACTTCGGTGCGGCGTTTGCCAGGACGCCCATGGTGCACAACAGCAAAACGAGAAAAATTTTCTTCAACGTCATTCGACACCTTTGTTGCGTACCGCCAGGCAAGATCACCCGGCGCTGCTTGGCCAGCATAGCAGCATTCAGGAAGCGGGGCCAACGCGCCCCGCCGGCGTCCTACCGTGCTTCGGCTTGGGACAGGGCAACGCTGGCGTGGCGCGCCACCAGCTCGTGGTATAGCGCGTTGTAGCTGGCCGCCATCCGTTCGGCGGTAAACAGCTCGTGGTAGCGGGCCTCGGCGCGCTGGCCCATGGCCTGCGCCAGCGCGGGGTTGTCCCACAAGGCGCGCATCGCTTCGCCGAAGGCCTGCGGGTCGCTCGGCGGCACCACCAGCCCGGTTTCCTGGTGGATGTTAATGTAGGTCGTGCCGGTGCCGATTTCGCTCGAAATCATCGGCTTGCCGTACATCGCGCCTTCCAGCAGCGAGATGCCGAACGCTTCCGAGCGCAGGTGCGAGGGGAACACGATCGCGTAGCACAGGGTCAGCAAGGCGACCTTGTCGGCGTCGTCCAGCGCGCCGACGAACATCACGTGCGTCAGGCCGAGCCGCTCGGCATGCGCCTTGAGTTCATGTTCGATCGGGCCGGCGCCGACGATCACCACCGGGTAGTCGCTGTTGGCGACCGCGTCGAGCAGGATGTGCAGCCCTTTGTAATAGCGCAGCACGCCGACGAACAGGAAGAACTTCTCGCCCACCTGGGCGCGCCACTTGTCCATCCGCGCCTGCTCCGGCTCCGGGTAGATGCTCTTGTCGAGGCCATAGGTGATGGTGCGGGTCTTGTCGCGGTAGCGGTCCAGCACCGCCGACGAGGCCAGGTAGTTGGGCGAAGTGGCGACGATGGTGTCGACGCTTTGCAGGAAGCGGTGCTTCAATGGCTGGTACAGGCGCAGCAGCGTCTTCTGGCGCACGATGTCCGAGTGGTAGGTCACCAGGGTCGGCTTCTTAATGCGCGCGACGAAGTGCGCGAGGTCCATGAACGGCCACGGGAAGTGGTAGTGCACCACGTCGCACTCGGCGGCGCGGCGTTTCAGTTCGCCGAACGCGGAAAACGAAATGCCGTTCGAGGCGATATTCAGGTCGAGCGGCACCCGGCGCACCGTATGCCCTTCGAACTCGAACGGGCGCAAGTCTTTCCCGCGGGTCAGGGTCAGCACCTCATTGGTCACGCCGAGGCGGCCGGTGCCGACGCACATCTGGCGAATCACCTGTTCGACGCCCCCCATCGATTCCGGAAAATAGTCTTTGTAGAAATGTAGGACGCGCATAGGTCAGTTCAAACGATACGAAGCGAATGGCTCAATGGGATATCACCGCATGGTACACGGCGGCGGTCTGCCTTGCCGTCTCGCGCCAGGTCAGTTGTGCGGCGCGCTTGCGCCCGGCGTCGATGCAGCGCGCGCGCAGGGCGTCGTCGCGCACCAGCGCCAGCATGGCCGCGCCGATCTCGCCGGTGCTGGCAGGGTCGACCTCGAGCGCCGCGCCCTGGCTCACTTCAGGCAGCGAGCTGGTGTTCGACGCCACCACCGGCACGCCGGACGCGAACGCCTCGACCAGCGGAATGCCGAAGCCTTCATACAGCGAGGGGAACACGAAGGCGCCGGCGCCGGCATACACATGATGCAGCGCGGTGGCGTCGGTGAGCGCGTTGAGCCAGACGACGTTTGCGCCGTTCTGGCGGGCCGCGGCGATCTGGCGCACCAGTTCCTCGCAGCGCCAGCCGGCTGCGCCGACGATCACCAGCTGGCGTTCGGCGCGCACCGCGGCCGGCAGCTGCAGGTAGGCTTCGAGCAGGCGCCCGATGTTCTTGCGCGGCTGGAGCGTGCCGACGAACAGGAAGTAGCCGGCGCGCAGGCCGTTGTCGCGCAGCGTGGCCGCCACCGCGCCCGGATCCGGCGCCAGCAGCCATTCGTCGTCCACCCCGCACGGCACCACGCTGACCTTGTGCGGGTCGATGCCGAAACAGGACACCAGTTCGTCGATGGCGAAGTGCGACAGCGCGATCACGTGGTCGGCCTTGCGCGTGGCTTTGCGCTGCAGCCAGTTCTTCATGCCGCGCAGGCGCGGGCTGCACCATTCCGGATGGCTGATCGGCAGCGCGTCGTGCAGGGTCGCCACCAGCGGGCAGTCCGTCCGCACGATGCGGTAATCGGTGACGTGGAAGATATCGGCCGGCATGTGCACCCGGTGCGCCTTGGGCGCGAGCAGGTCGCGCAGCGAAGCCGCCTCGAACGACTGCGGCATCGGCTGGCCGACGCTGATCGCAGCGGCATCGCCGCGCAGTCTTGGATAGGAATAGCCGGTCACGTCGCAGCCGGCGCCGGGCAGGTGGCGCAGCAGGGCGTCGGTGTAGACGCCGATCCCGTCCAGTCGTCCGCCGGTCAGGCCAGGTTCGATCATGGTCGTCCCGAGGCCGACGCGGACCCCACTCACGCCTGGTACATCCAGCGCAGCGTTTCGGCCAGGGGCGTCGGTTCGATGGCGCCGACCACGCTGGCCAGCTTGGCATTGCTGCCGGCCAGCGTCAGCACGTCGTTGGCGCGCACGAAGGCCGGGTTGACCTCGACCTCGATGCGGTAGCCGGCGATGTCCGACAAGGTATCGATCACCTCGGCGAGCGAATTCGAGCGGCCGGAGCAGATATTGAAGGCCTGGCCGGCCGGGCTCGCCGCCAGCAGCCGGCGGTAGCTGCTGGCCACCAGCCGCACGTCGGAAAAATCGCGCGAAATGGCCAGGTTGCCCAGTTCGATCTTCGGCTCGCCGCGCCGGAAGTGCGACACGATCTTCGGCAACAGGAAATTCTCGTCCTGGCCGCGCCCGCTGTAATTGAAGGGCCGGGCGATGATGATGGGCAGCTTGTCCATCCACAGCCGGGCCATGTATTCCATCGCCAGCTTCGACACCGCGTAGTCGTTGGCCGGGGCCGGCGCGACGTTCTCGTCGATCAGCGCGACGTGGGCGTTGCCGTAGATGTTGGCCGACGAGGCCAGCAGCACGGCCGAGGCCTGGTGGCGCGCGGCGGCCAGCGCTTCGAGCAGGTTGCGGGTGCCGACGACGTTGACGCGATAAATCAGATCGGCGTTCGAATGCGCCACGAAGGCGATGCCGGCCAGGTGCACCACCACGTCGGGCTGCACCTGCTCGACCATGGCGGCCACGGAGGCGCGGTCGCACAGGTCCACTTCGAAGATATCCGGTCCGGTTTCCTCGCCCGGCAGCACGGTGCCGAACACGCGGTAACCGGCATCGGTCAGCTCGCGCGCCATGTAATAGCCGGTGAAACCGCGCAGGCCGGTGACCAGCGCGCGCTTGCCCGCGCCTTCGCCGTTCAGGGCGAAGGCCGGGAAGGTTTCGGTGGCCATCCGGTTCATGTCAGAACGAGAAACCGAGCTTGTTGCGGCGCATGTCGGCCTCGACCATCATCGCGCACAGCTGCTCGAGCGTGGTCTCGGGCGCCCAGCCCAGTACCCGCTTGGCCTTGGCCGGATCGCCGATCAGCAGTTCGACTTCGGCCGGACGGTAGAATTTCGGGCTGATGCGCACCAGCTGCTTGCCGCTGCGGCTGCAATGGCCGGTCTCGTTTTCGCCGCTGCCGGTCCATTCGATGCCGATGCCGGCGGCCTTGAACGCCATGGTCACGAAGTCGCGCACCGTTTCGGTACGGTTGGTCGCGAGGATGAAGGTGTCCGGTTCGTCGGCCTGCAGGATGCGCCACATGCCTTCGACGTATTCCTTGGCGTAGCCCCAGTCGCGCTTGGCGTCGAGGTTGCCCAGCTCCAGCACGTCGAGCTTTTCGAGCACGATCTTGGCGACCGAATCGGTGATCTTGCGGGTGACGAATTCACGACCGCGCAGCGGCGATTCGTGGTTGAACAGGATGCCGCTGGAGCCGAAAATGCCGTACGACTCGCGGTAGTTGACGGTCATCCAGTGTGCGTACAGCTTGGCCACGCCGTACGGGCTGCGCGGATAGAACGGGGTGTCCTCGAGCTGCGGAATGGCCTGCACCTTGCCGAACATCTCGGAGGTGGAGGCCTGGTAGAAGCGCGCCGTCGGCTTGACGATGCGGATCGCTTCGAGCAGGTTGACCACGCCCAGGGCGGTGATCGAGGCGGTCGCGACCGGCTGCTCGAACGATACGCCGACAAAACTTTGCGCCGCCAGGTTATACACCTCGTCCGGATCCGAGNNCTCAGGTTCGGATGGTTCTGGATCCCCAACTCTTCAATGCGCCAGAAATTAACGGAACTGGTGCGGCGATAGGTGCCGGTGACGGCATAGCCTTTTTCAAGCAGCAATTGCGCGAGGTAGGCGCCGTCCTGACCGGTGATGCCGGTAATGAGGGCTTTTTTTCTTGTTTGCATGATCGAGAATATGATGAGAGTGACGTGCTACCGAATCGGGTGAATTTCTGGCAAGCGACATTGTATCAGACGAGCGATGTTGCGCGCAGGCAAGTCATGCAAAAAAAACAATATGAGCCCGGAGACATTATGCCCCGAAAGCAGAAATGGGCGGCGCGCCCTTACGGATTGTTACTTGTGTCTTCAGATGTAACCGGGCGGCGCGTGGGGTTACCAAGGGAAAGTCCGGCCCGAATGTGACTTCAGGCCGGACAGCATGGCGCTTAGCGTTGCGAGACCGCGTCGACCACGCACAGCGCGGTCATGTTGACGATCCGGCGCACCGTCGCCGACGGGGTCAGGATGTGCACCGGCTTGGCGCAGCCGAGCAACACCGGTCCGATGGCGATACCGCTGCCGGCCGCCGTTTTCAGCAGGTTGTAGGAGATGTTGGCCGAGTCGATGTCCGGCATCACCAGCAGGTTGGCGTCGCCCTTCAAGGTCGAGTGCGGCATGGTCTGGGCGCGCAGCTTCGAGTCGAGCGCCGCATCGCCGTGCATTTCGCCGTCGACTTCAAGGTCGGGCGCCTTCTGCTGGACCAGCGCCAGCGCCGCGCGCATCTTCTTGGCCGACTCGGTGTTGGCCGAGCCGAAGTTCGAATGCGACAGCAGCGCCGCGCGCGGCAGGATGCCGAAGCGGGTCATTTCCTCGGCGGCCAGGATGGTGATCTCGGCCAGCTGCTCGGCGCTCGGGTTCTCGTTGACGTGGGTGTCGACCATCGCCAACTGGCGCTCCGGCAGGATCAGGATATTCATCGCCGCATACACGTTGGCGCCGGCGCGCTTGCCCAGCACCTGGTCGATGTAGTGCAGGTGCAGCCAGGTGGTGCCGAAGGTGCCGCAGATCATGCCGTCGGCGTCGCCCTTGTGGATCATCATCGCGCCGATCAGGGTGTGGCGGCGGCGCATCTCCAGCTTGGCCCATTCCTGGGTGACGCCCTTGCGCATGCCCATTTCATAATAGGCCTGCCAGTAGTCGCGGTAGCGCTCGTCGTGATCCGGGTTGATCACGTCGAAATGCTCGCCGATCTTCAGGCGCAGGCCGAATTTCTCGATGCGCTTTTCCAGTACCGCCGGACGGCCGACCAGGATCGGGCGTGCCAGCTTCTCGTCGACCACCACCTGCACCGCGCGCAGCACGCGCTCTTCTTCGCCTTCGGCGTAGACAATGCGCTTGAGCTCGGGTGGCGCGCTCTTGGCGATCTGGAACAGCGGCTTCATGAACGTGCCGCTGCGATACACGAACTGCTGCAGGCTCTGGGCGTAGGCGTGCAGGTCGGCCACCGGGCGCGTTGCGACCCCCGATTCCGCCGCCGCGCGCGCCACTGCCGGCGCGATGTGGGTCAGCAGGCGCGGGTCGAACGGCATCGGGATCAGGTATTCCGGGCCGAACGACAGGTTCTTGATGCCGTAGGTAGTGGCCACGATGTCCGACTGCTCGGCGTGCGCCAGTTCGGCGATCGCGTGCACCACGGCGATTTCCATTTCGCGCGTGATGGTGGTGGCGCCGCAATCGAGGGCGCCGCGAAAGATGTACGGGAAGCACAGCACGTTGTTGACCTGGTTCGGATAATCCGAGCGGCCGGTCGCCATCACGGCGTCGTCGCGCACCGCCTTGACTTCTTCCGGCAGGATTTCCGGGGTCGGGTTGGCCAGCGCCAGGATCAGCGGCTTGGCCGCCATCGCGCGCACCATTTCCGGTTTCAGCACGCCGCCGGCAGACAGGCCGAGGAAGATGTCGGCGCCCGGCATCACTTCGGCCAGGGTGCGCGCCGGCGTGTCCTGGGCGAAGCGCTCCTTGTCCGGATCCATCAGCTCGGTCCGGCCTTGGTAGACCACGCCGGCCAGGTCGGTCACGGTGATGTTTTCGATCGGGAAACCGAGGTCGACCAGCAGTTCCAGGCAGGCCAGCGCGGCGGCGCCGGCGCCCGACACCACCATCTTGCATTCGTTGAGTTTCTTGCCGCAAACCTTGACGCCGTTGATGATCGCCGCGCCGACGATGATCGCGGTGCCGTGCTGGTCGTCGTGGAAGACCGGGATCTTCATACGCTTGCGCAGCTGGCGCTCGATGTAGAAGCACTCGGGCGCCTTGATGTCTTCCAGGTTGATGCCGCCGAAGGTCGGCTCCAGCGAGGCGATGATGTCGACCAGCTTGTCCGGGTCGTTCTCGTTGATTTCGATGTCGAACACATCGATGCCGGCGAACTTTTTGAACAGTACGCCCTTGCCTTCCATCACAGGCTTGGCGGCCAGCGGGCCGATGTTGCCCAGGCCCAGCACCGCGGTGCCGTTGGTGATCACTGCCACGAGGTTGCCGCGCGCGGTGTATTTATACGAGTTGGCCGGATCGGCGACGATCTCTTCGCAAGGAGCGGCCACGCCCGGCGTGTACGCCAGGGCCAGGTCACGCTGGTTCAGCAGTTGCTTGGTTGGTGCAATGCTGATCTTGCCCGGGCGGGGAATCTGGTGGTACTCAAGCGCTGCAACGCGCAGTTGTTGACGTAATTCTTCTTTTTTCTCAGATGACGAATCCATGCTGTGCAGCCTTCCTGGTTACTGTCGGGGGAAATAGATTTTATCAGACTGATTCTTTCAATAAGCTACGTATTTTCACGAAGGCCGATCCGCGCGAAAAATGGGTGACAATCAGACAACACATTAGAAAAACTATCGCATCGATGAAAACGATCAATTTCACTGATGAATCAAATTTCGCTATGATGTTTCATATACCGATTGCACCCATTAATCGAACCACAGGAGAACAGCATGGCCAACCAGCCCAAGTCCGTCACCATCGAAAACCTCGAAGCCGCCTTTGCCGGCGAATCGATGGCCCATATCAAGTACCGCTACTTCGCCAAGCTGGCGCGCGCGGCCGGCGCGATCGAAGTTGCCGAAGCCTTCGAGGCGACCGCCGACCAGGAAGTCCAGCACGCCTTCGGCCACCTCGACCTGCTCTACCCGAAGGACAAGATGACCCCGGCGCGCGCGCTGGAAATCGCGATCGAAGGCGAAACCTACGAGTACACCGAGATGTATCCAAAGTTCCGCCATCTTGCGATCGAGGAAGGCAACAGCGCCGCGGTGGCCGAGTACGACGAGCAGATCGAAGAGTCGAAAGTGCATGCCGCCCAGTTCCGGCGCACGCTCGAAATCGCCGCCAAGCGTTTCGCCGCGCTGGCCAATGTCGAGGAGCGCCACGCCAACCACTACAAGGCCGCGCTCGCCAAGCTCAATGCGCTTGCCTGAAACTGCCGCTACAATTCCCATTCATCGCTTACCAGGATCACCAAATGAAAACTTACCAATGCATCGTTTGCGGTTTCATCTATGACGAAAGCGCCGGCATGCCCGGCGAAGGCATCGCCCCCGGCACCAAATGGGACGACATCCCGGCCGACTGGTCGTGCCCGGACTGCGGCGTGGCCAAGTCCGATTTCGAAATGGTAGAACTGTAAGATGGCGGCGCCGCTCCCGGTCGTGATCATCGGCGCCGGCATGGCCGCCTATGGCGTCGCGCGCGAATTCCGCAAGCTCGACAAGACCACGCCGCTGCTGGTCGTGTCGGAGGATGGCGGCGGTTCGTACGCCAAGCCGATGCTGTCGAACGCTTTCGCGCTCGGCAAGGCGGCCGCGCAGCTGGTCTCGCAAAGCGCCGAGCAAATGGCCGCAACGCTCGACGCGCAGGTGCTGACCCGCACCCACGTCACCGCCATCGACAGCGCTGCGCGCGTGATCGAGACCGCGCAGGGCGAGCGCATCGGCTACCGCGACCTGGTGCTGGCGCTCGGCGCGCAGCCGATCCGGCTGCCGATCGAAGGCGACGCGGCCGGCGAGATCCTGTCGGTCAACCACATCGACGACTATGCCCGGATGCGCGAGCGGCTGGCGGCGATCGGCCGGGCCACGAAAGGCCGGCCGGCGCGGGTTGCGATCCTCGGCGCCGGATTGATCGGCTGCGAATTCGCCGACGACCTGGTCGCCGGCGGCCACCAGGTCACCTTGATCGATCCGAATCCGCGCCCGCTGGCGGCGCTGGCGGCACCGGCACTGTCGGAAGCGCTGGCGTCGGCGTGGGCCGGGCTGCCGATCACGCTCAAGCTGTGCACCACCGCGGCCAGCGTGAAGCGCGGCGATGACGCTCTGGTGGTCAGCCTGGCCGACGGCGGCAGCGTCGCGGCCGACATCGTGCTGTCCGCGGTGGGGCTGCGTCCATCGATTGCGCTGGCCCAGTCGGCGCGCCTGGAAACCCGGCGCGGCATCGTGGTGGACGGCTACGGCCAGACCAGCGCCGCTGGTATTTACGCGCTGGGCGACTGCGCCGAATACAGCACGGCTGGCGGCAGCGCGGTGCTGCCGTATATTGCGCCGCTGCTGACGGCGTCGCGCGCAATCGCCGCCACGCTGGCCGGCACGCCGACGCGGATCGCGCTGAAAAACGACGCGGTGCTGGTCAAGACCCCGAGCTGCAAGCTGGCGCTGGCGCCGCCCCCGCCGGGCAGCCGCGGCGAGTGGGTCAGCGCGGCCGATGGCGAGCGCACCATTTCGCGCTTCCTCGACGAGCAGGGCGTAATGCGCGGGTTCGGGTTGTCGCTGCATACGCCGGCGCTGCGCCAGGCGCTGCAGGCGGAGCTCGACAAGTAGCCCGCAGGCGGTTCGTCTTGGGTCGAACCGCGGCGGGGTCGGACCCTGAGGTTACAATCACCCATGCTCTCCGAATTCGACCTGATCAAGCAGTACTTCACCCGCTCGCGTCCCGCACGCGCCACGCTCGGGATCGGCGACGACTGCGCGCTGCTCACCCCAGCTGCCGGCACACAGCTGGCGATATCTTCCGACATGCTGGTCGAAGGGCGCCATTTTTTCGCCGGCGCCGACCCTTACATGCTGGGCCACAAATGCCTGGCGGTGAACCTGTCCGACCTCGCCGCGATGGGCGCCAAACCGGTCGCGTTCACGCTCGCGCTGGCGCTGCCGCAGGCCGACCGCGACTGGCTTGCGGCGTTCTCGCGCGGCCTGTTCGAACTGGCCGATGAATACGACTGCGAACTGATCGGCGGCGACACCACCAAGGGCCCGCTCAACATCTGCATCACCATCTTCGGCGAACTCGCGCCCGGCCAAGCCTTGCGGCGCGATGCCGCTGTGGCCGGCGACGACGTCTGGATTTCCGGCACCCTCGGCGACGCACGCCTTGCTCTGGCCGGCTACCGCGGCGAATGCCCGCTCGATCCGGAAAGCCTCGAGCTGGCCGCGCAGCGCCTGCACATGCCGACGCCCCGCATCGCGCTCGGGCGCGCGCTCGCGACTGCGGGCCTGGCGCACGCCGCGCTCGATATTTCGGATGGTCTGGTGGGCGACATCGGACACATCCTGGCCGCCTCGAAGGTCGGCGCCACGCTGGACGCCGACGCGCTGCCGGCCGGTCCGGTGCTGTCGCGCCAGGATCGATCGCTGCGGCGCCGCTTCAGCGCTGCCGGCGGCGACGATTACGAACTATGCTTCACCGCGGCGCCCCATCACAGCGCGGCGATTGAACAAGCGGCCGCGCGCTGCGGGGTCGCGGTCACCCGGGTCGGCGTCATCGACGCGATTCCCGGCCTGCGTTTCGTCGACGCCGGTGGCCATCCGCTGGCGCTGGCGCTGGCCGGCTTCGACCACTTCACCAGCGCCTAGCCCACAAAAAAGCGGGTCTGACCCGTTTTTTCGGAGGTTCGAAGCCGCAAAAACCGCACAAAAACCGGGTCTGACCCGGTTTTTTTAGCGGGCGCCTAGGGGAGCAGCGCGCGGTTGGCCAGCACCATCCGCGCAACTTCGTCCGCCGGCAGGGGCCGGCTGAAGTGGAAGCCCTGGATCTCGTCGCAATGGTGCCGCCCGAGGTAGGCCAGCTGCTCCGGCGATTCGACGCCCTCGGCGATGACTTCCATGTGCATGCTGTGCGCCATGCTGATGATGGCCAGCGCAATCGCGGCGTCGTCCGGATTGGTAGTCACCTCGCGCACGAAGGCGATGTCGATCTTCAGCTTGTCGATCGGGAAGCGCTTCAGGTAGGCCAGGCTGGAATAGCCAGTGCCGAAATCGTCGATCGCGATGCGGATGCCGAGCTGCTTGAGGCGCCCCAGCACCGCGATCGTATGCTCGGCATTGGCCATCAGCGCGCTTTCGGTCAGCTCCAGTTCCAGCAGCCGCGCCTCGACCCGGTGCCGCTCCAGCGCCGCGCGGATTTCGGCTTCCAGGTCGCCTTCGGCAAACTGGCGGCTCGACACGTTGACCGCCACCCGCATGTCGCGCATGCCGGCCGCGCTCCAGGCGGCGATCTGGCGGCAGGCCGCATCGATCACCCAGGCGCCGACCCGCACGATCAGGCCGGTTTCTTCCATTACCGGGATGAATACGCCCGGCTGCACCAGCCCGTGGCCCGGCCGCTGCCAGCGCAGCAGCGCTTCGAGTCCGCTGACGCGGCCGGTGATCACGTTCATCTTGGGCTGGAAATACAGCAGGAACTCGTCGCCTTCGAGCGCGCGGCGCAGCGCCAGCTCCAGCTCCAGCCGTTCGAGCACCTGCACGTTCATGCCGGCGGTGTAGAAACGGTAGCCGTCGCGCCCGGCCTCCTTGGCGCGGCCCATCGCCGTATCGGCGTTGCGGATCAAGGTCTCCGGGTCGGCCGCGTCGTCCGGGTACATCGCGATGCCGATGCTGGCGGTCAGCGCGACCTGCTGGCCGTGCAGGTCGAACGGCGCGCGCAGCGCTTCGCGCACTTCGTTGGCGACGTCGACCGCCTCCTGCTGGCTGCGCGTCATGGCCAGGATCAGCGCGAATTCGTCGCCGCCGAGCCGCCCCACCGTATCGCGCACGCGGGCGCATTCGACCAGCCGGTTGCTGAACTGGCGCAGCAGCTCGTCGCCCAGCGCGGCGCCGAGCGAATCGTTGACGAACTTGAAGCGGTCGAGCGCGATGAACAGCACCACGATGCCCCATTGGCCGCCGCGCGCGCCCTCGATCGCCTCGCGCAAGGTCTGGTAGAACAAGGCCCGGTTGGGCAGCCCGGTCAGGCTGTCGTAGCTGGCCAGGTGCGCCATGCTTTGCTGCGCATGCAGCCGCTCGCTGACGTCGCGCGCCACCGCGATCAGGGTGCGCACGCCGCGCCGCTCCTGCACCTTCCAGCTGATCTCGACCGGCACCACGCCGCGCAGGTCGGCGTGCAGCAGTTCGGAAGCGGCCACCTCTGCCTCGCCGTCCGCATCGGCCGGACCTTCGGCGTGGCGCGCCAGTTCGCCCTGCGCGCCCAGTCCGAGCCGCGCCGGGTCGGCGCCGAGCAGTTCGGCGCGGCTGTAGCCGAGCATGCGGCAGGCGCCGTCGCTGACGTCGGCGATCGACATGTCGGCCGCGTCGATCAGGAAGATCGCGTCGGCAGTCGCATCCATCGCGCTGCGAAAACGCTGCAGGTGGAAGGTCCGTTCGCGCACGGTCTTTTCGAGCAGTTCGCCGTAGCTGGTCGACTCGCGGTGCAGCAGGCGCACCTCGAGCAGGTTGCGGATTCGGGTCAGCACCTCGTACGGGTCGAACGGCTTGCCGACGAAGTCGCGCGCGCCCGCCTCGAGCGCCGCCAGCTTCTTGTCCGGGTCGGCCGTCACCACCAGCACCGGCAGGTAGGATTCGGTCTCGAGCGGCTTGAGCGCTTCCATCACCGCGAACCCGCTCATGGCGGGCATGTGCAAATCGAGGATGATCAGGTCGTAGCGGTGCGTCTGGTGCAGCGCCGCCACCGCGCGCGGATCGGTGGTGCTGCTGACGTCGGTGTAGCCGGTATTGGTAAGCAGGTATTCGAGCAGCTGGATGTTGACCGGCTGGTCGTCGACGATCAGGATTTTCGCATTGTGGATGTCGTCGAGGGTGATCATGGCAGGCCTGCTTTCTGCGCCGCGCAGCGCTGCTCGATCCAGGCCAGCGTGCTGTCGATGGCGGCGGTGAATTCGTCGATGTTGATCGGCTTCGTCAGGTAGCGGAAAAAGCCGCTGGCCAGCCCGCGCTCGATATCGCGCGCCATCGCGTTGGCGGTCAGCGCGATCACCGGAATCGTGGCCGTGGCGGGGTCGCCGCGCAATTCGCGCAGCGCGTCGAATCCGCTCAGGCCAGGCAGGTTCAGGTCCATCAGGATGAAGGCGGGCCGGTGCGCCTTGGCCAGTTCGATGCCGAGCCTGGCGTCGGGCGCCGACAGCAGCCGCAGGTCGGGCCGGAAGCCGACGATTTCCTCGACCAGCTTCAGGTTGGCCGGATTGTCCTCGACGTACAGCAGCAGGTGATCGGCGCCGGCCGCGGGCGCCGGCGCGCCGGCGAACTTCGATGCGGACAAGGCGGCCAGCGCCGAAGGCTGCGCTTCGGTCGCCTGCAACTCGACCCAGAACACGCTGCCGACGCCGACGCTGCTCGACACGCCGATGGTCCCGCCCATCACTTCGACCAGCCGGCGCGTGACCACCAGCCCGATCCCGGTGCCTTCCTCGGCGCCGTTCTCCTGCCCCAGCCGGTTGAACGGCTGGAACAGCGCCTCGACCTGGTCGGCACGCAGACCGGCGCCGGTGTCGCGCACCGACAGGCGCACCCGCCCGGCGCCGCCCGCTTCGCAATCGAGCACCACCGCCCCGCCCTCGCGGTTGTACTTGACCGCATTCGACAGCAGGTTCAGGATGACCTGCTTGAGGCGCGTGCGGTCGGCCAGCACCACCAGCGCGCACTGTTCGGGGAACAGCACCCGGATCCGGCGCGCGGCGGCCAGCGCAACGATCATCTGATGGCATTCGGCCAGCATCTCTTCCAGCCCGACCGCTTCCATCGACACCGTCAGCGTGCCCGATTCGACCTTGGACAGGTCGAGGATCTCGTTGATCAGGGTTAGCAGGTGGCGCCCCGCCTTCAGGATGTGGCCGGCGAATTCGAGTTTCTGCGGCCCGGTGGACGGCAGCGTTTGGGAGGTGAGGATCTGGGCGAAGCCGAGGATCGCGTTGAGCGGGGTGCGCAACTCGTGGCTCATCGACGACAGGAAGGCCGACTTGGCCTGGTTCGCGTTGCGCGCCGCTTCGATCGCCAGCCCCAGTTCGGCGTTGCTCATTTCGAGCTGCAGGGTGCGTTCGTGGACTCGCTGCTCGAGTTCCTGGTTCAGCCGCATCACCTCCTGCTGGGCGCGCGCACGCTGTTCGGCTTCGCGCGCGATTTCGCGGTTCGATCTTTCCAGCGCACCGGTGCGCTGCTCGATTTCGGTCAGCATGGCGTTGAACGAGTCGACCAGTTCGGCCGCCTCGTCGTCGCTGATGCGCGGCGCCCGGCGCGAGTAGTCGCGCGTGGTCACCACTTCGCGCGCGATGTCGGTAATCGCCAGGATCGGCGCGGTGATCACGCGTCCGAGCCGGCGCATCAGCAGCCAGGCCACCAGCATCGCCAGCAGGGTCACGCCGGCGGCGATGCCGAGGTAGTCGAGCGTGCGCGACACCAGCGCGTACTCGGCGCGCAGGTACACGGTGCCGAGGAATTCGCCGTTTTCGACGATCCGTTCGTACAGTACCAGGTCGCTGCCGACCACCGCGATGCCGGCCGCCTGCGGACGCCTGGGCAGCTCGCCGCGCTGGCCGGGCGCCAGGTAGGACGCGAACAGGGCGCCGTCGGCGTTGTAGATCGCACCGGCCCGCACCGACGGCCGGATCCGCAGCAGCGCCAGGTTCTCGCCGGCCAGGCGTTTGTCGTCGAAGGTCAGCGCGGCCGAGGTCATGTGGCCGAGCAGCTCGGCCTGGGTCGCCATGTCGCCGAGCAGCGCACGATGGTAGTTGCGCAGGTCGTAGCCGATCACGGTGCCGATCGATACCAGCAGGGCGGCCAGGGTGGTGACCATGACGACGGCCACCAGCTTGTGCCGGATCGAGCGGACCGCGGTCATGGGGCGGCGTACAGCATGCAGGCGGCTGGACCGCGGCGGATTCGGGGCCTGGTCCGGAACGCCGCGCCGCCCCGCCGTGGCGAGGGTTGGACTAGCGGCATGAAAATCCTATCAATGACACAAGGCGGGTGCAGACCTTTGCAGCGGCCTCGACAGTGTTATGAAGGATAGCAGCAGCGCGCCGATTTGCGTCAAATACAACATTGCATTTCACAAATAAATGGTTCGGACCGCACGGATTTTCACGCGCGCTGGCGGCCTGTGCCCGGGCGCCCATGGTAAAGTACAAACAAGGTGCTGGTCGTGCGGGCGGGCCGACGATCGTGGCCGGATTCAGTTGAAAGGAAATCACGTGACGAACGACATTCTCGACCTGGCCACCCGCGTGGGCCGCGCACTGCACGCCAAGGGCCTGCTGCTGTGCACCGCCGAATCGTGCACCGGCGGCGGCGTGGCGCAGGCGATCACCGAAATCGCCGGATCCAGCGACTGGTTCGACTGCGGTTTCGTGACCTACTCGAACGCCTCGAAGGCCGAACTGCTCGACGTGTCGCCGGCGCTCATCGCGCAACTGGGCACGGTCAGCGAGGAAGTCGCGGCCGCGATGGCGGAAGGCGCGCTGGCCAACAGCAACGCCCACGTCGCACTGTCCACTACCGGCATCGCCGGCCCGACCGGCGCGGTACCGGGCAAGCCGGTCGGCACGGTGTGCTTCGGCTGGTCGATGGGCGCCAACACCCACACCGAAAGGCTGGTTTTCCCCGGCGACCGCCAGGCGGTACGCGAACAGACCGTGATCCATTCGCTTCAGGGACTGCTGCGTTTCCTCGAGTAAGCCGGCGCGGGCGATTCCCAGCGCTCGCCCGCAGCACTTTCCCGATGCCGCCACCGACTCCACGCGCCCTGCCCGCCCTGTTTCTCCTCGCCGCGACCTGCCTGCTGCCGCCCACGGCCGCGTTCTGTGCGGCGCGCGCGCCGGGCGTGACCGTCTATGCCGCCGGCGACATCGCCCGCTGTGCGCATCCGGATCCGGCCTGGTCGGGTGCGGCGGCTACCGCAGCGCTGGTTGGCGCCGAGCTGGCGATGCATCCGGCGCGCTGCACGCTCGCATACTGGCACCACCCGCTGTATAGTTCCGGCATGAACAGAAACATTTCGCGCATGAAGGATGCGTGGCAGGCGCTGTACGACGCCGGCGCCGAGCTGGTCCTGTCCGGCCACGACCACGTCTACGAGCGCTTCGCCCCGCAGGACGCCGAGGGCCGGCGCGACGACGCGCGCAGCATCCGCCAGTTCGTGGTGGGCACCGGCGGCGCGATTCGCGCGCCGTTCCTGTGGCCGCATCGCAACAGCGAAGCGCGCGACAGCAACCACTTCGGGGTGCTCAAGCTGGTGCTGGGCGAGGACGGCTATGAATCGGAGTTCCTGGAAGTGCCGGATGGCGCTTCCGGCGCCGGCAAGCGGCCCGACCGCGGCGCCGGCCGCTGCCATTGACGGCGGCAGCAAGCAGCAAGTAATCAGATTAACATTTGGAGCATTCGATGCAAAACACGGTTCACTTCATCCTGCAGGGCAAAGGCGGCATCGGCAAGACCCTGGTCTCGACCATCCTCGCGCAGTGGCTCGCATCCAAAGACGAGCGGCCATTGCGGTGCTACGACACGGACCAGGAAAACGCCACCTTCTCGCGCTACAAGGCGATGAACGTGAAGCACGTGCCGGTGATGACCGACACCCGCAACATCGACCCAAAGCGCTTCGACGCGCTGATGATCGACCTGCTCGAGGAAGACGGCAACTGCGTGGTCGACAACGGCGCCAACACCTTCTCGCCGCTGATGGGCTACCTGCTCGAGAACGACTGCTTCGACCTGCTGCGCGAATCCGGGCGCAAGGTGTACATCCACACCATCGTCGGCGGCGGCGACACCCTGCACGACACCGCGATGGGCTTCGTCTCGACCGCCAAGTCGACCAACGTGCCGCTGGTGCTGTGGGAGAACGAGCATTTCGGCCTGCTGCAATCGGCCAGCGGCAAACAGTTCACCGAGTCGCACACCTATGCCGACCATGCGGCGCGGGTGTGCGGGCGGGTGGTGCTCGCGCAGCGCAACGCCGATACCTTCGGGGCCGACATCAAGAAGATGAACATCGCCCGCATGACGGTCGACGAAGTGCGCGCCAGCGAGAAGTTCAACCTGATGGAAAAGCAGCGCATCAAGGTCGTGTTCCGCGACCTGTTCGAACAACTCGACAAAGTCCAGTGGTAAGCCGCGATGGACCAGCAAAAACTGCGCAGCCTCGTATTTGAAAAAACCGGCGTCAAGATCGACGTCGACGATCCGGTGTTCGCGCTGGTCGCGCTCAACGAAGCGGTGCTGGCCGAGGCGGTCGAACGCCATGTCGCGCTGCTCGACGAGGCGACGCGCGAACTGGCCGAACAGGCGCAGGCGCTGCTGGACGGCGGCTTCGCCAGCCGCGCCAGTGCACCCGACCGTCCGGCTGCGGCGCTGCTCAAGCCGGCCGCCGCAGCTGCGCCGCAGCCGTTCAGCCCGAGCCAGGCGGAAAAGCGCATGATGGCGATCGCCGGCGGCGCGGCGCTGCTGGGCGCGCTGCTGGTGCTGTTCGGGCAGGCGATTTTCTTCAAGCCCGCGCCGGCGGCGGCGCCGGTGGTCCAGGCCAAAGAGCTGAGCGAAGAGCAGGCCAGCGCGGTGCGCAACGGCGAGAAACTGGCGAAGATCGTCCAGAAACTCGATGCCAGGACGCGCGACAAGATCCAGGCCGAGATGCAGAAGCCCTGAACCCGATACGGAATGGATGTATGAACCACGACCACGATCACGATCACCACCAGCACGCAGCGCACGAGCACACGCCGAAGCACGATCACGCCCACGGGCATGGGCACCACCATCACGTCGATCCGAATAGCAACCGGCGCGCGTTCGCGCTGGCGATCAGCCTGAACACGATGTTCGTGGCGATCGAATTCACCTACGGTTTCATCGCCAATTCCACCGCCCTGATGGCCGACGCCGGCCACAACCTGTCCGACGTGCTTGGCCTGGCGCTGGCCTGGGGCGCGGCCATGCTGGCGCGGCGGGCGCCGAACCGGCACTACACCTACGGCTTGCGCAGCTCGTCGATCCTGGCGGCGCTGGGCAACGCGCTGCTGCTGATGGTGGCGTGCGGCGCGATCGGCTGGGAAGCGGTGCAGCGCTTCAGCGAGCCTGCGCCGGTGGCCGGCTGGACTGTGTCGATCGTGGCGCTGGTCGGGGTGGCGGTCAACGGCATCTCGGCCTGGCTCTTCATGGCCGGGAGCAAAGACGACCTGAACATCCGCGCGGCCTACCAGCACATGGCGGCCGACGCCGCGATCTCGCTCGGGGTGGTGGTGTCAGGCGCGGCGATCATGTACACCGGCTGGGCCTGGATCGATCCGGCGGTCAGTCTCGTCATCGTGGTGCTGATCGTGCTCTCAACGTGGGCGCTGCTGCGCGAATCGCTGCGCATGGTGCTGGCGGCGGTGCCGTCGAATGTCGATCCGCATGAAGTGCGGCAGTTCCTGGAAGACCGGCCCGGCGTGTCGGACACCCACGACCTGCACATCTGGGCGATGAGCACGACGGAGACCGCGCTGACCGCGCACCTGGTGATGCCGGAAGGCTATCCAGGCGACCAGCAGATCGACGACATTGTCGCCCACCTGAAGGAAAAGTTCGCGATCCATCACTGCACCTTGCAGATCGAACAGGGCACCACCGCGCACGGCTGCTCCCTGCACGGCCACTAGGTCCCGAGGTTGGCGAACAGTGCGGTGCTGAGGTAGCGCTCGCCGAACGAAGGAATGATCGTGACGATCAGCTTGCCGGCGTTTTCCGGCCGGCGCGCGACCTGGATCGCCGCCCACAAGGCCGCGCCGGAGGAAATCCCGACCAGCAGGCCCTCCTCGCGCGCCGCGGCGCGGGCGGTGGCGAACGCATCCTCGTTTTTCACGCAGATGACTTCGTCGTAGATCTTGGTGTTGAGCACTTCCGGCACGAAGCCGGCGCCGATGCCCTGGATCGGGTGCGGCCCCTTGGTGCCTTTCGACAGGATCGGCGACGCTTCCGGCTCGACCGCGATGACCTGGAAGCCGGGCTTGCGCGCCTTGATCACTTCGCCCACGCCGGTGATGGTGCCGCCGGTGCCGACGCCGGCCACCAGGATATCGGCCTTGCCGTCGGTATCGCGCCAGATTTCCTCGGCCGTGGTGCGGCGGTGCACTTCGGGATTGGCCGGGTTGTTGAATTGCTGCGGCATGAACCAGCTCGGGTTGGCCTTGACCAGCTCCTCGGCCTTGCAGATCGCGCCCAGCATGCCTTCGGAGCCGGGCGTGAGGATCAGCTCGGCGCCATACGCGCGCAGCAGCGTGCGCCGTTCAGTGCTCATGGTGTCCGGCATGACCAGGGTGCAGCGGTAGCCGCGCGCGGCGCACACCATCGCCAGCGCGATGCCGGTGTTGCCGCTGGTGGGCTCGACGATGACGGTGTCGGGGCCGATCCGGCCGGCGGCCTCGGCCGCCTCGATCATCGCCAGGCCGATCCGGTCCTTGACGCTGTGGGCCGGATTGTAGAACTCCAGCTTGGCCAGGATGTCGGCGCCGGCGCCCTTGGCCAGGTTGCGGATCCGTACCAGCGGGGTATTGCCGATCAACTCAGTGACATCGTTCGCGATTCTCATGCTGTGTCTCCCCTCCGGTGATTGAATTATTTGACGTCGAGCAATTCCACGTCGAAAATCAGGTCCGAATTGGCCGGGATCACGCCGCCGCCGGCGCCGCGCTTGCCGTAGGCCAGCTCGCTTGGAATGATCAGGGTGCGCTTGCCGCCCACCTTCATGCCGACCAGGCCCTGGTCCCAGCCCTTGATGACCTTGCCTCCGCCGAGCGGAAACACCAGCGGCTCACGGCCGCCGTCGCGCGAGGAGTCGAACTGGCGGCCGTGCTGCCTGGCGGCCAGCGGCTTGTAGAACCAGCCGGTGTAATGAACGACCACGGTATTGCCCGCGTTGGCTTCCTTGCCGGTGCCGACCACCGTGTCGATCTTGACCAGCGGGTTGGCGACTTCGGCGGCCGGCGCTGCTGCGGCCTGGGCGGAAGCATCCTGGCCGGCGGCGTGGGACATCGAAGCGGCGGATGCCAGCAGCAGCGCGAGGAAGACGGAACGACGAATCATGAGAGTTCTTTCTGTAAAGATGAGCAAACTGGATAATTCTGCAAGGCTATCATAGCAAGACTGAGGCGACCTGAAAACCGGCGGCTCGGCGGTTCGGGTCTGACCCGGTTTTCAATTGCTTCAAAAACGGGTCTGACCCGTTTTTTCGACGGCGAGCTTGCCAGCAGGTACTTCAAAAACGGGTCTGACCCGTTTTTTCGCGGTCTGGGGTCCGGCCCCGCGGGGTCAGACCCCGGTTTCGACGGCGGCCAGCTTGCGCAGCAGGTGGGCGGCGGCGACCATGCCGAAACTGGCCGTCACCACCACGCTGGAGCCAAAGCCCGCACAGTTGATGCCGGTGATGCCGGGCTGGGCGACATCGAGCTCGCAGGCAGCGCCCGACTCCGGCACCAGCAGCGGCTCCATCGAAAATACCGCGTCCACATTGAACTTGTTTTTCTCGCCGCGCGGGAAACCATAATTCGTCCGCAGCAGCTTGCGCACCCGCTTGAGCAGGGGTTCCTGCTCGGTCTTGGCGAGGTCGCGCACGGCAATCCTGGTCGGGTCGGTCTGGCCGCCGGCGCCGCCGATGGTGATCAGCGGGATCCGCTGGTCGCGGCAGTACGCCACCAGCGCCGCCTTGGCCCTGGCGTTGTCGATCGCATCGACCACGTAGTCGTAGCGGGCCGCGCCAGGCCCGCGCCCGCCGATCATCTGCTCGAGGTTGTCCGGGGCGATGAAATCTTCGACCAGGGTCAGCTTGCAATACGGATTGATCAGCGCGATGCGCTCAGCCAGCGCGTCGATCTTGGCCTGGCCGATGGTGGAGGACAGCGCCTGGATCTGGCGGTTGATGTTCGATTCGGCCACATTGTCGAGGTCGATCAGGGTCAACGCCCCGATCGCGCTGCGCGCCAGCGCCTCGACGATCCACGAGCCGACCCCGCCGACCCCAATCACGCAGACGTGCGCCGCGCGGAAGCGCTCCAGTGCCGGCTGGCCGTACAGGCGTGCGATGCCGCCGAAACGACGTTCGAAATCGACTTGTTCCACAACAGCAACCGGAATAAAATTGTTAATGGGTTTCATCCGCACATTTTAACGGACGTTGCCGCGAGGACTGCTCTAAAATGTTCCTTAATCAACGAAAGAAATCCACGAAAGAACATGATGACCACTGCCCTGCCCGACACCGCTCCCGGATTCGACCAGCCGATCGCCGTACTGAAACATTGCCACGACCGTATCCGCAAACAGCTTGCAACCATGGAAAAGCTGCCCGAGCATCTGGCGCGCCACGGCGCCGACGAGCAGGCGCGCCAGGCCGCCCAGGCCGTGATCAAGTATTTCGACAAGGCCGCCCACCTGCACCACGCCGACGAGGAGGAGAACCTGGTGCCGATGCTGCAGGTGGTGGCGCAGGGCGAGGACGCCGCCACGCTGGCCGAACTGGTGCCCGGCATCCTGCAGGACCACAACGAAATGGATGCGATGTGGCAAAGCCTGCACGAAGACCTGAGCGCGATTGCCGACGGCAGCGCGGCGAGCCTGGCGGCGTCGAACGTGCGGCGTTTTTCCGAGCGCTATACTGACCACATGGAACGCGAGGAGACCCGCATCGCGCCGATGGCCAAGCGGCTGTTCAGCCCGGCCCAGATGGCGCAATTGGGCGAGGCGATGCAGGTGCGGCGCGGCATCCTGCCGGCGCCGGCCGCCACTGGCGATACCGTGGCGGCGCTGCGCAAGGATTACGGCCAGCACAGCCTGAACGAATCGGACGTGGCGGACGACCCGTTCGACCAGTTCAACACCTGGTTCGAGCAGGCGCTGGCGGCCGAAGTGAACGAGCCGAATGCAATGAACCTGGCCACCGTCGACGCCGATGGCAAGCCGACTTCGCGCATCGTCTTGATCAAGCAGTTCGACCGCCGCGGTTTTACGTGGTACAGCAATTATGACAGCCAGAAGGGCCGCCAGCTGGCCGCCAATCCGAACGCCGCATTGCTGTTCTTCTGGAGCGAACTTGAGCGCCAGATTCGCATCGAAGGAGTAGTGGAGCGCACTTCCCCGGAAGAGAGCGACAAATATTTCCACAGCAGACCATTGAAAAGCCGGCTGGCGGCGATCGCATCCGCGCAAAGTGCGCCAATTGCGAACAGGGCTGCGCTGGAACAGCATTACGACGCAGTAGCGAGTCAATATGGTGAATCGCCGCCGCGCCCGGATAACTGGGGCGGGTTTCGCCTGGTGCCCCGGCGCATCGAATTTTGGCAGGGGCGGCGTTCTCGTTTTCATGACCGCATCGTGTACACGCTGCAAGACGACGGCAGCTGGACACGGCAGCGGTTGCAACCCTAGGGCCGCCAGCAAACTCGGCCCTGCGTGGTATAGCTGGAGGTGAAGCGTGTTTAACCAGATTCGACTGAATGCCTGGAGCGCGGGGGTGCGCGACAAGTCGTCGCTGCCCCTGCCTTTGCGAGTGGTCCTGTGGAACGGACAGCAACTCGATTTTTCCGCGGAGCCGCCGCGCGTGACGATCCGCGTGCCGCATCCGTCGGCGGTGCGCTACCTGCTGTCGCCGTCGCTGTACAACCTGGGCAGCGCCTATGTGGAAGGGGCCATCGAGGTCAGCGGGCGCGCCACCGACATGATCGCCATCGTCAACGCGCTGGCCACGACCAGCCTGGAACAGAAGCAAGGCGCGTTCGCGCGCGCGGTGCATTCGTTCGTGCATACCCGCGAGAAAGACGCGGAAGCGATCCGCTACCACTACGACGTTTCCAACGAGTTCTACAGCGCCTGGCTCGACCCGGCGATGGTGTATTCGTGCGCCTATTTCGAAACCGGCGAGGAAGACCTGGCCGCCGCGCAACTCAAGAAGATCGACCACATCCTGGCCAAGATCGACTTGCGGCCGGGCCAGAGCCTGCTCGACATCGGCTGCGGCTGGGGCGCGCTGGTGATCCGCGCGGCCCAGCGTTTCGGCGCGCGCTGCGTCGGCGTCACCTTGTCGGAGAACCAGGCGCGGCTGGCGCGCGAGCAGGTCGAACGGGCCGGCCTGCAAGACCTGGTCGAGATCCGGCTGCAGGACTACCGCGACGTCACGGGCCAGTTCGACCGCATCACCAGCGTCGGCATGTTCGAGCACGTGGGGATCAAGCACCTGCCGGAATACTTCAGCCGCATCAACGCCCTGCTGGCCCCGGACGGCGTGGTGATGAACCACGGCCTGACCACCACCGACGTCGACAACCGCGGCACGCCGTACGGCGGCGGTGAATTCATCAACCGCTATGTGTTTCCGCACGGCGAACTGGCGCACCTGAGCATGGTGATCCGCAGCATGCAGCAAGGCGGGCTGGAAGTGCGCGACGTGGAAAACCTGCGCCGCCATTACGCGCGCACCTGCGCCATCTGGACCGACAATTTCGAGGCAAACGCCGAACGCATCCGGCACCTGACCGATCCGAAGCGCTTCCGCATCTGGCATGTGTACCTGGCCGGCTGCACCTATGCGTTCAACCATGACTGGATCAGCCTGTACCAGATCGTGTGCAGCAAGGCGGGACTGGAACCGTCGTCGCTGCCGTGGTCGCGCCGCTACATGTATGAGCAGGCGCCGGCGCTCACTTCAGGCGATTCGAAAACGTCTTCCTGAACTTGGCCACCTTGGGCGCCACCACGAAGGCGCAATAGCCCTGCAGCGGATGCTGGTTGAAATAGTCCTGGTGGTAATCCTCGGCCTTGTACCAGGTCGCGGCTGGCACCAGTTCGGTCACGATCGGCGCATCCCAGACGTTGGCCATTTCCGCAATCACATGGCGCGCCACGCTTTCCTGCTCGGCGGAATTGAAAAAGATCGCCGAGCGGTACTGGGTGCCGATATCGTTGCCCTGGCGGTTAGGGGTGGTCGGGTCGTGGATCGTGAAAAACACTTCCAGCATGTCGCGGTAGCTGATGAGCTCCGGATCGAATTCGACCCGCACCACTTCGGCATGGCCGGTGGTGCCGGCGCACACCTGCTCGTAGGTCGGATCGGGCTCGTGCCCGCCCATGTAGCCGGATTCGACCTTGGTTACGCCGCGTACTTCGAGATACACCGCCTCGAGGCACCAGAAACAGCCGCCGCCAAGAATCGCCACTTCTGTTTGCTTCGTCATGTCACACCTCAGGCAATAAATTTTTCCAGTGATAACTGTAACGCAAACGGCGGGCGGCTGCACCCTCTACCGATGGCGAGTAACATCTGGGGCGGCAAATTTGGCATAATGGCTAAAATCCACAGGGCTCCAATGAACACAAGCTCCCCCCGCGCCGACACGCGCGAATTCGATTCGGCGCAGTTCCGCCAGGCGCTGTCGCAATTTGCCACCGGCGTGACGGTCATCACGACCCGGCTGGCCGACGGCAGTTTCCGCGGCCTGACGGCCAGTTCCTTCAATTCGGTCTCGCTCAACCCGCCGCTGGTGTTGTGGAGCCTGGGCGAAGGCGCCAACAGCTTGCCCGTGTTCAGCGGCAACTCCCATTACGTGATCAATGTGCTGGCGGCCGACCAGGCCGAGCTGGCCGCGCGCTTTTCGCGCCGCACCGATAATCCCTTCGACACCACCGAGTACGAGTTGTCGCGCACCGGCCAGCCGATCCTGAAGGGCGTCTCGGCCTGGTTCGAGTGCCACAACCGCAGCCGCTATCCGGAGGGCGACCACGTGATTTTCGTGGGCGAAGTGGAAGAATGCGCGGTGCACCCGCAGCCGTCGCTGATTTTTCACGGCGGCCGCTTCGGCAGCACCCCAATCCCGGTAGAATGACAAGCTTGGCCAAGTGGCCTATACAAGTTGCACGCTTTCGCCCACACTACCACAACACCAGACAGGAAACCCCATGAACAAACCTGAATCGCCGCGCAAGGCACAATTCCACTGGGATGACCCGCTGCTGCTGAACAACCAGCTGACCGACGACGAGCGGATGGTGCGCGACGCCGCCGCCGCTTATTGCCAGGACAAGCTGCAGCCGCGCATCCTCGAGGCTTTCCGCCATGAGCGCATGGACACCACGATTTTCCGCGAGATGGGCGAACTGGGCCTGCTCGGGCCGACCATCCCCGACCAGTACGGCGGACCGGGGCTGAACTACGTCAGCTACGGCCTGATCGCGCGCGAAGTCGAGCGGGTCGATTCGGGCTACCGCTCGATGATGAGCGTGCAGTCCTCGCTGGTGATGGTACCGATCTTCGAATTCGGCACCGAAGCCCAGCGCCAGAAATTCCTGCCCAAGCTGGCCAGCGGCGAATGGATCGGCTGCTTCGGCCTGACCGAGCCGAACCACGGTTCCGACCCGAGCTCGATGATCACCCGCGCCAAGGCAGTGCCGGGCGGCTATGCGCTGTCCGGCTCGAAGATGTGGATCACCAATTCGCCGGTGGCCGACGTGTTCGTGGTCTGGGCCAAGGACGACGAAGGCGCGATCCGCGGCTTCGTGCTGGAAAAAGGCATGGCCGGATTGAGCGCGCCGGCGATCCACGGCAAGTTCGGCTTGCGCGCTTCGGTGACGGGCGAGATCGTGATGGACAATGTGTTCTGCCCGGAAGAGAACGCATTCCCCGACGTGCGCGGCTTGAAGGGTCCGTTCACCTGCCTGAATTCGGCGCGCTACGGCATTGCCTGGGGCGCGCTGGGCGCGGCCGAAGCCTGCTGGCACATCGCGCGCCAGTACACCATGGACCGCCACCAGTTCGGCCGGCCGCTGGCGGCCAACCAGCTGGTGCAGAAGAAGCTGGCCGACATGCAGACCGAAATCACGCTGNNGGCCCTGCAGGGCTGCCTGCGGCTGGGCCGCATGAAGGACGAGGGCACCGCGTCGGTGGAAATCACGTCGATGATGAAGCGCAATTCCTGCGGCAAGTCGCTCGACATCGCCCGCGTCGCGCGCGATATGCTTGGCGGTAACGGCATCTCCGACGAATTCGGCGTGATCCGCCACATGGTCAACCTCGAGGTGGTCAATACCTACGAAGGCACGCACGATATCCATGCGCTGATCCTGGGCCGGGCGCAGACGGGGATCCAGGCCTTTTTTTAATTCGTTAAATTCGCGGGCCGGACGGGGGCGCCGAGCCCCCGGTTCTCTTTGGGGGGCAGACCTCGACTTCATCCCCAAAAAACCCGCCGAAGCGGGTTTTTTACATTTTTAGTTCCTCAGAACTTGTAACCGACCGCGAGAATCACGCCCAGCGGATCGAGCTTCACATCCTGCGTCTGCCCGGTCGAATAGTGCGTCTTCACCTTCAGGTAAGTCTTCACCACCGTCAGGTCGACAAACCAGCGCGGATTGAGGTTCACCGCAACACCAGCCTGCATCGTGGCCGCCGCCTTGGCGTCGATGCTGAAGGTCGATGCCGGTCCGCCGGTATTCAGGAGCGCCGTCAACTGGCCCGATCCTTTTTCCTTTTGAAAGTAAGCATACGTCAGGCCCAGTCCGACGAACGGGCGCACCATGGCTTCCGGCTGGAAGAAGCGGTACTGGATGAACGCGCTCGGCGGCAGCGCCTCGACCGTGCCGAGCTGGCCGGTGCCCTGGATCGCGCCGGCGCCGTACAGCTTGTGCTTGTACGGCACGCCCAGCGCCAGCTCGGCCGAGATGTTGTCGGTGAGGCCGTATGCAAAGATCAGCACCGGTTCGGTATCGCTGCCGATCGCGACCTTGCTGCCCGGCAGTGCCGGGGCCGACACGTCGCCGCTGTCGACCTTCGGCGTGATCTTGCTGACGCCGGCCTTGACAGTGTACTGGCCCGCGCTCTGGGCCGAGGCGCTCGACGCCACGGCCATTGCGCATGCCGCCGCCAGCAGCGTTACGGCGCTCTTCAAACGTTGATTCATTTTTTCTCCTGATTCATTGAGGTGTGGCTCGCGCCAATCGCATTATCTTGACTGCGGCGGGCGTTACAGCCAGCCCTTCTGGGCGATGTACTTCGACACGTAGCGCGCCAGCAGCAGCTGGACGAACGGGGTCGGGTGCACTTCGTCGGCAAACGCGTAATGGCTGACATCGCCGGCAATCAGGTTGCTGCTATTGCAAACCAGCGAGCTGCCCAGTGGATTTTTCGCGGCGCTCAGGTCGCAGGCCGTGTTGGTGACATTGGTCAGGCCGTACGGCGCCGGGTTGGTCGCCTGGTCGTGGCTGGCGGCGTATGCATCGACGTAGGCCACTTTCGCCTCGGACACCACGCCGGCGCTCAAGGTATCGTTGAAGGCCTTGACCATGGCGTTGACCAGCCCAAGCGTGTTCGCGTCAATGGTCTTCGCGAACGGCGTCGTGCCGACATCCGGCAAATTGTTCACCACCACGTAATTGGCGCCCTTGCCGATGACCTGAGTCTTCACCAGCGCCGTCAGTTCGGTGGCGGCGCTGGACATCGCTGCCACCAGTTTCGGACCGTTTGCCGCGGCGTAATCGGCGCCGGCCTTGGCGCCGGCGGTTGCCGCAGCGGACTGGGCCTGGGTCACCATCGGGCCATACACGGTCGGCGAGCCGACTGCGGAATTGCCAGGCTGGATAGCGGCAGCGCCGACTGCGGCGCTCACCACCGAGGCGTCGGTGTGCCCGGGGCGCGCCGATTCCGTTTGCAGCGCGATGCCGATCGCCTGCGCGGCGGTCTGCGGATTGGTGGCGCCGGCGGCCAGCAGGCCCACCAGCGTATTGCCGAACATGGTGCTGCCTGCTGCGGTGCCGGCGGCGGTGGCGCCGGCCGACAGGCCGGCCAGCTGCATGAACAGGTCGTTGGCGCCAGCCATCACGAGCACCAGTTCGTCGCCCTTGAATTTACCGCCGGAGACGTTGAGGTGATTCTGGATCTGGGTCGCGACCGGCACGGTCAGTGCGCCCAGCGGGCTGCCGGTCAGTTTGTTCGACGGCCCGACCGGGTTGGTCACGCGCGCGCCGCCCTGGGCGTAGCCGTAGCAGCCCGCATGCGCGGTCACGGGAATCGAGAAACCTTTGGCCGGATCGCCTTCGAGACCGGTGAGTGCCGCGCACGGCGCAGGCAGGCCGAGCTGGGCGGCCATCAGTTCGGTCCAGTTCTTGCCGGTCAGCGCAGGGTTGACCGAGGCGAGATCGCCGTTAATGTTGAATTTGCCGCCACCGAGGGTTTTCACGGTGCCGACCGCATAGCTGCCGACGTCCGACAGGCTGTCGCCGAACGATACCTGCGCACTGAATTTGGTTTTGACGGCTTGATCCCCACCGGAACTTCCGTTGCCGCCACAAGCAGCCAGAACGGCCGCCGTCAACAGCGCGAGCGCAATATTATTTTTACGCATTGTGTCTCCTGAGATGAAAAACGTATTAAAGCAATCGAACGGCCGTGCTATTCGGAACCCGACTAATATGCCAGTCTTCGATTCTCTTGTATAGAGAAAAGGTTTCCATTTCGTCAGTTCGGAACAACAACATCGGGGCGCCTGTCTCCCGATGCCGGCCCGAGGTCAGCGCGTCAGCACCGACTGGAAAAAATCGCGCGTGGCCGCGATGCAAAATGGCGCCGCGAGGCCGGCGTGGTAATTCGATTCCACCGCCTGGTCGGGCGAGTCGCCGTGCTTGATGGCGGCCAGCCGCAGCGCCACCTTGGCGGCGATGAAGCTCAGCTTCGGCGTGCGGTACGGGTCCGACAGCCCAGGCGTGTCGTCGAGGTCGACTTCGACCAGCTCGCCGGCATGCGCTCGCGTGCGGAAATACCCCAGCGCCGATACCGTGTTCAGGTAAGGCACGGTCGGATCGCCGCTGCCGCCGCAGAGCAGCAGCGGCGCCGCCGGCGCGTAGTTGCGCAGGTCATTTTTCAGGAACAGCTTGCGCAAGGGATGCTCGGGCGCGCAGTCGAGCGGCGCCGCCGCGCTGCGATCGCACGGATGGGCCTGGAGATCGGCCAGGTAGCCGTTGCGGTATGTGGTCTTGATCAGGTTGCCTTTGCCAAAATACTGGCCGTAGCCGGACGCCTGCGGCATCGAATCGGCCGCGAACAGCGCGCTGGCGGGCAGCTTGCCGGCATTGGCCAGGTCGCCCAAGCTCTCAGAGTATCAGCGCAACTTTGCGGCCAGCAAGGTGCCGTTGCCCAAGTGTGGTTTTCAGGGCCGCGCGGCGCGCAGGATCGCTCAGCGCGCCAGCACGGACTCGAAGAAATCGCGCGTGGCGGCCATGCAAAATGGCGCCGCGAGGCCGGCGTGGTAGTTGGCTTCCACCGCCTGGTCGGGCGAGTCGCCGTTCTTGATGGCGGCCAGCCGCAGCGCCACCTTGGCGGCGATGAAGCTCAGCTTCGGCGTGCGGTACGGATCCCGTAGGCCAGGGGTGTCGTCGAGATCGACTTCCACCAGCTCGCCCGGATGCGGACGCGCGTAGAAGTAGCGCAGCGCCGACACCGTATTCAGGTAAGGCACGGTTGGATCGCCATTGCCGCCGCACAGCATCAACGGGGCGACCGGATCGTAACTGCGCAGGTCGTTCTTGCGCAACAGCTTGCGCAGGGAATGGGCCGGCGCGCAGTCGAGCGGGATGCCGGCATTGCCATCGCACGGATGGGTCTGCATGTCGGCCAGGTAGGCATCGCGATAGACGGTCTTGACCAAATTGCCCGCTCCAAAATACTTGCCGTAGCCGGAGGCCTGCGGCATCGAATCGGCGGCGAACAGCGCGCTGGCGGGCAGCTTGCCCGCGCTGACCAGCTCGCCCACGGTGCTGGCGCCAGGCAGCAGCGTCTCGATGGTCGCGGCATACTGATCCTCGTAGAGCTCGGACGTGTTGCCATACATCCCGGCGCCGCTGAGCTGGCCTGCACTGATCAGCATCGGCAGGAACGCGGTCACGCCGATGCGCGGCGAGCCGGCGAACTGGCTGTCGCCGAACTGGGTCAGCGCGTACGGGCCGGACAAGCCGGCCACTGCCGTCGGCGCAAAGTCGCTGCTGTTCAAGGCTTGCATCGCGCGCCGGGTCGCCAGCGCCACGAACCCGCCCTGCGAGTAGCCGGTCACGAACAGCTTGCCCGACGCGCTGGCGCCGATCGCGCCGAAGACCAGGCGGGCGGCGCGCAAGGCGTCGATCATGTCGGCGCTTTGCTGGTCCGCATTCATGTAAGGATGGTAGGCCAGCGAACTGCGCGCATAGCCGGCGTAGTTGGGCGCGATGACGATGAAGCCGCGCGCCGCGAACATGGCCGCGACCAGCCGCGCTTCCCGGTTGTCGCGCAGCCTGGCCATGTCGTAGGTCTTCTCGACCGAGGTCCCGTGGGCATACAGCAGCACCGGGCGCGCGCCGCTGCAGGTGGCGCTCGCGCCGGACGGCACGATGATGGCGGCGCCGGCCTCGGTCGGTTCGCCGCCGCCGCCCACGGTGTGGTACCTGGCGGTGAACGTGGCGATCGCGCACTGCGGTTCGCCGGTGATCTTGGTGGTGCCCGATTCAAGCAGCGCGGCAAATACCGGCGGCTCCAGCTTTTCGACCGCCACGCTGGCGGCGACGACCAGGCTGCCGCGCTCGGGTGGCGGCGGGGCCGGCGGCACCGTTGGCCCCGTCGGCGTGGGGACGCCGGCGCCGGGTGGCGTGCCGCCTCCCCCGCAAGCCGATAGGAACAAAGCCAGGACGAGCGGGAGGACGGCGCGCATGGTAAGCCCTTTACATTGGAGGTTCCCGATTGAGCAGACCGTGGACGATGCCGCTGGAGCCGTGGGCGGCCCGCCGCAGGCGGTCGTTGACCCCAAGCCAGGCGTCGCTTTGGGGCGGCGCTTCGACCAGGATCAGGTCGGCACCGGTAGTATCCATCGCCCGTAGCGACGCATATAGAGCGTGCGCAAAGTCGTCCGGGTTGGCCGGCAGGCGCACGTCGGCGTGCGCGCCAGGCAGGTCCGAGTAGTGGATAAGCGCCACTTTGCGGCCAGCATCGTGCAACTGGGCCAGCGTGGTTTTCAGGGTCGCGCGGTCCTGCATCGCCACCGGCGTGTGCGGCGCGTAATGCGATTCCAGCGTGCCGGAAGCGCGCGGCGCGGCAGCGTCGGGCGCACAAGGCAGGCGGTCGATCACCGCGGCGATCGCCTCGGCGCTGACCTGGCCGGGACGCAGCAGCACCGGGCCGTGGCTGGCCAGGCGCGACAGGTCGACGATGGTCGACTCGATCCCGACCTGGCTCTGGCCGCCGTCGAGCACCACGCCGATCGGGCTGTCGGCGCCGAATTCGTCGCGCACGTGCTGGGCGGTGGTGGGGCTGACGTTGCCGAACTTGTTGGCCGAGGGCGCCGCGATGCCGCCCCGGCCAGCCTTGAATGCCTGCAGCAGCGCGATCGCGACCGGGTGCGAGGGGCAGCGCAATCCGACCGTATCCTGCCCACCCGAAACGGCGGCGGGAATGTGCGCGGCGCGCTTCAATATGAGGGTCAGCGGGCCGGGCCAGAACGCGGCCGCCAGCTGACGCGCCTCGTCGGGAATGTCGGCGGCCCAGTAATCGAGGTCGGCGTCGGGCGCCAGGTGCACGATCACCGGGTGGTCTTGCGGACGGCCCTTGGCGGCATAGATGGCCGCCACCGCGGCCGGATTCTCGGCGTCGGCGCCCAGCCCGTACACGGTTTCGGTCGGAAAGGCCACCAGCGCGCCGTGTTCCAGCGCGCGCGCGGCGGCGGCGATCTGCGCCAGGTCGATGGGCTCGCTGATGCCGCTCATGCTGTTCACAATCCGATGTTCAGGATGGCGCAGGCGGCGCGCAACTGTTCCTGTGCTTCGGCAAGGGTGGGCGCCACGAAAGTCGCGTGCCCCATCTTGCGGCCGGGCCGCGCTTCTTCCTTGCCGTACAGATGCAGGAAGGCGCCCGGCAGCGCCAGCAGCTTGTCCCACGCCGGTTCGCGCGCGCTTGCACCTTCGCCGGCGCCGTCGAACCACAGGTCGCCCAGGATGTTGAGCATCACGGCCGGCGAATGCTGACGCACGTCGCCCAGCGGCAGGCGCGCCATCGCGCGCACCTGCTGCGCGAACTGGCTGGTGACGCAGGCGTCGAGCGTGTAGTGGCCGCTGTTATGCGGACGCGGCGCCATCTCGTTGACCACCAGGCTGCCGTCGGCCAGCACGAAAAACTCGATACACAGCACGCCGACGTAGCCGAGCCGGTCGACGATGGCGCGCGCCGCGTCCTGCGCCTTGCGCGCACAGGCGGCATCGACGTTCGGGCCCGGCACGGTCGTGGTAAACAGGATGCCGTCGCGGTGCACGTTTTCGGCGATCGGATAGACCACCGAGGCGCCATCGGCGCCGCGCGCCGTCAGCACCGACACCTCATAGGCCAGCGGCAGCATTTTCTCGAGCAGGCAGGTCACGCTGCCCATCGCGGCAAACGCGGCCTGCACCTCGGCGCGGGTGTTCACGCGCACCTGGCCCTTGCCGTCGTAGCCCATGCGCACCGTTTTCAGGATGCCTGGCAGCAGCGCATCGGGAATGGCGGCGATATCGGCCGCCGAAGCGATGACCTGGTGCGGCGCCGGCATCACGCCCGAGTACGCCGCGCAGTCGACAAAGAAGCGCTTCTCGGCGATGCGGTCCTGGGCCACCGACACGCAGGCGGCGGACGGGGCGACGAACGTGCGCTCGGCGAGCAGCGCCATGCTGCCCGCCGGAACGTTTTCGAATTCGGTGGTGACGGCGGCGCACAGGCCGGCCAGTTCGGCCAGCGCCGCCTTGTCGGTGTAGTCGGCGGTGAGCAGGCGGTCGGCCACGTGCCCGGCGGGACAGTCGGCGGCCGGTTCCAGCACGGCCACCTTGTAGCCCATCGTCTGGGCGGCGTGGGCGAACATGCGGCCAAGCTGGCCGCCGCCTATCACGCCGAGCCAGGTCGGCGGGTTCGCTTGCGGAAGGAAAGGAAGATGCTGCGTGTTGTTCATACGGGAGGCAGGGTCATGGCTTTGGCGGCGGCGGTCTGCTGGCTGCGGAATGCTTCCAGCTTGGCGGCCAGCGCGTCGTCGGTTGCGGCAAGCATCGCCACCGCAGTCAGGGCGGCGTTGGCGGCGCCGGCTTCACCGATGGCGAAGGTCGCGACCGGCACGCCCTTGGGCATCTGGACGATCGACAGTAGCGAGTCCTCGCCGCGCAGGTATTTGGAAGGAACCGGCACGCCCAGCACCGGCACGATGGTCTTGGCCGCGAGCATGCCCGGCAAATGGGCCGCGCCGCCGGCGCCGGCGATGATCGCGCGCAGGCCGCGCGCGCGCGCGCTGCCGGCGTAGGCGAACATCTCGTCGGGCATGCGGTGCGCGGAGATCACTTGCGCCTCATGGGGAATGCCGAATTGCTCGAGCATGGCCACCGCGTGCTGCATCACGTCCCAGTCGGATGAGGAACCCATCACGACGCCGACCAGCGGTTGTGCATTCTGGCCCATGTCAGGCCTTCAGCTTCTCGCCGGTGAGGCGCTCGATCGCCTCGAAGTATTTGGCCTGGGTCTTGGTGATGACATCGGCCGGCAGGTTCGGCGCCGGCGCGGTCTTGTTCCACCCGGTCAGCGTTTCCAGGTAGTCGCGCACGAACTGCTTGTCGAACGACGGCGGCGAGATGCCCGGCTGGTACGAGTCGGCCGGCCAGAAGCGCGAGGAGTCGGCAGTGAGCACTTCGTCCATCAGGTGCAGCACGCCATGCTGGTCGAGTCCGAATTCGAACTTGGTGTCGGCGATGATGATGCCGCGGGTGGCGGCGTAGTCGGCTGCGGCCTGGTACAGATTGATGCTGATGTCGCGGATCGTGGCGGCCAGTTCGGTGCCGATGCGGCGCTCCATGTCGTCGAAGCTGATGTTTTCGTCGTGCTCGCCGAGGTCGGCTTTGGCGGCCGGCGTGAAGATCGGCTCGGGCAGCTTGTCGGCCTGGCGCAGCCCGGTCGGCAAGGTGATGCCGCAGATCGCGCCGGTGGCCTGGTAATCTTTCCAGCCGGAGCCGATGAGATAGCCGCGCACCACCGCCTCGACCATGATCGGCTCGAGCCGCTTGGCGACCACGGCGCGGCCGCGCACCTGCTCGGCTTCTTCGGGCGCGACCACGCTTTCTGGCGCCACGCCGGTCAGGTGGTTCGGCACGATGTCGCCGAGTTTTTCGAACCAGAAGTCGGTCATCTGGTTCAGGACCATTCCCTTGCCAGGGATGGGTTCGTTCATGACCACGTCGAACGCCGACAGGCGGTCGGTGGTGACGATCAGGATCTTGTCGTCGCCCACGGCGTAGTTGTCGCGCACCTTGCCGCGGCCAAGCAGCGGCAGGGACTGGATTGTGGATTGGTAGAGGCTGTTCATAAGGAAGGTACCGGAAAACGTCACCGGCGGATTGCCCCGCCGGTAGTGGGAGTCAGGCTGCGCACAGCCTGTTCAAAAACGTCGCTAAGACGTGACTAAGACCTGATTTTACTTGACGATCTGGGCCAGCTCGCCCTTGGCGTAGCGCTCGGCCATCTTCTCGAGCGGGATCGGCTTGATCTTGGCGGCCATGCCTTCGCAGCCGAACGACTGGAAGCGCGCCTTGCAGATCAAGGTCGCCGCTTCGCGCGCCGGCTTGAGGAAGTCGCGCGGGTCGAACTTGGACGGGTTCTCGAACA
>CXWL01122682.1_pt1 | contig 42407 bp, 55 predicted proteins | sample 590931 | NCBI WGS metagenome assembly CXWL01 (sample SAMEA3498368, study PRJEB10139) | groundwater metagenome | biome: water well; material: biofilm material | place: Germany | collected 2015-04-27 | reverse complement strand
GTGCTGCGCAACAGCATCGGCACCGCCTTCCTGCTGCTGCTGATCGTGGCCTATTTCGCGATTGGCACCTACTACGCCGTGGCGGGCAGCATCCAGTCGTTGAGCCGTTCGGCGCGTGCCTTCGCCGCCGGCAACCTGAACCAGCGGGCGGATCTCGGCACCCGCGACGAACTCAAGGAGATCGGCGACAGCTTCAACGACATGGCCGACAGCTTCCAATCATTGCTGGAAGCCCGCCAGCAAGCCGAGGCGCTGGCACGCAGTGCGGCGAAAGAAACCGAGGATCTCTACAACCACGCCCCCTGCGGCTACCACTCGGTGAACGCGGACGGAACCATCCTCAGAATGAACGACACCGAGCTTGGCTGGCTGGGCTACACCCGGGAGGAAGTGATCGGAAAGTTGAAATGGAAGGATCTGCTCGGGCCGGAAGGCATCCAGCTCTACCAGGAGAATTTTCCGAAATTCAAGAAGAGCGGCGTTTTGCGCGATCTGGTGGTCGAGGTCGCCCGCAAGGATGGCACGAAGTTCACCGGGCTGGTCAATGCGTCGGCGGTGTATGATTCCGGCGGCAATTTCCTGATGAGCCGCAGTACGGTGCTGGACATCACCGAGCGCAAGCTGGCCGAGAACAGAATGCTCCGCATGGCGCACTTCGACGGGCTCACCGGCCTGCCCAACCGGACGCTGTTTTATGACCGGCTGGCGCAGGAAATCAAGAAAGCGCACCGCGGCGGACTGAAGATGGCGCTGCTGTTCATTGACCTGGACCGCTTCAAGGAAGTCAACGACACCCTCGGGCACAATAAGGGCGACATGCTGCTGGTGGAGGCCGCGCAGCGGATCGGGCGCTGCGTGCGCGAGACCGATACGGTGGCGCGTTTGGGCGGGGACGAGTTCACTGTCATTCTGTGGGGGAGCGTTTAATTTGGCACAGATACAGGATAAAGCAAAATAAGCCGCGAGGTTGATGGATGTTGGGATTGAAGGGAATTAAGGGCAAAAAACCATTTGGCACAGAATTACGCAAAAACGCTCAAATAATAGGCGGATTTGCGCGCTATTTGGCACAACTCAAGCGGCGTTTTTGTGGGCGTGGGTACTGAAGTCAAAAAGATGGGCTAAAGTACGTTGCATAAAGCTTAAATGAACAACATGGCCATCATGGCCTTGTGCGCGGGCCAGCTCATTCTGGCATAGCACTACAAGCGCTCCCAACGCTGGCGGCTCGGTGCTTTCGAGCATTCTGGCGCTGGCATCCCAGGCCGACACATCCTGCTCGGTAAAATCACGCTCGCCACGGCCTACGATGGCGGCCTCAAGCTGTCGAAAGTCTTTTGCCAGATCGGCGTGGCGCCTGGCTCGGTCAGAAAATCCGATCACCAGGGCGGCGGCGGAAACAACCGTAATCACCAGGGCGATCCACGCCAGCAGCGCTGGGTTGGAAAGGCTCGCTAGGGCCGCCGAACCGCCGATCACACCAGCGGCGCTGCCCAGCTTGTCGCACACCTGAAAGAAACGCTCGCGCTTTTGATGATAAAGCGTAGAAAGCTCCGTGCGGTACAGCACGGCATGGCGCTTCTCCCACAAATAATCAAGCTCGGTCATTTCTTATCCTTATCGGGTGGCTTGGGTGGGGCCGGAGTAATAGGCACACGCTGCGACACCGAAATAGTGCGGTCGTTGGTAACCCGCGTCTTTTGTGGCGCCTCGCCGTAATCCACGCTCTCGCGCAAAGGCTGCTGCTTGCCGGGATCCGGCTTTTTATCTTCGGCCATTCTACACCTAAAACGATCAAAAATGAAACGACGGGCGGCCTGCGGGTGGCGGGAGCTTTCTAGCACAGAGCTGTGCGAAAAACAGCACAGAGCTGTGCGAAAAACAGCACAGAGCTGTGCGAAAAACAGCACAGATTAAACATTCGATTCGGGTTTTTTTGAAAGCGCCGATTCCATTTGATCTAGGTCATACATAAAATGAAGGGCGTGTTGCAGCGAATCTTGATTATCCATCATCCATTGCCACTTGGCGTCGACATCACCAAGGTGCATCGATAACAAACCAAATAGTTTAAGCGCCAAACCAATCTGTGCCGATCTATCCTGCTTCACGCTGTCCGGCAACCAATCAGCCTCAGAAATAGCAATCGTGGTCAGAATAAGCCACTCAGCACTCGGAACCCCGTGCAATAACTCCTTTTTAGGTTGTTCGGAAAAATATTTCTTCACGCCGGTCTTTTGATCGGCGATGTAGCCACCGCGTTCGTCCCCCTCCCCGATCTCGCCACGCCGCCGCGCATCAATCAGCGCCTGGACTTCGGGCGGTGGGATGTATTCGCGGCGGATGCCTCCTCGGCCATTACCTCTGAATTCGTGAGCCGGCCAATTCATTTTTTTGACTAAATCTAACCATGCGCGCTCGGTTCCTGGGTAGCCAGGCAGCCTCATTTCAGCCAATTTTCTAACTGAATAAGAGAGGGGTTTAACTTCCAAGTTTGATTCCGAGTTCACGCTGTCGCTTCTATGTATATTAATGCACTGATTAATAAGTTATTTTTACGTTTATAAAAAATAATCAAACAAATTAACTCGGAATGCTTGACAGCTCACTCCGAGTTCTTCTATAGTTCGCTTCATGTCAAAAATAACTACTTCGTTAGACAGCCCGAAAAAGCCAGCCTCAAAAGACTGGCATCGAGCCGACATTGTGGCTGCCGTCCATAAGCGCGGCACCACCTTTCAAAGACTATCTATCTCGCTCGGCTACAACGACGGCGTGTTGCGCAACGCGCTGAATTACCCGGCCCCCAAATACGAGCGCCTGATCGCCGAATTCCTCGGCACCACCCCGCAAAAAATATGGCCCAGCCGCTACCACGCGGACGGCAGCCCGAAGAGCGGGCGCGGCGAGCGCGGTCTCGGTCGGTACAAGGCGAAGTTTAACGCTTCCAGAGCCGCGCGCAACGTCAATTTAACGGGGGCGAGCTGACATGAGTAAAAGGCTGGCGCGCGACAGGTGCGGGCGCAACGCGAAAACGGGCTGGTCGCGGGAATACGACGCGGCGCGAAACGTCATCGTTTGGGCGATGTGGCGCGAGCTCGGCGACGGGCGGCACCTGCTGAAATTTTACGAAATACCGACGGATTGCAAATGCGCGCCGGGCCTGGTGCTGCGCAAGGCGAGGCGCGCATTTGGCAGGCAGGCAAAGGCGGCGCATGTACACCCCTGACCTGTTCGCGCCCGTATCCGCGCGCCCCGGTTCGCTCGGCTGCCGGGCGGAGATCGCGGCCACGCTGGCCGATGCCATGAAGCGCGCTTTGGTGCGCGGCATCAGCCGCGAAGAGATCGCCAGCCGCATGAGCGGCTACCTGGGCGAAAAGATCGGCACCGGCACCCTGAACGGCTACGCCGCGCCCTCCCACACCTCGCAAGCTATCGAAAACGGCCAACCCGCGCGCGACATCAGCCTGATGCGCGCAATGGCGTTCGACGCGGCGGTCGGAGAGGACGTGCTGCTCGGGCTTTTTGCCGAGAAGCGCGGGCAGCGGCGCGTGGTCAGCAGCGAGGATGCCGCGCTGCTGGAATGGGCGCATTTGCACCGGCAGGAGAAGGAACTGGCCGAGCGCAAAAAGGCGCTGGAAGCGGTGATGAGATTGAAAGGGGGAAAGTAATGGCTCCGAGATCAAAAATTGAAAAGCTGCCGCCCGATGTGCGCAAGGCGATAGACAAGCGCCTATTGGACAACAATTTCAGCGACTACGTCGCCATCGCCGACGAATTGTATGCGGACGGGCACCGGATCAGCAAAAGCGCCCTGCACCGCTACGGGAGCGAGCTGGAACGCAGGGTCACGCTCGGGCGGGCACAAGAGCAACTTGCGGCGGCGGGCGTGAGCGCGGAACTGGCTGCGGAGCTGACCGGAGATGCCACGCTGGTGGTGGTGATAGACCGGCGCAACGGGAGGGCGAGACTGCTGTCTTTACCTGCCCGCGCGCCGGACGTGATCGAGCATATCAAGGGCCTGGGAAAATCATGAAAACCTACTGCTTCTACACCGAGCTGGCCGCGCTCGCGGTGGCATTACTTGTTTTGCGGTCAACCTTACGGTTGATTCGTCAATCGTGTCTTTCATGAGGGTTCCTCCTGTGGTTGATGGATGCGTTTTCGAGACGCGCGGCCATTTTACTGCGGGGCGGAACCCTCGCCTATCAGGGGGCGCGAGATGACAGATATGGAGTTTATGGTGTGGAACACGGCGGTTTTCGGTGTTGCCTGCTTATTTGCCGTTTGGCCCCGGCATTCTCCCAAACACAAAAACGAGCATCGCCCCTCCGCCGGTCAGGGTGGCGAGGGCTGTTTTTGCGTTTTCTGCGGGTGCGAAAACTGCCACAGCAGCAATGCAGACAAACCAGACGCAGAAGGCGGCGGCAGGCCCGGAAGCGCGGAGATTGATGGCGAGGTTGTTCAAAAAATTGATCACGGGGAGCCTCCTGTCGAGGGTTGTGGGTTGGGGAATCCGCAGTCTAAAGCAGAACCGGCTTCCCGCCCAACAACGGGGGGCGCGAGATGAGCGCGCCCAAGACCCACTACTCCGCCGCCGAGCTGGCCGCGATGAAGCTGCCTGGATATCCAACCACACGGCAAGGATGGTTCAGGATTGTAAAAAGAGAGAGCTGGGAGTTCAAGGAATTAAAGGGGCCTGGGCGTGGCGGAATTTGCCGTGAATACGCTGTCCCAACGAAGGTTGCTATCTTAATCGACACCTTGCCAGCTATGGAGGCAAGAGGAACTGGATCGAACATCACTTTAACGATAACGGTATCACTGGCCGAGGCCACGCACATCACGCGCTGGCTGCAAAGGCAGGCGCGCAAATGAAAACCCACCATTCCTGCGCCGAGCTGGCCGCGATGCGGCTGCCGGGGTATCCGACTACAGCGCGCGCATGGCTGGATATAGCTAAAGCAGAGGGTTGGGAAGGCCAAAAGCGCGCCGGACGTGGCGGCGGGTTTGAATACCTCCCGCCCGTCCGTATCGCCCGCCTGATCGAGTCCCACAGCAAGATCGCCGCCGACGGCGCGGAGGTAAACCAGATACAAGCCGCGCTGGCGCAGATTCGCGGCGAGGCCAAGACCGAAAAAGCGCGCAAAACCGCCGTCAAGGAAACCGAGATACGCGAGCGGCTGTCGATGACCGGGCAGCTCAAGTTCGGCGCGCACTTCGACATCCTGCTGGCGTTCCGCGACTATTTCAAAAAGGGCAACGAGGGCGGCGACCGGCTACGGCGCAAGGCCGCGTTCAAGGGGTTCGCGGACGACTACAACGCCAAACATATCAAGGTATCCGAGGCCGCGCGCGCAAAACACCAGAAGATCAGCCCGCGCAGCATCGAGCGCTGGGTGCTGGATAACGAGCAAAAAGGCCTGATCGCTTGCGCCGACGGGCGCGCGGTGAAGGGCGGCACATCCGAGCGCAAGAACCGCATCGAGCGGCACCCGGAGATCGAGCAGTATTTCCTCGCCATCATCACCGAAAAACCGCACATCCAGAGCAAGCACCTGACCGACCTATTGAATGAGCTGCGCGTGGCGAAATTCGGCGCGGAGCCGACCGGCGAAATCTATTGCCCTTTCATCAGCTATGACGCGGTGTGCCGCTACCGCACGAAATACGAGAAGCAGCACGCGGTGGCGCTGACGGCGCAAACCAGCCCGAAGAAATTCAAGAACCAATATATGAGCAGCCTGGGCAGCCAGGACGAAGCGGTGACGTTCCTCAACCAGCTGTGGCTGATGGACGGAACCCCCGCCGAATACGAGCTGACAGACGGGCGGCACACCGCCAGCGTGGTGCTGGACGTGTGGTCGCGCGACATGAAAATCAAGTTCAGCAAGACCGCGCGCACCGAGACCAACAAGCTGCTGATGCGCGAGGCCGTGCTGGATTGGGGCGTACCGGATGGCGCGAAGGTTGACAACGGCACGGACTATGTGAGCCGGGAAATGCTGATGTTCTTCGAGGAAATGGGCATCCCTGTCGAGCGCTGCACCGCTTTTTGCCCGTGGGAAAAGGGGATGGTCGAGCGCGGCATCAAGACCTTTTTACACTCGATGCTTGAAGTGCTGGACAACTTCATGGGGCACAGCGTGGCCGAGCGCGCCGTGATCGAAGACCGGCGCACTTTCGCGGAGCAGCTGTTCAAGAAAAATGCCGTGGTCAAGATCAACATGAGCAGCGCCGAGATGCAGAAGCTGGCCGATGCCTGGCTGGCGGGCACCTACCGGATGAATGTACACCGCACGCTGGCGATGACCCCGCTGGAGAAGCGCGCCAGCTATACCGGAACGGTGAAGCGTATCGCCAACGAGCGGGCGCTGGACATCCTGATGTACAAGCCTGTGCGCCAGCCCACCATCACCAAGAAGGGCATCCGCTACGACAAGCAATGGTTCATCCACGCCGAATTGCCGCTGCACATCGGCAAAGTGGCGGGCATCTGCCTCGACCCGAACGATATGGGCAAGCTGATCGTGTCCGTGGACGGAAAATTCCTGTGCATCGCCAGCAACGCGATGCTGGCGGGCATCAACCGCGCCGAGGTGGCCGCGCACGGCAAAGCCAAGCAGAACGCCTTTATCGCCGAGAAAAAAGCCGAATACCGGAAGGCCAAGAAGGCACTGCCGATCAGTCTGCACGACCTGGCGATCAACATGATTATGGAGCGCGCCGAGAAGGCCGGAAAGGTGGTCGTGCTGGCGAAAAAGGCCGAGGAATACAGCACGGCGGCGCTGGTGGAGGCCGAGCGGGTGGCGCAGGCGCAAGCCGGGATACAGGCATCCGCCGAGGCCGACAAGCTGCGCGAAGAGGCGGCGGCGGCGATGAAGGCGCAGAAAGTGGTGGCGCATCCGGCTGCGAAAAACGGCCACAGCAAGGTGGGGCAGATGTCGCGCGCCGAAAAGTACGACTACTGGCTGGCGCTGGAAGCGCAGGACAAGCGGGACGGCGACATACCGGTCAAGGAAGACCGGGTATGGCACAAGCAGTTTTATGGTTGCACATCATGGCGCGCGGAGAAGTCGTTGCGCGAAGGCAAGGCAGATACGACGGGCGATGTACTGCCCATGAAGTAGAAAGGGATCGGTGGCAACCGATCCCGATTTGAAGCAGTACAACAACAACGAGGGGTGAATTATGAATCAGAACGCAGTGAAATTGCAACCGATGGGCGCGATCTTGTCGCTCACCAACATCGGCATCGCCGAGCGCGCGGCGGCGCGGCTGCTGGGTCGCGGGCCGCTCGACCCCGGCCTGGTGGTGATGAGCGGTCCTTCCGGCTACGGCAAGAGCATCGCCGCCGCCTGGATCAAATCGCGCCACCCGTCCTATTACGTGCAGGCGGACGATTTCTGGACCAAGAAAACCATGCTGGTCGCCATCAGCCGGGCGATGGGTTTGCTCTACTACCGGGGCAAGGGCGAACACCGGCGCGAATACTGGCCGGAGATCAACGTCATGGCCGACGCCATCAAGGCGCAGCTCGAACAGAGCCGCCGCATCCTCATCGTGGACGAATTCGATTACGTGGTGGACAAGAATCTGGTGGAGTCGGTGCGCAGCCTGTACGAGGGCAGCAAGGCCGCGATCCTCATCATCGGCGAGGAGCTGCTGCCGCAAAAGCTCGAACAGTGGGAACGCTTCCACGGGCGCATCCTGGACTGGTTTCCGGCAGAACCGGTCAGTCTGGCCGACGCGCGGACGATCGCAACAGCCCGGTGCGCGGGGGTATCCGTCGCCGACGACCTGCTGGCGCATCTGGTGAAGATCGCCGAAGGCAGCACCCGGCGCGTCTCCAACAACCTCGGCACCATCTACGACGAAGCCGCCGATCAGGGCTGGACGATCGTGGACTTGGCATCGTGGGGCGCGAGGAAATTGCAGACGGGGCAAGCCCCAAGGAGGGGCGCGTGATGTCACGCAAACCCATCACCGAACTCGCCGGAGGGCAAAGCCCGCGCCAGCGCGTGTGGGCGCATATCCGCCAGCAGGCGGGCGGCTTCGGCTTGGCGGCCATCACGCCGGACGATGTGCCCAAGGCCACGGCGCGCGATTACCTGAAAGGGCTGGCCGCCGCCGGATACCTGACCGCAGCGGACGCCCTGCCCGGAAAAGAAACGATCTACTTCCTTGCCCGCGACAACGGCATCGAAGCGCCGCGCGTCCGGCGCGACGGCAGCGCGGTCACCCAGGGCGGCGGCAACGAGGCGATCTGGGGCGCGATCGGCGTGCTGGAAACCTTCGACGCGCAGACGCTCGCCGATCTGTCGGGCGCGGCGCTGGGCACCGTTAAAACGTACTGCATCTACCTGGAGCGGGCGGGCTATTTAACGGTGGCCGTGCGGGGTAAAGGAAAAGGCAACGGTGGCGTGGCGTCGGTTTTTCGCACGGTGAAAAGCCGCATCAGCGGGCCGCGCGCGCCGATGATCACGCGGCTCAGAGTGGTTTATGACCCCAACCTGCACCGGGTGGTGTGGGGAGAAGGCGCGGACGAAGCGGTTGAGGGGATGGATCATGCTTAGCCCCGATCAATCCCTGCACGCCCTGGCGCTCATGCAGACGGTGGCGGCGCGCACCAGTAAAACCGCCATCGCCGCAAGGATGGGGGTTTCCCGAACCGCCGTATCGCTGGTGCTGGGCGGAAAGTACCCGGCGAAGCGCGACAAGATATTCGCCGCCGCACTCGCCGCGTTGGATCAGCACAACTGCCCGTACATGGGCATCGAAGTCGCGGGGGATTATTGCCGCGACATGAGCACCGGCCCGACACCGACCTGGGATCCGTCCGCGCTCGCGCAGCGCCGCGTTTGCGCGACATGCAACCACAACACAGGAGCTAAACCATGAGATTCCAGCTCGTTGATATCGAACCCGGGGCAACCCGGCGGCCGCTGATGCCGTCGCGCGAACAGTGCGAGGAAGCGCAGGAGCAGGCCAACCGCTGCGCCGCCTGGCTACGGGCGCAGGGATTCGAGGTGCTGCGCGCCGAGGCGACCCGGCGCAACCCGCGCATCACCATCCGCACCAGCCCGTTGTGCGACCGGCTCGAAGGCGCGGTGCGCGGGTTCCAGCGCGTCGGGCGCGTCGAGACGCGCTACTGGGTCGCGGTGCGCTTCGGCTGCGAGGTGCGGTGGATTGGGCTAGCAGAGACGCAAGGAGGGGCGAAATGAACGACGCGAGAAATCTTGTCGCGGCGCCGATCGCCGAAGCCGCTCTGGCGCTGGCGGATGCCGCCTGCGACCTGGACTGGAACAAGAACGGCTTTCCGCCCCTTCTCCGGATACAGGCCATCTGCTGCGTGCGCGACATGCACAAGCTGGCCGATGCGCTGGAGGCCGTAGGATGCGGTGAGGCACGAACCGCATCAATCGCGAACGATCCTGCCGGGCCCGGCTGGGCTGCGGTCACCGGGGGGCTGGCATGATGATCAACAACCTGCACAAGTGGTTCATACAGCGCAAGGGCGTGCTCTGCGCGGACGCCATCCTGTTGATCGGCGCGACGGTCTATCTGGGCCTGACCATCTGGGCCATCGACGCCTGGCTGGCGCGCGACAGGGTTTGCACCCGGCTGGAGTCGGAGGCGACGGAGAAAAAAACCAGCTATCTCCAGCAACAAATGCTGGACGCGCGCGCCAAAGCGGAGCGCGAGGAGTGGCGTAAAAAGGTGCTCGCCGAGCGCCCACAGACCGCGCGCATCATGGCGGTGCAGTGGAACGATGCGGGCAGGAATCAGAAAAACTCTGAGCCGGGCACCCGGCGGAGGGCAAAACATGAGCAGCGGTGAAATTCTCGAGCTGAAAACGCTCCAGCAGAAATTCGATCATCTGACGGAGATCGCGGTGCGCCAGAACGAAACCATAGTCAGGATGAGCGCTGCGCTGGCCTCTCTCACGGAGACCGCCAACGCGCTCGGCGACACGCTGCAGGCGCTGGTACACAGCCACAACTCCGGCGACCAGCAGGCCGTCGCGGAACTGCTGGAGCGGATGTCGGCGCAGGCCAGGCAATTCAAGCGCACGGAGGTGCATTGATGTACATCCATGAAGAAATTCAAGCCGCCGTGCTCAATCAAGCGGGCATTGAAAAGCTGACTCACGAACTGGGGGTGAAGTGATGGCCGCGATCAAGGCATTCACCGTCAGCCACGGGCGCATCCGCATCAAAGTGCGCGTGCTGCCCACCGTGCGCGACGTACATCGCGAATACAAGGCCGGATACGCCTGGCGGCGCACCGGAATGGTGGTCAACGCCTATTTTGCGCCGACCCGTCACCCGCGCGCCCGGTATGCCGGAACCATCGTGCTGCCCGCCGATGGCCGCTTGGCGGAGCTGATCCCGCACGAGGTGGTGCATGCGGTGATGGGCAAGCTCGGCGGTGTGCATTTCACGGACGATGAGGCGCTGGCCACGGCGGTGGGCGTGCTGTCGGCAAAGATCGCCAGGAAGATCGCAAGAAGCTTTTGCTCCGGCACCGGCGGGAGCGCGACCCATGCCTGACCACCTCAAGCAAGCCCTGCTCCGCGCGCTGGCCGGATCCACCGGCCAGAACCCGATCGCGACGGAAAAGCTCTACATTTTCAGCCCGTCGCGGGCCAGGGTGGAAGCCGCGCTGCAGGCGCTGTACGAAGCGCGCGAAGTGAGCTGCTGCAAGATCACGCGCTCCGGCGTCACGCGCGTGGTGTGGTGGGTTGCCGGGCAACCCGCGCGTTTGCCGAGGTATGGCACCGGCGTGCCGGGCTTTCCGCGCGGGCCGGGAAGGGGCACGGAATGAAATTATCCTGCCCCGCCTGCGGTGCCGCGTTCTCGCTCGATGTGCTGATCGGGCACGAGGGCGCGCGCGATGCCGTGATGGTCGCGCTGAAACTGCCCGCGCCTATCGGGAAGTTGCTCATCCAGTACGTCGCGCTGTTCCGCCCGCCAAAACGCAACCTCTCGATGGATCGCCTGGCGACACTGCTGAACGACCTGCAGCCGCTGATCGAGGCCGCCGCCGTCGAGCGCAGCGGGCGCATCTGGAGCGCCCCGCTGGACTACTGGCACATGGCGCTGGCCGAGATGGTGAACAAGCGCGACAAACTCACCTTACCGCTCAAGGGCCACGGATATCTGCTCGCCATCATCGCCGGATATGGCGACAAGGCGGAAGCCGGGGCCGAGGCGCAAACCGAAGACCGCAAGGCGGGCAGGACGCCGGAGGGCGGAACAGATCGTTACCACGCTCCGCGTGGTAACGCCGCAGAGCGGGAGACTCCCGCTACCACTACGAGAAACGCGTGTCCCGGCACCGGGCGGAGCGTGGGAGCGATAGCAAAACCGCGCGCCCCCATGCCGCCAACCGTCAAGGCCGCGCTGCGCCCGCGCGCGCCGGAAGAAGCTTCGGGCCCGAAGGAGGACAACGATGCCGAATAACCACCGAGCCCTCGTGCTGACCGTGCTCTCGCGCCACATCGGGCGCGGCAACGGCATCTCCGTGCGCGGGCTGGAGCAGCAGCTCGACATGCTGCCGCGCGCCATCCGCACCCACATCGGGGCGCTGCGCAACGACGGCCACGCCATTTGCGGCACCCCGCGCGACGGCTACTTCATCGCCGCCACGGCGGACGAGCTGGAACACACCTGCGAATTCCTCTACGCGCGCGCCATGTGCAGCCTCAAGCAGATCAGCCGCATGAAGAAAATCCCGCTGCCCGATTTGCGCGGGCAGCTCCACTTACCAACTTAACCAGGAGAACCGCATGCCATCAATAGACGAACTCGAAACCCGCGCTAAAGCCCACGCCGCCGCGCGCACCGACCTGACCAACATCGTCACCCTGCTCAACGCCGAGCTGGACGCCATCAAGCGCAAGCGCATGGCCAAGCTCAAGAAGTCCGTGGCAGACGCCGCAGAGACGGGCAAGGCGTTGCTCGACCTCGTGGCCGAATCGAAGACGCTGTTCCTTAAGCCAAAATCCGTGATCCTCTACGGCATTAAATGCGGGTTCAAAAAGGAAAAAGGCAAGCTGGATATCGCCGATCCCGAACAGACCATCAAGCTGATCCGCAAGCACTTCCCGGAGCTGGCCGACAACCTGATCGCCAAGAAGGAAGCCCCCAGCAAGGAAGGCCTCAACACCTGCGACGCCGCCACGCTCAAGAAGATCGGCGTCACCGTCACCAGCGACACCGAAGTCGCGTTCATCAGCGACCCGACCAGCGAGGTGGACAAGATCGTCAGCGCACTGCTGAAAGACGCGATGGAAGAGGTGGCGGAGTGAAAGCCAGCGACCTCCTGAAGAGCACGGCAGAGCCGTTTGACCGCGCCTGCGTGATGGTGGCCGAAATGGAACAGGAGCTGGTGCGCCTGCGCGCATGTAGATACGACCTGGTTGAACACTTGGCGCGACAGCAGGATTTCTCGTTGCGAACCTTCGGTCCAGGCAAGCGCACGAAAGGACTGATCGACCACATCACGAAGGAACTTGCCGAGGTCGCAGCCAACCCGGATGACCTGTTTGAATGGGTTGACGTGATCCTGCTCGCGCTGGATGGCGCATGGCGCGCTGGGTACTTACCGGAAGAGATATCCGAAGCCATCAATGCAAAGCTGGATCGCAACATGGCGCGCACCTGGCCGGACTGGCGCACCGCCGATCCGGGCAAGGCGGTCGAGCACGTGCGAGAAGCGCCTGAGGCGCTGAAAATACCAGCGTTTCTTCGTTCACTGTCTGATTGATTTTTCAACCGCCGCAAGGCACAACACAAGGAGAGCAGCATGACCAAACAGGAACTGATAAATAAAATCGCAGCAGGAACGGGCGTTGGCAAAACGAGCATTGACCAGGTGTTGAACCATCTCGGTTCAGTGACGGCACACGAGCTGACCGGCGGCGACGAAGTGACCCTGCCCGGCATCGGCAAGCTGACCGTAAAAACCCGCGCCGCCCGCACCGGGCGCAACCCCGGCACCGGCGAGGAAATCAACATCCCCGCCAAGAAAGTTCCGCATTTCAGCGCGGCCAAGGCGCTGAAAGATTCTCTCAATTAACGCAGCGCGGCGGTGCCAGGCCTGGCGGCGCATGGCGATGCACTGCGCGGCGAGGCAAGGCGTAGCAAGGCAATCCAAGGTGTAGCGAAACCCGGCGCAAGCCGGGTCTGCGGAGCGTGATGGTTCTGCACTGATGAGCAGTCAAGAGGTGTTAAATGGCCAACAAATACCCCGCCCCATTCGAGCAGCGCCGCAAAGACCTCGCCATGATTCACATGATGGCGACGCAGCTTGGCATGGATGTTAAAGATCAAAACGAGTCGAGCGAATACCGCTCGGTGCTGTGGGCGGTCGCCCGCGTGCGCTCGGCGGCGGAGCTGGATTGGCGCGGGCGCAAGATGGTGCGCGAGCATCTCGACGGGTTGTTGAAGGCGCGCGGCATTGATGTGGTGGCCGGCAAGAACGCGGGCAAACCCGCCAACGTTAAACCCGAGCTGATCCCGCTGATGGGCAAGATCGGCGCGCTTCTGGCCGACCAGAAACTGCCGTGGAAATACCTGACGTCGAGCAAAAGCGGCCCCTGCATGCTCAAGCGCCTGGCGGGCGTGGAGCGCCTCGAATGGGCGGACGCGGCCGGGCTGCGCGCCATCGTCGCCGCGCTGGAGAAGCGTGCGGCGAAGCTGCGCGAAAATCCCCCTCTGCCCCCTCGCAAGCTCTCCCCCTTTGCAAAAGGGGGAGGAGCGAAGCGGGGGGGGATTTCGGGTGATGAGGCGCCCTGACCATGCTCGACCTCGACGACTCCGACCTGCACCTGTTGCCGCCCTCGATGCGCTGGCTGGTCAAGACCTGCGGCCTGCCCGCCGTGCTGCTGCTGGTGCGGGCCTACGGCGGCGGCGCGCCGGTCTATGTGCCCGCCGAATTCCGCGACGACCACCCGCTGCTGCGCCTGATCGGGCCGGGGGCGTTTGTCGCGCTGGTGGCGGAATATGGCGGCACCACGATGGAGATCGCCCGATGCAAGGCCGCCGCGCGCGAGCTGCTGCGCCGCCAGATCCGCCGCGAGGCGGAGGGGGGCGCATCGCAAAACACCCTCGCCCTGCGCCACGGATTCACCGTGCGCCACATCCGCAACATCCTGGAGGGGTGCGCGGGGGATGATAGGCAAGGGGGGCTGTTTTGAAGCGCGGGAAACTACTTGCGGCGATGCCCCGTGAGATACACGGCCGCCAGGCCGGTGATCGCCAGGCTGGCGATGGTCGCGCCCGCCCAGGGCTGTCCGTTGACCGAAACGTAGCCGCCAGCCGCGATGCCGCCCATGCCGATAACGAACGCGAACACCTGCGCTGCCGCGCGCTCCAGAAAGATGTAGGTATTGATGCGCCGATCTTCGGCGCGGCGGTGCTCCGCCTCGATCTGCGTCTGGCGGATCACCCACTCGACGGCTTCCGGGTTGAATTTTTGCAGTTGTTCGAGCTGCGGGACGGGGAGGATCGGGCTGTCGGTTTCGTGGTGCGAGACGGTCAGCTCGCCGTCGCGGCGGTTAACCCTTGCGGTAGTCGATTTGTTGGCCATAACGCTCGGTCACATTGCGCATGTCAGCGCCCACGCGCCGCACATCGCCGCGTAGATTCCGCGCGTCGCGCGCGAAGCCGCCGCGCTCCGGGCGCACATAATCGCTGCCCGGCGCCAGCACCAGAACGCTGGCCAGGCCGGCAAGAAGGTTTTTCAGGTGATCCATGCCCGCAGTTTAACGGTAAAACGGCGCAATTGACAAGAGTGCCAGATAGCGCGCAATATTCGTCCGCTGCCCAAAAGGCAGCCGGGTTTGGAAGCCCGGATACAGGCGGACGAAACCGCCAGCGCGCGGTTATTTTTTCGTCCGTCGTGCAGCACGGCCAATTTTGGCGGGCTGTGCGGGGAGCCGCGAGGCTCGCCAGTTCCTGTATCTGGTCTTCCAACCCGCACGGTTCCGCCTCCCATTTGGAAGTGGTGAGACGGAATTTATTCCAACCTACTACAGGAGTCTCACCATGCAAAACCAAGCTATCACCATCGGCAATACCACCATCCACCAGGACGAAAACGGGCGCTACTGCCTCAACGATCTGCACCACGCGGCAGGCGGTCTGCCGAAACACAAGCCCAGCGAGTGGCTGCGCAACCAGCAAACCAAGGAATTAGTCGAGGAGCTTTCCAAAGGGGGAATTCCCGCTTTGGTGACCGTCAAGGGCGGCAACATGCCCGGCAGCTATGTCTGCAAGGAGCTTACCTACTGCTACGCCCTGCGCGGGGCTTTGTTTCACCCGGAACCCCTTCCGGCTTAACCCTCCCACCCGCCATGCGTAGCATGGCGCCATGCCACGATCTATAAATCTCATCGTCATCCACTGTTCGGACACGCCGAACGGGCGCACCCTGTTCGCCGGCAGCCCTCACCCTAACCCTCTCCCGGGGGGAGAGGGGACATTGGTCACGCCCGTCCAGGAGATAGACCGCTGGCACCGCGAGCGCGGTTTCATGCGCTTGCAGCGCTGGCGCGACCGGCAGGAACCCCGGCTTACCAGCATCGGTTACCACTTTGTGATCTACACGCGCGGCGCGGTGGCCAATGGCCGCCACCTGGACGAGGTCGGCGCGCACGCGAAGGGCTACAACGAGAACAGCCTGGGTGTCTGCCTGATCGGCCGCGACCGCTTCACGCGGGCGCAGTGGGAGAGCTTGCGCGACTGGATGTGCGGGTACGCGAAAGGGCTGGAACAACAAGCCCACTCAAATCCCCCCGCGCTTCGCGCTCCCCCCTTTGAAAAAGGGGGGCGGGGGGGATTTCAGGCGCCGCGCCGCTACGGCAACCCAACGCCCGCCGAAACTCGGGAGATTTTCGCGCGCGCCGGTATCCGCGTGGTCGGCCACCGCGACCTCGATCCGGCCAAGACCTGCCCGAATTTCGGCGTGCGGGCATGGTTTGACGGCGGCATGGCGCCGCCGGAAGGGCAAATCTACCCCGACCCGATCCCCTCTGACCCTATCGCTCCCACGCTCCGCGTGGTAGCGCAAACCTAACAGGAGGCTCTATGTGGCAAGCCCTTATCCCCGCTCTCGGCGGCGTCATCGGCAAGGTCGTGGACCGCGCCGTGCCGGACGCCAACGCCGCCGCCGAACTCAAGGCGCAGGTCATGGCGGCGTTGCTGGCCAACGCGGAGCGCGAGCTTTCCGGCGCGGTGGAAATCATCCGCGCCGAGGCGGGGGGCGAAAGCTGGCTGCAACGCAACTGGCGCCCGATCCTGATGCTGACCTTTACCGCGCTGATCGTCTGCCGCTGGCTCGGGCTTTCCGCGCCCAACCTGGACGCGGCGCTGGAAATGAAGCTGTTCGAGATCGTGCAGCTCGGGCTGGGCGGCTACGTCATCGGGCGTAGCGCCGAGAAGATAGCCGTCACCTGGAAGTCTGGCGATAAATAGAAGTCTGGCGATAAATAGAAGTCTGGCGATAAATAGAAGTCTGGCGATAAATAACCGTTTAAAAGGAGCTTTGCAATGAAAAAAATCAACACCCTCATCCTCGGCCTCGCGCTGATCCTGGCAACCTCGCTGGCTCAGGCCGGCGCGCTGTCCGACTATCTGGAAAACAAGCTGGTTGACTGGCTGATACGCGGCCAGACATTCACCGCGCCCGTCACGGTGTACGTCGGCCTCGCCACCGCCGCCGGGTCGGATGCCGCCTGCGGCACTGAGGTCACGGGCGGCAGCTACGCCCGCGTGGCGGTGACATCGAGCCTGGCCAACTGGGCGGGCACGCAAAGCGCGGGCAGTACCACCGCCAGCAGCGGCACGGGCGGCACTTCCAGCAACAACGGCGCGATCACCTTCCCGGCGCCGACGGCGAACTGGGGGCAGGTGGTGGAGTATTGCGTCTTCGATGCCGCCAGCGCGGGCAACCTGCTGTGGCGCACCGCGCTGACCACGCCGAAGACCATCAACAACGGCGATGCCGCCCCGAGCTTCGCGGCGGCCTCGGCCACGTTGCAAATTGATAATTGATGTTGGCTCGCTGCAATCGGAGTAGCTGATGGCTCTCAACGACAGCAACACGGTAGGCCGCTGGAAGCTCACCAGCGGCGCCCTGCTTGTTGATGACGGCGGGGCCGGTAACAACCTGACGCTGACCGACAACGGAACGGTTGGTCACGTCAACGGCCACGCTGGCGGCACGAATAAAGCCGCCGGATTCAACGCATCAACGAAGCGGCTCTCCCGTGCCGACGAGGCTGCGCTGGATATTACCGGCAGCCTCACCATCGCCGCGTGGGTTAAATGCGCATCACAAACTACGGGCGCGATAGTCTCCAAGTTCGGCGCGAGTGGGCAATTCGCCTTCATCTTGCAGGCTGTGTATGTTGTTGATGATGGCCTGTATCTGCGGATCACGTTATCCAATGACGGAGCGGCGCAGCAGTACACAACCTCCACAACTCCCATCGCCACCGGGGCGTGGAAGCATGTGGCGGTGGTGTATAACCAGACCGATGTGCGGCTGTACATCAACGGCTCGCTGGCAAACACTCCTCTCTCCCGCACTACTGCAATTGCCAACAGCACGGCAGAGTTTCAGATCGGCCATGCTTCTGGATACAACGCTAATCAATGGTTCAAGGGCGACATTGATGATGTTTATCTCAGTAGCCGGGCGCTGTCGGCTTCAGAGATCGCGGAACTCTATGCGCTCGGGGATGACTTCCCGGCAGCAGGGGCCGTATTGGCCGGAAGCGCGCAGGCCAGCGCGACTGCATCTGGCAATCTTTCTACCGGCATCCCTTTGGCCGGGAACGCAGCGGCCAGCGCGACTGCCTCCGGCAATCTTTCCACCGGCATCCCTTTGGCGGGCGACGCGGCGGCGCAGGCAACAGCAAGCGGCGCTCTGGCAGGCAGCCCGGTGGAATTGGCAGGCAATGCGGCGGCGCAAGCAACGGCCAGCGGCACTCTGGATGGCAGGATTCTATACTGGGTAAACGGGACGGGGTTGATGCACGATCCGGCGCACTGGTCTGCTTCTGATGGCGGGCCTGGCGGGGAGCCGATCCCGGATATATACACCGACATCAGGTTCACCCCCAACAGCAGCGCGGGATCGTATACCGTCACGCATGATGGCTCCCTGACTGGCCGACTCGGCATACGCAACTGGACGACCGAAGCGCCCGCCAGCGGCACGCTGACTATCTGTAACAAGGATCACGGCATCTGGGATGTGCGCGGCAGCGTATCGTTCCACGCCGGGATGAGCCCCACGATCACCGGCACTGGCGCCCACCTTGATCTGGCGTTCGCCAACGAGCCGACGACCTTGCGGACAAACGGCGCGAACCTGCCGTGGCTGGTGGTCTGCGGCAGCAATATCTACGGCCCAACCCCGAATGCTGCGGTAACGCTGCTGGATAATCTGCTGGCCACTGCGGGCGAGGGCGCGCTGGTGATGCGCAACGGGCTATTCGACGCCAACGGCTTCGACGTGACTGTTTCGGCGGTGTACTGCAACAACCGTGTCTACTATGACATAAACGAAGAGCCCATAGGATGGGAGTACGGCGAAGTCAGGCTGGGCACCGGAACATGGACGATGACCAATGGCGGCTGGAGTTATCTCGCCCCGTCACTGATGACGATCACGCTGCCCGCCAACCCGCTGGATTCGGTGGTTAGGCTAACCAATAATCTCGCCACGGACGTTGCCTTTGGGTCAACCGTCGCAGGGTTCAGTAAGACATTCGGGGTGCTGGAAGTCGCCTCGACCGGCGCGGGTGCGACAATCATCAACGGCAACCACGCTTTTGCGGACTTGCGGATTACCGGCACGGCCAGAACCGTTAAAGTGCAAGCTGGCAAGACCATTACCTTTGCGGAATTCAACGGCAGCGGGTCTGCTGGCAGCCTGAATGCGCTGGCTCCTGCAACGGCGGGGCAGGCGTACAACTTCGCCAAGTCTGGCAGCAGCGGGCTGGTCAGCAACGACTACCTGAGCATTGCTTACTGCGCTGCCAGCCCGGCCAACATCTGGTTCGCCGGAAGCCACAGCACCGACGGTGGCAACAACACCGGCTGGAGTTTCACCGACCCGCTCATGGGCTCGGCACAAGCCAGCGCCACAGCTTCAGGCAGTCTTTCCACCGGCATCCCTTTATCCGGGGATGCGGCAGCACAGGCTGCGGCATCGGGCGGCTTGACCACCGGCATCACCCTCACCGGCGCATCCATCGCCGCCGCCGGAGCCGGTGGCGAGCTATCCGCGCAAATTAACCTGGCGGGCGCCTCAATCGCGCTGGTCACGGCGGGCGGGCAGCTCACCGCGCAGATCACGCTGGCCGGGGATGCCCTGGCGCAGGCTGCGGCCAGCGCCGGGCTGGATACGTCCATTCTGTTGGCGGGAGCGGCAGCCGGGCAGGCAACGGCTTCCGGCTCGCTGGGCGGCGGCGCGGCGCTGGCCGGGGATGCGCAAGCGCAGGCGCAGGCCTCCGCAGTACTCACCGCGCAGATCACTCTTTCCGGGCAGGCGGCGGCGCTGGTTGGCGCATCCGGCACGCTTACCGCGCAGATCGTGCTGTCTGGCGCGGCGCTGGCGCAGGCGCTGGCGGGCGGGAGCCTGTCGGTCTGGCTGCCGAGTGTCCCGGTGCGCATGGCGACGGCTGTGGTCAAGGCCGCAGGCACGGTTGCCGGGGTGGCGCGCGCCGCGAATTTTGCTGCGGCGGTGCTGCGCCTGTAGGTGCGGGCAACACGGCCGAACAACCAACGAGGTCTATGTGATCGAATTTTTCATCGGCGAGGTCGCCCGGTTAAGCAACAGCATCACCGATGTGGCGGGGGTCGCGGTAGACCCCGGCGCGGTGCGCGTCAAGGTGAAAGCGCCAGGCGGGACGGTGGCCACCTACACCTACCCGGCCGGCGTGGACAAGACCGCCGTCGGCCAGTATCGGTGCGACGTGCCGCTGGCGGCGGCGGGCGCGCACCAATGGCGCTGGGAGTCGGACGCGCCGAACGCGGGCGCGGCGCAGGGGAATTTTCTGGTTCTGCCGAGCAATGTTTGAGGGTGATGGAATGGATATCGAGTTCTGGAAGTTCTCGTTTCAGGTGTTGCAGTTTCTCATCACCGGCGCGCTGGCGGTGTACGTCTACCTCTCGAACAAAGACAAGGTGACCAACGACCGCATCGGCAAGCTGGAAGATGATTTGGACATCAAGCTGGACGGGCACGGCGAGCGCCTCTCCGCGCTGGAGGTCGCCACGGAAAGCGCGCCCAACCACGAGCATCTCGGCAATCTGCACGAAAAAATTAACACCGTGGACGTCAAAGTGTCCGGCATCGCCGGGCGCATCGAAGGGATTGACGCCACGCTGCGGCAACTGATGAATCATATCGTGTCGAAAGGCCTGCAATGAACCCGGACAGGAAGCGCCGTAACAGCCTGCTCGCCAGCCTGGCATTCGCCGGAGGGGGCAGCGTGGCGCGCGAGCTGCGCGGCGAGCTGGAGGCGGTGCACAACCTCCCCTGCACGCTGGAGCGCGTGCGCGCCGACCTGCGCTGGCTGGCCGACATCGGCGCGGTGCTGCTGGACGGCGACCTCGTCATGCTCACCGCCGAGGGGCGCGAGCACGTCGACCGGCTGCGGGAGCTGTTCTGATGCTGCGCGTCTCCCCCACCCTCCCCCGCGTTGCGGGAGAGGGGGCTGACGAGAAAGGTATATGTTAGATATATGGCGCATTCACCCGACAAGAAAACCAAGCTGCGCGCCGCCTACATCGGCGGTTTGCCGCTGGAAGCCGCCGCCGAAAAAACCGGCGTGCCGCACGGCACGGCGCGCAACTGGTACAAATCCGCGCGCGACGCGGGGGACGACTGGGACGCCTTCCAGAAGGCCAGTCTGATAGTCTCCGGCGGCGGCATCGAGCAGGCGCTGGGGCGCATCATCGCCGCCGGGCTGCTGCGCTGCGAAACCCTGCTGGAGGCGACCGCCGCCGCCGATCCGGTGGAATCGGTCAAGGCGATGGCGGTGCTGGGCGATACCGTCAGCAAGCTGCGCGCGGCCAGCAAGGGCATGATGCCGGAGACCGACAAGCTGGCCGTGGCGACGGATGTGGCGAAGCGCCTGGCGGAATTCGTGCGGGCGAACTACTCGCAGCACGCGGCGGCGTTCGCGGAGATTCTGGGGCCGTTCGGCGACGAGCTGGCCAAGGGGTATGGCAAGTAACACCACCGAAAAAGATTTCCAAAAGGAAATCGCCGACCTGGTACAGGGGTTGCGCGCGGAGATCGAGGCCAAGCAGATCGGCCTCGACCCGTCTCCTGCCGCGCGGCTGGCGCGCCGCCGCCGCGTGCTGCTGGACGGCGACTTCGAGTTCTTCTGCTACACCTATTGCCGCCACCATATCCGCCCGCCGAAATCCGAGTTTCACGCGCATTTTTTCCAACGCTTCCCGATGCTGCTGGACAAGCCGACCGGCGCGAAAGAATGGTGGGTCGCGCCGCGCGGCGAGGCGAAGTCTTCGCTGGCCACCAAGATCGGCCCGACCTGGTGCGCGGTGCGCGCGCTGCTGCAAAAGCCCGCGATCCGCGCCGAGGTGGGCTGGGAAGGCGAGGTCCCGACCTTCATCGACTACATCACGCTGCTGGGCGCGGAGACGAAACTGCCGACCAAATTGCTCGAGGTGGTCAAGGTGGAGCTGACGTGCAACGCCGCGCTGGCGCTGGACTTTCCCGAAGCCTGCGGCGCGACGAAGAACTGGAAGATCGGCGACTTCACCACGAAGAGCGGTGTGAAGATCGAATCGTTCGGCGCGGAGCAGGCCATACGCGGCACGTTCCACGGCGCATCCCGCCCCAAGCTGCTGCTGGGCGACGACCTGATCACCGACAAGGAAGCGAAGAGCCCCACCGAATGCAACAACCGCTGGGACTGGCTGGAAAAGGCCGTGGACTTCCTCGGCCCGCCGGACGGCACCGTTAAATTCGTCGGCGTCGGCACGGTGTTGAACAAGAACGATCCGATCAGCCGCGCCAAGGGCGCGATCGGCCACCTGGTGCACCACTTCCGCGCGCTGGTCGAGCTGCCGGAGCGCATGGACTTGTGGGAAGAATGCCAGGCGCTGATGCTTAACGCTGACAAGCCCGCCGAAGAATCCGCCAACGAGCAAGGCTGCGTGCTGGAAGAAAACCAGCTCCCGTCCTACCTGTTCTATCAGGCGCACCGGGCCGGGATGGATGAAGGCGCGGTGATCTCCTGGCCGGGCGTGCGCAGCCTGTACTGGCTGATGCGCCAGCGCGCCAAGAACGCCCGCGCGTTCGCCACGGAAATGCAGGGCGACCCGCGCAGCGATGAAGACAAGGTGTTTGCGCCGGTGCAGTTCTGGGTGTCGCGCCTGCCGCACTGGAAGCCTTTTGGAGCGTGCGACCCTTCGATGGGCAAGGGCGAGAAGTCCGACCCGTCGGCGATCCTGGGCGGCCTTTACGACACGCAGCGCCAGCGGCTGCACGTGGACTATGCCGCCATCAAGCGGCGCGTGCCGAGCAAGCTGGAAGCCGACCTGATCGCGTTTCAGCAGGAATTCCGCTGCCAGGCTATCGGCTTCGAGAACAACAACGCCTACGAGCACATGCGCCAGTCGTTCATGACGGCGGGGCTGGCCAAGGGCGTGACGCTGCCGCTGATACCCGTCACCGCCACGGTGGACATGGAGGTGCGTATCGAGTCGCTGGAGCCATACATCACCGACGCATTCGAGCCGCGCATCCTGTTCAACCCCGCTTTGACGCTGCTGCTGGCGGAGCTGGATAGCTGGCCGGAGAAGCAGAGCAGCCACCACTACGACGGCCTGTGCGCGCTACATATCCTATGGATGGTGGCGGTGTCGCGCAGCGCGCCGATGGAATTCCAATCTGCCGGGCGCTGCGTCGCCGCATCCGGCGGCATGTCGGGGTATCTGTGAGCGGATGCGCAAAAGCGCATCACGGCACGGCGGTTTAAATCGGCGCAAAGGCCGTTAAACCAGCGTTAAAAGCCGTTGGTTTGCCGTCAGCCTGGTAAGGGGTGCGTTAACACCTTAAAAGGGCGTTAAAAGGACGTTTTTTCGGGAAGCGGGAAAAATGGAAAACTTGAAACCGGAACAGAAAAACGAAATCGCCACCACCCGCGACGGGCGCGACATTACGCGCGGCTTCGTGGGCGGCCTGCCGCTGCTGCCTTCCACCGACACGCTGCTGGCGCTCAAGGGCAGCGGCGACCTGCGCATCTACCAGGAGGTGCTGCGCGACGAGCAGGTGAAAGCGTGCCTGGAGCAGCGCGTGCGCGCGGTGGTGTCGCGCCCCTGGGAAGTGCGGCCCGGCGGCGACAAGCGCGCCGACAAACATGCCGCCGAATTCATCGAAGAGCAACTCAAGACGATATCGTTCGATTCCGTCACCGAAAAAATGCTCTACGGCGTGTTCTACGGCTACGCGGTGGCCGAGGCGCTGTACGCGGTGGAAGACGGCAAGGTGGTGCTGGATGCGGCGCGCGGCGGCATCCGGGTGCGCGACCGCCGCCGCTTCGGCTTCGCGCCGGACATGTCGTTGCGGCTGCGCACCACCTCCAGCCCGATGGGCGAGGAACTGCCGGAGAAGAAGTTCTGGCACTTCGCTACCGGCAGCGATCATGACGATGAACCCTACGGCCTGGGTCTGGCGCACTGGCTCTACTGGCCGGTGTTCTTCAAGCGCAGCGGCGTCAGGTTTTGGCTGGTGTTCCTGGAAAAGTTCGGCATGCCCACGGCGTTGGGCAAATACCAGCCCGGCACCGGCAAGCCGGAACAGGACAAGTTGCTGGAGGCGCTGGGCGCGATCCAGACCGACAGCGCCATCATCATCCCGGAAGGTATGACCGCCGAGCTGCTGGAAGCCACGCGTGGGGGCACGGCGGACTATACCGCGCTGTACGACCGCATGGATGCGTCCATCGCCCGCGTCACGCTGGGGCAGACCGCCAGCACCCAGGGCACCCCCGGCAAGCTGGGCAACGACGAGCTGCAGGGCGACGTGCGCGCCGATATCGTCAAGGCGGACGCCGATCTGGTGTGTATGAGTTTTAACTCGACGGTGGTGAGGTGGCTGACGGAGTGGAATTTCCCCGGCGCGGCGCTGCCGCAGGTGTGGCGCAAGTGCGAGGACGAAGAAGATCTCAACACCACCGTCGAGCGCGACGAGCGGATCAGCGGGATGGGCTTCAAGCCGACGCTGAAGTACATCCAGGACGCATACGGCGGGGAGTGGGTGGAGACGCAAAACGCAAATCCCCCCTCCCCCCATTTTACAAAAAAAGGGGAGGGGGATTTGCTTTTGCCGAAAGCGGCGAGCAATTCGCCGACCAGCTCGCGCTCGATGCCGCCGTCGGGGCGCTGAACTTGCCGGATATGCCCATGAAGCCGGTGCTGGACGCCCTGAAAAACGGCATGCCACCCGAGCAAATCCTGGTGGAGATGGCGGAGTGGTATCCCAGGCTGGACGATGCGGCGCTGACCGAGTTGCTGGCGCGCGGCCTGTTCGTGGCCGAAACGTGGGGCAGGCTCAATGCCGCAGCAGATTGACCTTGCCGCCCTCTTTGACCTTGCCGCCCTCTTTAACCTGCCGCCGGAAGAGGCGATAAAGGCGTTCGAGGCCAAAGGCTACAAGCTGTCGTGGGACTGGCACGACACCTGGCGCGAAGCGCACGCCAAGGCATTCACCGTGGCCAGGCTGATGCGCCTGGACGTGCTGCAGGACATCAACGGCGCGGTGCGTAAGTCTCTGGCGGCAGGCCAGACCGAAGCATGGTTCGCCCGCCGCCTCACGCCGGTGCTACAGGATAAAGGCTGGTGGGGCAAAAAGATCGTGGTGGGCGCGGACGGGCAGGCCGAGGTGGCGCAGGAAGGCAGCCCGCGCCGCCTGCAAACCATCTTCCGCACCAACCTGCAAACCGCCTATGCCTCCGGGCGCTGGAAGCAATTCCAGGCCAACGCCGCCGAACGCCCTTATCTGCAATACGTCGCGGTGCTGGACGGGCGCACCCGTCCAGCGCATTCTGCCTTGAACGGCAAGGTGTTCCCCATCGGCAGCCCGGTATGGGAGGTGATCGCGCCGCCCAACGGGTTCAACTGCCGCTGCCGGGTGCGGGCGCTGTCCGCTAAAAATCTGGCGGACCGCGGCCTGCGCGTGGAGCCGGATGCGCAGATCGTGGAGCGCACGGGAGATCGGTTTCTGGCCGACAAGCGCGCCGGGGAATTCGATCCGGCCAAACAAATCCAGCGCGGGGTCACGGTGCCCAACCCGGCGAAGCCTGGCCAGAAAATCACGCTGTGGGCCGATCAGGGCTGGGACTACAACCCCGGCGAGGCGTGGCAAAAGCCCTTTACTCCGCCTCCGCTGGACACGTTGCCGCGAACCTTTTTGCCGGGGCAGGTATTGCCCGGCCTGCCGGATCCCGCCCGCGTGCCCGCAAGCCGCCTGCTGGCAAATAGCCTGCCGCCCGAAACTTATGCCCGCGCCTTTCTCGCGGAATTCGGGGCGGATGTTGGCAAGCCGGTGGTGTTCGTGGACGTGAAGAAGGAGCCGCTGATGATCGGCGAAGCGTTATTCCAAGACGGGGCTGGCAATTGGAAGGCGGACAAGAACGGGCGCGGCCCATACATGCCGCTGCTGGCGGATGCCGTTCGCTTGCCGGATGAAATCTGGTTGCGCTGGGAAGAATCCCGCGAAAAGCCCGGCACATGGCTGCTCAAGCGGCGTTACATCAAGACATTCGAGATCGCGGGTGATGGCGGTGCGGACACGCAATACGGGTTGGCGATATTCGAGCAAGGCAAGGACGGGTGGTCTGGATCATCTACGATGCTATCCAACCAGGATCGGTCTCTGGATGCGCGGCGTCGCTATATCGAAAAGCAGCGTGATGGATTTCTGTTGTACAGGAAATGAAGAAACCCGCTCGCCGACTCGAAACGGGTCACTGTGCGGCTCCTTTGGATGCGTCAGTCGGAAGCTTGTACGACCGCAATCAGCTGAAATAAGGATACACCAACCATGATAGAAATCAAGATCGACGATGCGGGCGTGACCGCAGCCTTCAACCGCCTGCTGCAACTGGGCAACGATATGTCGCCCGCGATGCGCGCCATCGCCGGGGTGCTGCACGACCGGGCCGAGCAGAACTTCGCCGACGAATCCGGCCCGTTGGGCGCTTGGCCTGCGGTGAAGGACAAGAAGCGCGCGGGCGGGCAAATCCTGCAAGACACCGGGCGGCTGGCCAATTCCATCACGGCCAGCAGCGACGCCGATTCTGCGACCGTCGGCACGAACGTCCTCTACGCAGCCATCCACCAGTTCGGCGGCAAGATCAACAAGCCCGCGCAAAGCCGCCTGGTGCGCCACCGCACCGACCGCAAAGGCAACCTGCTGCACAGCGAACACCTGGGCGGCAAGGGCTTGATCTTCGCCAAGGACAGCCACAAGAACGCCGTGGCGCGCTGGTTCGAGCAAGGGGCGCACGACATCGACATGCCCGCTCGCCCCTTCCTGCCGGTCACGCCGGATGGCAGACTGCAGGATGGGGTGGAGGATGAGATTGCGAACGTGCTCCGCGCCGCCATCGGGCGCGCCATAAGCGGCTGAACGCGCGCGCCGGGCTCGAAGTTTACAGCCGCGCACGGTTTTGTTATGGTTAAAAAGCGTTCGCGTAAACTCGCGCGGAACCGCTTCCGCCTTAACTCTTCTTCCCGCCCTCTTCACAATGGCGGCATGAACCAGTCCAAACCAATCCAGATATTCAAGCCCGGCAAGCACGTCGCCATGAGCGGCGCGACTTTGTCGTTTTCCGAAGCCGATCTGGCGGCGACCGCCGCCGCCTACGATCCAGCCAAGCACGAAGCGCCGCTGGTGGTGGGGCACCCGAAGCATGACGCCCCCGCCTACGGCTGGGTGAAATCGCTGGCGTTTGCGGATGGGCTGGACGCGGAGCCGCATCAAGTTGATCCGGCGTTCGCGGAAATGGTCGAGCGCGGCGCGTTCAAAAAAATTTCCGCCAGCTTTTACACCCCCGATTCCCCCAACAACCCGGTGCCTGGCGTGTACTACATCCGCCATGTCGGGTTTCTGGGCGCGCAGCCGCCCTCAGTGAAGGGGTTGCGCAATCCGGAGTTTGCCGATACCGAAGAGGGCGTGATCGAATTCTCCGAGTGGGACGGTGTGGATAACGCCGGACTGTGGCGCAGCCTGCGCGAGTGGTTTATCGGCAAGTTTGGCCTGGACGAGGCCGACAAGGTGATCCCGAACTATCAAGTCAAATCGCTGGAGCAAGGCGCCCAGGATGGATTGAAAGCCGCGCAAACCGAAACCGCCGCAGCACCCGCTACGGCTTTTACTGAACCCCAACCCGAAGGAGAAGCCATGTCTGCTGAAGACAAGGCGCGGCTTGCCGCGCTGGAAGCCGAAAACGCCGCGCTGAAAGCGAAGGAACTCGCGTTCGCTGAGGCCGAGAAAAAACACGCGACCGATGCGCGCCACGCCGAAAACGTCGCGTTCGCGGATAGCCTGGTCAATGCCGGCACATTGCTGCCCGCGCACAAGGATGTGGCCGTGGCCGCGATGGATCACATTGCCGGTGCCGGCAACGTGATCGAGTTCGGCGAGGGCGATGCCAAAAAACCTTTATTGACCGCGTTCCAGGATTACCTGAAGGCTCAGCCCAGGCAGGTCGAATTCGGCGAGGCTGCGGGCGAGCGTGGCGACGCCGGCAGAACGGTCGAGTTCGCCGCGCCCGACGGCCAGGGCGTGGATAGCGCGCGCCTGGACCTGCACTACAAGGCGCAAGCCTATATGGCCACCCATCCGGGCGCCGTGTATCTGGACGCCGTTAAGGCGGTTTTGTAGGGGCGGAGTCATCTTCCCCAGTAGAGCCTTGTCGGGCGGATGAATCCGCCCCTGATTAACCAAAGGAGAATCGTATGTCCGCACAAAATATTTCGTTACTCGCACTGACGGTCGCCGCCGCCGGCACCATCGCCGCCAACCGTTTTGTCACGCCCGCTGGCGCGCAGGCCGGGGCGGATGCCAACACGCTGGGCGTGGCGCGCACCGCCGCCGTCGCCACCGACAAGATTGCCGTGGATGTGCTCGGCACCGCCGTGGTCGAAGCGGGCGCCGCAGTCGCCGCCGGTGCCACCGTCAAGTCGGATGCGTCCGGGCGCGCCATCACTTGGGTCACGTCCGGCGCAAAGGTCGGGGTGGCGTTGGAAGCTGCATCCGGGGCCGGGGCGCTGATCGAAGTGCTGCTGGTGCCGAACGCCGCCTGATAAATCACGGAGAAGGGTAAAGGGGGAAGAGGAAAGTCAAAAGCGGGGCGCCGGGTTTACCCTTCTCCCTTCCCTCTTCCCCGTGTTTTACCCTTCTCCCTTCTCTCTTCCCTTTATTCACAGGAGCTAACATGAAAACCATTTTCACCCGCCACAATCTGCTGTTGATCAGCCTCGCTCTGGTCGCCGCCATCGCCGTCAGCACCGGCGTCATCGGCCCCGATTCCGCCACGCTGATCGGCCTGGTCGGCGCCATGAGCCCGGCTGGCGCGCGCGTCATAGACCCGATCTTGACCACGGTCGCGCAGGGCTATCAGAACGCCGAATTCGTCGGTATGAACCTGTTCCCGTCGGTGCCGGTCGGGCAGCGCGGCGGCAAGATCATCACCTTCGGCAAGGAAGATTTCCAGCTCTACGCCACGGCGCGTGCGCCGGGCGCGGGCACCAAGCGCATCCAGTACGGCTACAGCGGCGGCCCTTACGCCCTGGAGCAGCACGCGCTGGAAGGGTTGGTGCCGTTCGAGCTGATGCAGGACGCGGCTGCCGTGCCGGGCATTGATCTGGGACGCGGCGCGATCGTCAAGGTGCAGAACACCATCGGCCTGCGGCTGGAATACGCCCAGGCGGCGCTGGCCACCACCGCCGGTAACTATGCGGCGAGCAACAAGGTGACGCTGGCCGGCACCAGCCAGTGGAGCGATTTGACCACCGGCGTTTCCGACCCGGTCAACGACATCGAGACCGCCAAGGAAGCGGTGCGCTCCAAGGTCGGCAAGCGGCCCAATACCGTGGTGCTGGGCGCGGCGGTGTTCGCCAAGCTGCGCCAGCACCCAAAGATTATCGACCGCATCAAATACACCGGGCGCGATTCGGCCACGCCGGAGCTGCTGGCGGCGCTGTTCGGCGTCAAGCGCGTGCTGGTGGGCGACGCGGTATATGCCGATGCGGCTGGCACTTTCGTTGATGTGTGGGGCAAGTTCGTGGTGGTGGCCTATACCGACATCGCGAGCGTCGCCGAGCAGGGCACGCCGTCCTACGGCTACACCTACCGTCTCAATGGCTTCCCGACGGTCGAGCAGCCCTACGAGGACCGCAACGCCAAGAGCTGGATATACCCGGTGACCGACGAGGTCAGCCCGGTGATCGCGGGCGCGCTGGGCGGCTACCTCATCAGCGCGGCGGTAGCGTAAGAATGCATGAAGGGGCGTTCGCGCCCCATGCCGGGCCTTGTTGCCCATCCAGCCCGCCCCGCGTAAGCGGGGCGGTTTGATAAAAGGAGGATGTTGTTATGGCCACGAAACCCAAAAACGCCAAACCCGCGCCGGACGCGGCGCTGGAAGTTGTCACGCTGGAGGCGGTCGAGCCGCTCCGGGTTGATGGCGACGATCTCGCGCCCGGCGATCTTTTCGAGGTGTCGCCGCGCGACGCCGCAGCGTTGCTGGCTTCCGGCGCAGCCCGCGCGACACCGCCAACTGGCGGCTAACGACTGGCGTCCAGTGACTGTCCATGACCTACGCCACGCAACAAAACATGATTGACCGCTTCGGTGAACCGGAGCTGGTGCTGCTCACCGACCGGGCGCGCCTGGGCGTGCTGGACGCGGCGGTGCTGGCGCAGGCGCTGGCCGATGCGGACGCGGAGATTGACGGCTATCTGGCCGGGCGCTACGCGCTGCCGCTGGCCGCTGTGCCGGAAAAGCTGGCGCTGCTCGCCTGCGATCTGGCGCGCTTTTATTTGTACAAGGACGCCGCGCCGGAAACGGTGCGCGACCGCCAGGCAGATGCGGTCAAGTATTTAAGCCTGGTCGGGCAGGGAAAAATCCCGCTGGTACACGCCGGGCAGGCCGAAGCGCCGCAATCCGGCGGCGTGCAGTTCGCCGCACCGGGCCGCGTGTTCGGCGCGGACACGCTGGCGGGCTACTGATTTGCTCCTCGCCGACATCATCGCGCGCCTCGCCGACCGCTGCCCGGAGTTCCGCGCAGTGGGCGGCGCGGTGGATTTCGGCGCGGCGACGGACGGCCTTCCGGCCTCGCCGATGGCTTTTGTGGTGCCGCTACGCCAGACCGCCGAGCGCGATGCGGCCGGCGGGCTGTTGGCGGTTGGCGGCGAATTCGGCGTGCTGGTCGCGGTCAGTTTTGCCGGCGGCAGGGCCGCCGGGGCGGCGGAAGATTTGTCCGGGTTGAGCGCCGCCGCGCGCGCCGCGCTGGAGGGGCACCGCCTCCCCTGCGCCCGCGCGATCCGCTGGGAGGGCGGCGCACTCCACCAGATCGGCACGGGCGCGATCTGGTACCTGGATCGCTACACGGTGGTGTATCCGGTGTAGGGGCGGATTTAGTCGCTCACGGGCGATTCATTCGCCCCTGCTGTTTTTTAACGCAAGGAGGAAACAGACATGGCAACCATCATTAAACGCCCGTTTTCCGGGCGCGGTCAATTGTATCTCGGCATCGTCGGCGGGCCGCTTTACCCGGTCGGCAACTGCGATAAGGCGGAGCTTTCCGCCAAGGAAGATACCGACAAGGTGAGCGATTTCACCAAGGGCGGCGGCGGCACTTACGCATCCAGCAGCGCGATCAGCGAGGCGAGCCTGTCGGTCAGCCTGGTGGATCACAACCCGCGCAACCTGGCGATGGCGCTGCTGGGCAGCGCCACGGCGGTGGTCGGCGGCAGCGTGGTCAACGAGGCGGTCGTGGCCAACCTGGGCGCGTTCGTGCCGCTGGCGCATGTCGGCGCCAGCGCCGTCACCGTCACCAATGTAGCCGGCACCACCACTTACGCGGTTGACACCGACTATGTGATCAAGGGCGCCGGGCTGTTTATTCCCGAGACCTCGGCCATCCTGGCTGCCGCCACTATTCATGTGGATTACACCTACCCGGCGCAGACCGACATCCAGGCGCTGCTCGCCAGCGGCCAGGAATACCGCGCGGTGATAGACGGCCTGAACGACGCCGACAGCGGCAAGCCGCACGTGGTGGAGGCCTTCCGCTGGAAGCCCGGTGCGACTTCCGCGCTGGCGCTGATCGCGGACAAGATGGGCCGCCTGGCGCTGCAAGGCGAGATCGTGGCGGATGACACCAAGGTCGGCGCGGGGCTGTCGAAATACGCGCGCCTCACGATGAAGGATTGAGCGTGAGGATCACCGAGACTATCGAAACTGATGCGGGCGCCGTCACGGTACGCGAGCTGACGGTCGGCGAGATCCGCGCCTGGCTGGCCGGTTTGGCGGCGCGCGCCGCCACCGGCTGCGCGGATGTCGTCGGCGAGCTGCTGGTGGACGGGTTCCCGCTCGACGATCTGCCGCTGTTCATGGGCGAGCACATCGGCGCGGACGCGCTGACGCAATCGGAGCTGGCGGCGGTCATCGCTGCCGCCAGGAGGTTGAACGCGGATTTTTTCGGGTTGAGGGGGCGGTTGCTGGCGGCGGGCCGCCAGATGCCGACGCCGCCCTCGGCAACCTTGAGCGCGCCATCGTCGTCATGATCGAACGCGGCCATGCCGGCGCGCCGGGCTACCCCTGGCGCGTCTGGCGGGCAGCGCTAGAGCGGGCCTGCCAGCATGCGCCAGGCGAGCCAGGCGAGGTGTAGTGCCACCAGCCCGGCAGATAGCCCCGCCAGCCAGATGACGCCCGGAATAACCAGGGATAGCGGCACGGACAACAAAAAGATCAGCCAGATATCGCGCATCTAAAAGGTTTTTTACGTTTATTCCCTCCCCCGCGGGCGGGGGAGGGTTGGGGTGAGGGCATCCAAAAGGGTTTTCCGCGATGGGAACTGTAACCGAACTAAAGATCGCCATCAAGCTGGCCACCGCCGAATTCGACAAGGGTGCGGCGGGCGTGTCCGGCAAGCTCAAGGACCTCACCGGCGCGGCGAAGAAGATGGACGAGGCGGGCGCGGGCGCCAAGCTCGCCTCCGGCCTGACTTCTATTTCCACCCAGCTCGGGCGTATCCAGCAACTTTATCTCGGCGTCCAGGCGGCGCAGGGTGTTTTTGCCGGGGCCTCCGACCTCACCCGTCGCGCCGACGAATACAAGAACCTCGCGGCGCGCGTCAAACTCGTTTCCGACACCAGCCAGGAGGCGGCGCGCGCGCAGGCGGCGCTGTTCGGCATCGCCCAGCAGCAGCAGGCCGCCGTGCCGGAGCTGACGCAGCTTTACGTCCGGCTGGCCGGGGCCATGCGCGGCATGGGCCGCGACCAGGCCGAATCGTTGCAGGTGACCGAGGCGGTGGCGCTGGGCCTGCGGGTTTCCGGGGCCAGCGCGCAGGAATCGGCATCGGCGATGCTCCAGCTTTCGCAGGCGTTCGGTTCCGGCGTGTTGCGCGGCGAAGAATTCAACGCGGTCAACGAGGCCAGCCCTCGCCTGATGCAGGCGCTGGCCGATGGCATGGGGGTGGCGAAAGAATCGCTGCGCGCCCTGGCCGAGGAAGGCAAGATCACCAGCGGGGTGATGGCCGACGCGCTGGTCAAATCGCTGGTGCAGCTCAAGGACGAAGCGGCGACGCTGCCGGAGACGGTGGGCGGCGCCTTCGCCCGCCTGTCGAACGCCTTGACCCGCCATATTGGCGAAACCGATAAGAGCACCGGCGCCACGGCGGCGCTGGCCAGGGGCATCGGCGCCCTGGCCGACACCCTGCCGCAAGTCTTCGGCGCCGCCACAGCAGCCGGGGCCGGCATCCTGGCCGGGGCCATCGCGCGGGCGGCGTGGTCTACCGGCGCGCTGGTCAAGGCAACCTTTCAGGCCGCCGTTTCCAGCACCGCCGCCGCTCGCGGCGTAACGGCGCTGGGCGCCGCGTCCGCGCTCGCGGCGGGCTCGATCGGCGTGCTGGCGCGCGGCCTGGGCGCGCTGTCCGCGCTGGGGGGCGGGCCGCTCGGCCTGGCTCTCGCCGCCCTCGCCGTCGGCTGGTCGCTGCTCTCCAGCCAGCAGGCCGAGGCCGGGGCCGCCGCCGACGAGCTGGTGCAAAAACAGAAAGCGGTGACCGAGGCGCTGAAGGCCGAGCGCGTGAAGCTGGTGAGCCTGGAGAAGCAATCCGCCGCCGACGCGCTGGATGGCTGGGTGCAGAGCTACCAGCGGCACCGGCAGTTTCTGGAAAAGCATCTGGCCGACAGCCTGCAGGCCGAAACCCGGCACGCCGATAAACTCAAGGAATTGCGCGCCGGGCTGGCCGACTTCGAGCGCGAGACCGCCGATACCCTGCGCGAGCTGGCGCGCAAGGGCATGGACGAGCGCGCCGCCGACGCCGACCGCGAACTGGAAATCGCGGAGAAGCTGGCCGTGGCGCAGAAAGCGGCCACCGAAGGCCGCCGCAATGACGCCGAGGCGCTGGCCAAACAGGCGGCGCAACTCGCCGCGCAGACCGGCAACACCGAGCAGCAGATCGTGGTGGTCAAGCGCGCCGCCGAGATCGTCAAGGCCTCGAAGGCGGCGGAGATCGCGGCCACCGAGCGCGCGCTGGTCGAGCAGCAGAAGCAGACGGCGGCGTATCAAGACAGCATCCAGGGTGTCGTGTACGGCCTCAAGATGCTCGACGCGATGCGGCCCAAGCCGAAGATCGAGGCCGACATCGAGGGGGCCAAGGCCAATATCGCGGCGCTGGAACGAAAGCTGGCCGAATTCGCCGCCACACCGACGGTCAAGACCGTGCGGATCGTGACGGTGGGCGGCGATGGCGCATCGCCCGATTGGGCGCCCGCAGGCTGGGCCTCGGGCGGGCGCGTCAGCGGCCCCGGCAGCGGCTCCTCCGACAGCATCCTGGCGCGGCTTTCCCACGGCGAATTCGTGATGCGCGCGGCGGCGGTCGAGCGCTACGGCAGCGGCTTCATGGACGCGATCAACCGCATGGCGCTGCCGCGTTTCGCGGCTGGCGGCAATGTGGGGGCGGATTTATCCGCCCGGAACCCGCTCCCGCAGGCGGGCGCCACGACGAACCATTTCCATATCGCCAGCGACGATCCGGAAAGGGTTTTTCGTTTTATCCGCGACAAGCTGCGCGCCGACCCGCTCGCGCTGTCGCCGGCCCCGGCGAGGGCGGGGTGATGCCATGAGAATCGCCTACCACCCCACCGCCGTCACCCTGAGCGCCGACGCGCTCGCCGCCTGGCTGGCGGCTGCCATTACCAACATCGCAGCGCCGCCCGCGCCAGGCATTGTTATCGCGCTTACCAACCCGGATTACCCGGCCAGCTTCGAGACCGGCGTGATGGCCGACGACCGCACCACGCAAGGCGGGGTCAGCTACAGCCGCATCCTCTATACCGGGCGCGCCGGGGCGCTCAATTTCAGTAATGTGCCGCACGCCGAAATCGCCGCCTGGCGCGCCTGGTACGCCGCGACGCACGGTTTCCGGCTGCCCTCGGTGATCGAGCTGGACGCCGCTTACGCCGCCGTCGCCCCGGCGAACGCTTTTCCGTTGAGCCTGGCCAGGCCGGAGCGCTGGGCCGGGCGCATCGAGCTGCGCGAGGCGCTGGGATGGATATGACCAAAGGCGGACGCCAGACGCCAACGTGGAGGTAAGCGGCAGGCCGCACCTCGACACTATAAAGGAAAATTGAAATGGCAGATACGAATGAACTTGAGCACGAGACACGCAGCGGCCTGTCCGGCTTGACCGTAAAGTTGGGCGCTTTGACCGACGAACAACTACTAAGCCTGAATATATCCGTATGCACTGAGGTGCAGCGCCGAAATGAGGAGCATTACCGCGCCGATAACGTATGCCCAGAGTGCTGCGGAAGTGGTTACGAAGGAACTGAATCGGATCATGAGCCGTGCTGGCGATGCAAAACATCCGGGAAGTATGTGCCCAACTAACGACTAGCGACTAACGCCGATGACTGCCGTCTGCCTTTCCCGCCACGTCCTCGCCATCGAGCTGGACTCCGGCACGCTGTTTCTGGCCGATGCGCCCGGAGCGCTGGGCCGCGATGCGCTGCTGCCCGCCGTGACCGGCTGGGGCGCGATCACCGCCGCCGGCCTGGAGGTGTTGGTCTGGCGCGATGCGCTGCCAGCCGAGACTGAAGGCGCCTGGTGGACCAACCGCGAGGCGGCGGTGATCGAAGTCGCCCCGGATGCGGGCAGCGTTTACGACGGCGCGATCCTGTTCGACGGGGTGCTCGCCGCCGAGCCGTCCGAAGAGGGCGGCGTGCTACGCCTGGAATTGATCCCGCCGCGCCGCCGCGTTGTCGCCATCCCCGATTACGGCATCGTCGCCGCCACCGACTGGCCGCTGGCATCGGATGCCGCGATGGGCCGGGTCAAGCCGCTGATCGTGGGGACGGTGGAGGAGTGCCCGCTGCTGCCGGTGCGCCTGCCCGCCGCCTCGCGGCTGGCGGCGGACGCCAACCCCGGCGACGGGCAGATCGAGCTGGAGGACGCCGCCGGGCTGGCCGCTGCCGGCACGGTGATGGTGGATGGCCACAGTTACGTTTATACCGCGAAATCGGCCCAGGGCAACGTGTTGCTGGGGGTGTCCGTGACCGGGCGCCACCGCCAGGGTACGGCCTGCGCGCAGGCGGGCGACACGGTTTTCCTGGCTGCCGGGCACGCCTGTGCCGCGCTCTCCGATCTGCGCGCCGACGGCGCGCCGATCTCCGGCGCAACGGTGGATCTGGCGGCCGCCACCGCCACCTTCGCCGCGCCGCCGCTCAAGATCGAGCGCTCCGAGCGCTTCACCCTGACCGCGCAATTCGATCAGGTCGGCGCGGGCGCCACGGCGCAGAACCCGGCCAACGCGATCCGCGCGGTCACCGGCGCCGTTAATCAGGCCGCCACCGGCTTGCCGGTTAACGTCACCGCCGCCACCCCGGGCGCAGGCATCACTTTCGCCCGGCCCGCCGGGCGTATCGTCAAGGGCGTTTATACCGTTTCCTTTACCGTGGTCGTCGGCGCGCAAGCAGGTTGGGCGCGCGTCAAAATCGGTAACGAGGTGGTCTGGTTCCTGGAGCCTCCGGCCAGCGTGCTGTACCACTGGAGTCCGGCGACCATCCTACTTGACGATGACAGCGACTTCTTGCCGGTGATGGTTGACGTGGCCGAAGGCGGCGCCGATAACCAGGTCAGCGTCACCGTCACCGCCGCGTCGCGGGTGGCCTCGCTGGGCAATCTGGACGATGCGAATTTTGCGGTGCTGCGCGGCCCGTCCAACCTGCTGTGGCGCGCCGATCAGACCGGCGCGCTGCCGGATCGTGGGCCGATCGCCCGGGCGCAATTGTGGGTGCGCTGGTTCGCCAGCGGCGCCGCCGCGCTGCCCGCCGCCACCGCTACCTTCGCCGGGCGCGCGCTCGGCAAGCTTGAGCAAACCCAACTCGCCAACGCCACGCTGCAGCAGACCATCAGCGTGGATGTGGTCAGCCAGGGCCAGGCGAGCCTGCCGCAGCAGGCCATCAGCACCTACGTCTCCGGCGGCACCGCCAGCCTGTCGCACGCCTCGATCCCGCAATCGGTCACGCTCCCGGCGGCCTTTTCTTACCCGTTCACCATCGGTGGCCTGGTGGTGCGCCGGGGCTTTTCGCGGGTGCCGCAGCTCACCGGCTGGGACGCCTCGTTGGGCAGCATCGCCTGCAAGCTGCAGGTGCAGACCACCGGCGGCGCCGCGCCCGCCGATATTTTTAAGTGGGTGGACCTGCTGCGCGCCAGCGGCGCCTTGATCGCGCAAATCGTGGCATCCGGCGGGAGCTGGGTCAATGTCGCCTCGAATATTTACGAGACTACGGTCGCGGTGGCCGAGGCGCCGGACAGCCTGAACTGGACGGAAAACGAGGTCGCTAACGGCACCAGCCTGCTCTCGCTGACGCTCTATTACAACGCGCGCCCGACCTTGAGCGCGGTGGCGCAAAACAACGCCCCGGCCAGCGGTTACAGCAGCCCGCTAGTCGCGCAGAACTTGGGCCACAGCGGCACCGCCGTCGCCGCCAGCAACGGCGCGATCAACTTTGTCGTGCCGGCGCCGCCGCGCGTGGTGGACCAGCTTTTCGATTTGAGCTGGGTGCGCGGCTGGGGCGATTTGACCGGGCAGGCCGAGATCGCTTACACGGCAGGCGGGCCGGATCTGTGCCTCGCCCAGGTGGCGCTGATCGCCGAATACGACGCCCGCGTGTATGCCCGTGCCGACACCCTGACCGCCACCGTGACCGGTCTTTCCGGCAACCCTGCCGACGTGATTGCCCTGCTCGCCGCCAAGACCGGCCAGCAGTGCGACGCGCGGGCGCTGGGCCGGTTGCGCGACTGGTGCGAGGCCAATTCCTACCGTTATGGGCGGCGCATCGCCGAGACCGCCGACAGCCTGACCGAGCTGACCACCGCGTTGAGCCAGGTGCATGCGCTCGCATGCCACCTCGAAGGCAGGCTGGCGCCGGTGCGCAGGCTTGATTTTGGGCGCGAGGTCGGGACGGTGCGCGAGGCCGATCTGCTGGCCCCGGCCAGCATCGGCTGGGCCGGGCGCATCGAGAACGCCATCACCCTGCGCTACCGGGCCGGCAGCGACGGCAACCCCACCCGCGCGCTGGTCGCCGATGCCGCCAGCAACAGCGCTTGCCGCCGGGGGCAAGCCGCGATCCGCGAGACCCGCGCGGTCGAGGTGAACTGCGGTTGGATCCGCGACGACACCGCCGCCGCGCGCTACCTGGCTGACGCCGCCCGCCTCCACGCCCGCCCGCGCCGCACCTTGGAGCTGGCCTGCACCTTCGCCGCGACCCGGAACGCGGGCGACCTGATCGAATATCTGCCGCAAGGCAAAGCAGCAGGCTGCGGCATCGCCGCCCGCGTGATCTCCGTGTCGCTGGACGGCCCGTGGCCGACCCTGACCGCCGAGGAGATACCCCCGTAGGAGCCCGATTTATCGGGCGATCACCACCCCGCAGGAGCCCGGTTCACCGGGCGATGATTCAAACCACAATTTAACAGGAGCCTCATCATGACCGACGCCGCAAGCGACTACCTCGAAGGTAAAATCATTGACCACCTTTTCCGCACCGGCTCGCTGGCCAAGCCCGCCGGGCTGTACTACGCGCTGTTCACCGCCGCGCCGACCGACGCCGGCGGCGGCGCCGAGGTCGCGGGCGGCGGCTACGCCCGCGTCAACCGGGCGCCGCTGGATGCCAACTACGCCGCGCCCGGCCTCTCGGGCGGCGCCACCGTTACCAGCAACGCCGCAGCCATCACCTATCCGCCGCCGAACGCGGCCTGGGGCACGGTGACGCATTGGGCGGTGTTCGATGCCGCCAGCGCCGGCAACATGCTGTGGTGGGGCACGATCTCCGCGCCCAAGACCATCGGCAACGGCGACCCCTCACCGTCCTGGCAGTCGGGCGCCTTCCAGATGACGCTCGACTACAAGAGCGACAGCCTCGAAGCCGCGCTGCTCAACCACCTGTTCCGCACCGCCGCCTTCAGCAAGCCCGCCGGGCTGTATTTTGCGCTGCTGACCGCCAACGTCGCCGACGACAATACCGGCGGCATCGAGTGCTCCGGCGGCAGCTATGCCCGCGCCAACGTGCCGCCGCTCGATGCCAACTACGCCGCGCCCTCGCTCGGCAACGGCGTCACCGGCAACGTCGGCATGATCAGCTTCCCCAGCCCGACCGCGAGCTGGGGCAGTGTGGTCGGCATGGCGGTCTACGACAGCAATCTGGGCGGCAACCTGATCGCCCACGCCGCCTTCCCTAGCGCCCGCAACGTCAACAGCGGCGACCTCGCCCCCAGCATCGCAGCCGGGGCGTTCACCTGGACGGTAGGGTGATGAGCTTTTGCCCCCTCTCCCCGTTCGCGGAGAAATAAATGGCATACAACAGCGCGACCGGCGGGGCGATCACGCAAAGCGGCGCGTACACGATCCACACGCTGCCGGCGAACGGCACGTTCACGGCGCTCAGCTCCGCGACCGGCGCGGCGCTGGAGGTGGAGTACCTGCTGATCGGCGGGGGCGCGGGCGGGGCAGGCAACTACCAAATCTCTGGCGGCGGCGGTAACGCCGGCCAACTGCTGACCGGGGCGATGTCGCTGCCGCTGGGCGCTTACCCGGTCGCCATCGGCGCGGGTGGCACACCGGATGCGTGGGATCTCAACTACCACACGGCGACCGCCGGTGGCGCGTCAATTTTCAACGGGGTGAGCGCTGCGGGCGGCGCTCTCAATCTGCCCGCATTATACGGATCGGGCGCCGGTGGCGCGCCCAATTACTTTGACGGCCTGCTGCACTCGATCACCGGCACCGCATACTATTATGCGGCTGGGGGTGCGTATGCCACCTATTATGCAGGCAGTCCGCTCGAAACCGACCCCACTTATTCCGGTGTTGGTGGCAGCTCCGGGAAGAATGGCTACGGCGCGGCCGGCCCGGGCACGCACGGCCTGCTGATCGTCCGCTACCTGTCGCCGCCGTTGCTCACCGCCGAAACCAGCACCGCCACCGCCTCCGCCTCGCTTTCCACCGGCATCCTGCTCGCCGCAGCCTCAACCAGCGTCGCAGCGACTGCCGCTTCCCCCTCCACCGCCATCCGCCTCGCCTCAACCGCGACCGCCGCCGCAGCTTCATCCTTGGCACAGGCGCTGGCGACCGCCCTGCAGCTCGGCGCGGGCGGCATCAGTTCCGCATCCGCATCAATGACGCAGCCGCTTCTCACGGTTCAGCCGATCCAGGCCACCGCGACCAGCGCCGCCCTCGCCGCCGCCGACATCACCACCCTCATCGCGCCCGCCGCCGCCGCGCAAAGCAGCGCCCAAGCCAACGTCATCGCCCTGGTGACCGGCCAGTTCGCCGCACTGGCGCAAAGCGTTGCCGTACCGGCCTGCGATCTGACCACCGGCATCATGCTCGGCGCCGCCCCGGCATCGTCCGCCGCCTGCGCTTGCAGCATCGTCGCGGCGCAGGCCATCGCCTCAACCGCCGAAAGCCGCGCCCAAGCCACCGTGTCCGCACTGACCGCAGCAGTGCAGATCAACACCTCCGGCGCATCGGCTGCGGTCGCAGCCTGCGCCGTCGGCACCGGGATCAACCTCGCCGCCCAGGCGGCATCGTCCGCCGCCTGCGCCTCTGCCATCACCCTGGCCGCGCCGCTGGCATCAACGGCGTCGAGCAGCGCCGCCGCAGCGCTCTCAAGCCCGCTCCAGACCGCCGCCGGGTTCGCCGCTCAAGCCCGCAGCACAGCCAAGGCGCGGGCGACCCTGGCCACCCCCATCGCCTACCGCCGCATCGTCGCCGCGTTCGATACGCCCGCAGCGCGGGCATCCGTCACCACCCCCACAGCGAGGGCATCATGATCACCATCCACCCCATCATCAAAGGCAGCAACCAGCCCATCGCCGTCGCGCTCAGCGACGCCGCGACCGACACCGCGATCCCGTTAACCGGCTGCACTGGCATCTCGGCCATCGCCAAACACGCAGTCACAGGCACCGTCGCCGCCTTCAACGCCGCCGTGATCACCGACGCCGCCAACGGCAAGTTGCGCCTGGACTACGGCACCGCCACTTTCGCCGAAACCGGTCTCTGGGATGTACAAATCAACGGCCTCGACGCCGCCGGAAACGCCCTGACGATGCCGAGCGAAGAGGGCCAACTCAAGATCAGGGTCGGCGAGAAGATTATTCCGTAGGTTTCTGGCTTTTTTTGCCGCGTTAATCAGGAAGGCGAGCCCGTATTTTTAACGGGGCCCAAGAGGCGTAAAAGTCGCTAAAATCGCGTTTTGAGTTGTGCCAAATAGCGTGCAAATCTGTGCCAAATAGCGCGCGCCCCTACACATTCTCTCGGAGCTTGAAGTCAACAGCAGTGTCGAGCGGGTGGCCGACGACATTCTCCGCAAGCTGGCCGAGCCGTTCCGGCTGGAGCAGGAGATGGTCTATGTATCGGCCAGCATCGGCATCACGCTGTATCCCGACGATGCCACCGGTGTGGAAGAGTTGCTCAAGGACGCCGACCAGGCGATGTATGTCGCCAAGAACGGGGGACGCAACCGCTTCGATTACTTCACCCGCTCCATGCAGCAGACGGCGCAAACCAGGCTGCGGCTGATCAACGATTTGCGCGGCGCGCTGGCCGCCGGCCAGCTCCGGGCCTATTACCAACCCATCGTGGAACTTGCCACCGGTCGCCTCTGCAAGGCGGAGGCATTGATCCGCTGGGAGCATCCGACGCGCGGCATGATCGGCCCCGCCGATTTCATTTCGCTGGCGGAGGAAACCGGGCTGATCACGGCAATCGGCGACTGGATGTTCAGGGAAGCAGCCCGGCAGGCCGCACGCTGGAGAACGCTATACGACCCCGGTTTCCAGATCAGCGTCAACAAGTCGCCCGTGCAGTTTCACGACGCCGACAGCCCGAGCCTGCTATGGCCGGATTATCTGCGGGAACTCGGGTTGCCGGGGCAAAGCATGGTCATAGAAATCACCGAGGGTTTGCTGCTCGAAGCAGAGAGCGGCGTAAAAAACAAGTTGCGGCAATTTCATGACGCGGGAATTCAGGTATCACTGGACGATTTCGGCACGGCCTATTCCTCGCTGTCTTATTTGCGCAAGTTCGATATTGATTATCTGAAGATAGACAAATCTTTTGTCCATGATCTGGCGCCCGGCTCAAGCAGCATGGCGTTGTCCGAAGCCATCATCGTGATGGCGCACAAACTCGGTCTCATGGTGGTGGCCGAAGGGGTGGAAACGGAGGCGCAACGCAAGCTGCTGGCCGATGCCGGGTGCGACTATGCGCAGGGTTACCTGTTTGCCAGGCCGGTGCCGGCAGAGGAATTCGAGAAGCTGCCAAACTGGCTGCTTCCGGCTTCCCCACCTCCCGGACAACAGTGCGGCGCTCCGCCGACCGGCAAACAAACATGAACCTTGCTTATCCGGTTAATTGCCAAATCCCACCCCCTGTAGGGGGCTCAATAAGCGAAGCGCATTGCGCCATATGGCGGCGCACATTCGGCGGATTACGCTACGCTAATCCGCCCTACGTTATCTGAATTCCTGTGCGATTTTGTAGGTGCGAATTCATTCGCACCTTGTATCTTTCTTTTCGTGGTGGTTAGCTACTACCACACGAAGTGGAGGAAGCT
>CXWL01014111.1_pt1 | contig 42424 bp, 27 predicted proteins | sample 590931 | NCBI WGS metagenome assembly CXWL01 (sample SAMEA3498368, study PRJEB10139) | groundwater metagenome | biome: water well; material: biofilm material | place: Germany | collected 2015-04-27 | reverse complement strand
GAGCCAGCCCCAACCCGATATGGATGGATACATCAGCAATGTAAGGCGATCCCAGATCAAGGCGGCGATGCCGGTTGCCGCGCCGGCGCTTTCGCCAGCCATCGCGGGGACTCCGGTCTGTGATTGCTCGTGGGCGTGCAGGCTGAATAGAAAATCATTGGCGAAGTGGCTGTAAAAGGCGCCTTCTGCAAGGAAAAACAGCAATCCGCCACAAGCAACCGCAACAGCGGCCTCCGCGATTCGCCGCCAGGATTTCCGCTCCGCGCTGGCAACAAGTGCAACAATCCCGCATAAAGTAGTGGCCGCAAAGACCTTGGACGAAATCCCCAAACCCAGCGCGAACCCACAGGCAATGAACCAATAAACCGAACCCGGAGCGCAAGCGACGGGCACGACCGCCCCGCGCTGGCTCTTGGGGTTCGGATTGTCTTGGGAGCGAAGCCCGAGGACGCAGAAAAGCACCGACGCCGTCACCCACAGGCAGACATGCGTGTCCGCATAGGCGGTGGTGGACAGCACGCGAAAGTAGGGAAGCAACGAGACAATCAACCCGGCCAGCAACCCTTCGCGCCAGCCAAACAACATCTTGCCGAGCACTACGACCAAAAGCACGCAGGCCACGGACGCCGCGAACATCGGCAGCGCAACTGCCCAGGTGTGATGCCCGAAGATGCCCACGCTCGCGGCGACCGGGACGATGATGGCCATCCGCGCGTAATGGTGATGGGCACGCGTGATGGGTGTTCCGCTGAGGATGTGCTCCGCGGCGGAGTAGTAGGCCGCGTCGTCGGAGCCCAGCCAGCCGGTGGGTTGGTAGATTCGAACAGCGATTGTAATCGCGAGAACGAGCATAACACCGGCAAAGACCGACCATATGCCCCAGACTCGGGCGCTGGCTCGTTCACGATTTGTGCGCGCAGCAATATCAACTGCAGGGAAACTCATGCTGTTTTGTCGGCTGGATAGAAGGCCTACCTAAGAACGCAAGCTGACAGCGTCACGGACAATAAAGGGAACAGGGCGGATCGCCGTTTCCCATTTGGCAGTCGGAGTTCGTTCTGCATGTCCCGCTGCGTCCGGGCGAAGGCACTCCCGCGCATTTTCCTATCTTGTACGGATAGGTCATTCCGCGAAACGCCTCCACACAGGCTGAGATGTGCGAAAAGTCCAGGTCCTGGGCCATGCTGATGCTCCCAAACCCGTCGACCCCGGCCAGCCACGCCCGAGCCTTGATCGGCGCACCGGAACTACTCCTGAACTTGTTGACCAAGGCCGAAATGTCCCCTACGTCCGGCTGGGCCGTTGTCGATGGCGGATTGTACGGCGTATCTATGTCGCCCCAACGAGTGGTCTTGACTTGAAGCTGGCTCGAAACGTTGGCACCTGCGGGCAGACAATCGGAGTCGCTCTCCCGGCCCTCGCAAGAAGAAGCTACTTGTTCAACATGGTAGGCCGAACTGGGAATGATGGCCGAACCGGTCACGTGCAAAAGACCGACCGTGCTCCAATCCTGGTAGTACGGCGTACATTGGACGGCGGACGCCAGAAATGTCGTTCCCGTGGCGTTCGATTCGACGTACCACTGTGGCGGGCCGACCCACACATATTGTCCTTCAAAAAGAGTAAAGAGAGGAAGGCATTCGATATAGCACGGGGCGGGATGATGAAGCGAGGTCAAATGAACTCGAATTGCCGTTTCACTAGCGGTCTGGGGCGGAATCTGAAAGGAAATGAATCGGCATTTGTTGATGCCGGTGGGGTCGAGGTCCGGCGGGTCCGGCGGGTCCGGCGGGGGTTCGCAGTCGCCCTCTTCATCTCCACACACGCAGGTGATATCACAAATATCCTTGGAATAGCAGACTATTTGAGGAACGCATCCGGCAGAGGGGGTGCACGGCGGTGGCCAGGATTGGCACGCGAGGCAGAAGTGGCACCACCCGCAGCCGCACTCCAGCACCTCGAACTCAAAGGTCGCATGGTTCACGCGCAATTTGGTGGCTTGGCAGAGATACGGTTCCGAACAGCCGCCAGTGCAACCCAGCCCGCTGGAGGTCGGCGTACACGACGGGAATTTCGGCTCGCACGCATCGGCCCTTCCATCGCCATTGAAGTCATGGCAATCCGTGCCTGGTTCCTGCGGGTTTCCGTTGTGGACCAAGGCGCAGTCGGATCGCGAAACTTCCAGGCAACCGCCCGCCGCCTGACCGACACAGCACGCTGCACAATCCGGCAGGCCGCCCCCGCATACATGGTCTCTACTGACGGGTTCGGCTTTGCGCGTCGTCCGCGACTGCGAAGGGATGCGACTTGATTCCTGTGCGGCGATGGGCCCCACGTTCGCGAAGGGCAAGGCGCCCAAGCCGAATAGTGCGACGATGAGGCAAATTTTTCGAACATGCGACACGACGGCACCTTCCGAAACGAGCGTCCGTTTCAAGAAACGGCATGGCGCCATTGTAGAGGAATTAGATCGCGCGGCACAAGATGGTCACCTAAAAGCGTGGCGAAGCCACGCGAATCGCGTTTAAACGTCACCCCGCCTCTGCCTGAGAAGTGATTACTAAGAACGAATCAGGCCGCGCCGAGGACGGCGCCGTTTGAGGCCGTGCCGGATTGGGCCTCGATGTCCTCCACGATCACGTTGATGTCCTTGGATCGCGGGCCTCCGGAGCTGGTCCACTGCACGGTCGCCCCGGACGTCATCGCCTGCGTGATTCGGCGGCAGGCGAGAATCACGGTCGAGTGGTTCTTGCCGCCCATAAAACGGCCGATCTCCGGAAAGCTCATGTCCGTGTGCTTCCGCGCCAGATACATCGCGATTCCCCTCGCTAGGGCTATCGTCCGTGACTTCCTCGACGTATGGAGATCGGCCGGTCGGAGGCCGAAATAAATCGACACCGTATTCTCGATGTCAGAGAGTTTTACCGCCGGAGTGACGTGCCGGGCAAGTTCGCGCAGCGTCTGATCCACCAGCGCCGGCGTGACGGGCTGTCCGGTGATTTGCCCCAGGGCGAATACTTTGAGCAGGGCCCCTTCCAGTTCGCGTATGTTGGACCGGAAGTGTTCGGCAATATGATGCAGAACGGCTTCGCTGATGTCGGCTTTCAGCTTGGCCGCCTTGCGGCGCAGGACGCCCAGCCGCACGTCGAAATCCGGGGCATCGATGCGAACCACCATCCCGGAGAGGAACCGGCTGGTGAGCGATTCCGAAAAATGCCCGATGAGCTTGGGGTGGGCGTCGGACGCGAGCACGATCTGCTTGCCGCAGGCGTCGATGGCCTTGAAGGTGTGCAGGAAGCCGTCCTGTGTGGCCTTCTTGTTGGCGAGAAAGTGCACGTCGTCGATGACCAGGGCGTCCAGACCGCGGTAGCGCTCGTTGAACGATCCCATTTGCGCGTTTCGCACCGCGTAGATGTAATCGTTGGTGAATTCCTCGCCGGTAACGTACCTCCAACGTAGCTCCGGGCTCAACTCCTTGAAGTGATTGCAAATCGCCTGAAGCAGGTGCGTCTTGCCCAGGCCGCAGCCACCGTGAATGAACAGCGAATTGTAATTGCTGCCGGGATTCTCCGCGACGCTGCGGGCGGCGGCGTGGGCCATGCGGTTGGACGAGCCCACGACGAAATCGTCAAACCGCCCCTTGAGCGGCGCAATCTCCGGCAGGTCGCCGCCGCGACGAACCGTTCTCGTGCCAGGCGGCACGACTTTCGCCGCAAAGTCCGCCTGGCGATCCGGTTGATTTTTCGCCACTTTTTTGGCCAACGCGGGGTCGATTGCAAACGAAAGCGTGATCTCGCTTCCGGTGACTTCGCGACCGGCTTCCTGGATCGCAGAGGCGAAGTTCCGCTCGATAAAGTCACTGACAAAATGGTTGGGCGTGCTCACGTGCAAATGCTGGTCGGCCAGCGTGACTTTGGTGGAATTCTTGAACCAGACGGAAAACTTCTGGGGGCCCAGCCTGTTGGCGATGGATGATTCGATCGAACTTTCCAAACTTTGTGCGCATGCGATCACTCAAACCTCCCTGGGCGCACGGGCAGCCCTTCCGCCGCACGACGGCGACGGACCAATGTTTCACGGCCACAACTTGTTACTTAGAAAACAAAAACGTCGAGATACGACGGCTACTTTTGCTTACCCGCTTCGTGATTCCGTCGCGTGATGCGATGTTTATCGCATGACCGAAAGTTATCAGTCCCTTCACGAAACGTCAATCAGAATTTGGTGATCCTCGTGCGTGAAGAATCATTGGTATAGAAACGACAAATGGTTAGCGATGAAAAAAAATTTATCTCAACGGTGCTCGCAAGCCGAGAGGCAACAGCGCCAAAATCGCGAATGGTTGGCTGGGTTTTTGCTAACGTCCGATGCCGCACATGTTTGCAATCCACGCGGCGCGTCGTGCAATTTCCACAAAGCCCCACCGTGCGTACAAACGCTTCGCCGGCTCATTGCGCACATCCACCGCGAGTATCAAACTCGTTGCATGCTCGGCAGTTATGTGCAGCGCATGATCCATCAGCAAGTCCGCGATTCCGCTCCCTCGTGCGGGTTGCGACACTCCCATGTACACAATCTCCATCACTGGCTCGCGGCAAACTTTGCTCAATAGCAGCACCCCTTGCGGCTGATGGCCATCGTCTAGAACGAACCATGTGGCGGGATCAAACACTCCGACGGCGCGGTGCGACGAAAGCGATTGCTGAACCGTTCGCACGCTTGTAAGTTCAGGACAGTCCATCGATTGCACGTAACTGCGACCTATGGCTTCGCAAAAAAGCGGTTCTGCCTCTACCGAGTATGTGACCCAGCGTTGATCGCCCTCAAGCAGCCGGCGGCTGACGTTCGCAGTGTCGTTGCAGACCGTGCGTGTCATATAAACCAGGTTCGTCAGACGGATGAACCCAGCTTCTTGCAAAATATCATCCCATTTTGACTGCCGATCCGGACCGATCACCTGCGAAAGCGAAATACCGTAATTCCCGGACAGTTCCCGGGCGTGGCGCAACGCCAGCAAGCCGCCTTCCAGTTCGACTTGGCTATCCAGTTCGAAAGGAACCAGCATTAAGTTCGACGCGCCGGGTGACTCGACTCCAACTACCGCGATCCGCAAGAGGTTGCGTTCATAGGCCCCCACAACAGGACGCAAACGCAACTCGCCGACCGACCCGCTCTCCAATAGGTCCTTCACCGGTTGGGCGATCGACGTAGAATTTTTCGGACGCGCCATGACCGCCAGATGCACTGCGGCAAGAAAATCGACATCTTGAGAGAAGAGTTCTCGAATTGAACATGACGACTGGTTGAGGGCGCCCATAGGGCGTGATCTTACGCAGCCGGGGCCGCCATGACGATACGGTTCTTCCCCGCCGTCTTGGCCATGTAGAGCGCGTGATCGGCGGCCTGGATCAAAGCTTCCGCATTGGCAGGTTCGCTGTTTTGGAGGCTGGAAATCCCCATGCTCATTCGCACCGTCGAGCCGGGAACACGCTCGCTGAGCTCGCCGTTAAAACGCTCCACGATGCGTTCCCCAAGCACCTGGGCCCGTTCTGCGTCGGTTTGAGGTAAAAGCAGGATGAATTCGTCTCCGCCATAGCGTGCGGCCACATCCGCCGTTCGGAGTTGGCTGACGATGGTCCCCGCCGCCAATTGCAGGACCTGGTCACCGATCTGGTGGCCGAATGCGTCGTTGGCGGATTTGAAGTCGTCGAGGTCGATCATGATGCACGACAAATCGGTGCGATAGCGATCGGCCTCCGCATGGCACCGTTGCAAAACCTCGCTAAAGTATCGGCGGTTGTACAAACCTGTAAGCGGATCGCGCGAGGCCAGCTCGCGAAGCTGTTGCGTGCGATGGGCGACCCGCTCTTCCAACTCCGCGTTCAAGCGAACGATTCGAAGGTGGGTTTGCTGATGTTGGTCGGCCATCTGGTTGAAGGCCTGGGCCAGGCGACCAAGCTCATCGCACCGTCGAATCGTACTGCGTACATCAAGCTTTCCCGTCGAGAATTTGAGCATCGCCTGGGACAACCCTTCCAGCGGTCCCACAATGCGCCGAATGACGAGGAAGCCCAGCGGGACCGCCACAACGAGCGCCAAGACGCCTACACCAATGAGGATATCGAGCCGGCTGGCCATGGAGCGCTGCCATGCATTGGCCACCATTCCCGCGCGGACGTAACCCAGCAATCGTGTGGGCCCTTGGCCGGTTTCATCACCTGCACCGGGGCGCGATATGATGGGATACGTCAGATCCATGAACATGGGAATGTCCTGGGCCTCGGTATGCAGGACCGGCATACCCGGAGCAGGTGATCGGTTCTTCGATCCACGGTGAAGCCCCCGCATCAAACCGGCATTGCGATATTCCGCCTCCGCCAACGTCTCGCCTTCCGGGTCAGAAAAAATGACGTACATCAAGGGTTGGCCGTTGGCTGACTCCCGGGCCAGTCGCAAAAGAGCGTCGTGATCGCCCTCGAATACGGGTGCCGCCGCTTTGGCAAGCAAAGACGCGGATGCCAGCATTTGCTCGCCATGTTGCTCATTGGCGAGTTGCCCGCTGCTCCGCAGCAAATAGGCCGCCACCGCGCCTGTCACGGACAGGGTAAGGACCACCACCAGCGCGGTTGCCTTGAATTGGAGGCTGAGCAACGCTCTAGCAAGTCCGGTAAACCCCCCACCCGTACGATCTCCGGATTGGTTGCGACGTCGCGCGGTTGGGCCCGTCATGGGACCGATCCTTCAGGAGTGCGGAGTGCTTCCCCACGCGCCGAAGTTGGCGCGTGCGGGCTTTCTATAGCTATCGGTCCTAAAAACGGGGAACTGTATCTGCCTGAAGCGGTTTTAGGGTTGCTGATGAGTGTTAGCTTTTAGGATTTTCCGCGTTTCTGCAGCCTCCCTCCTTGCCAGACGCAGGGGCAAGGGGGTTCCTGGTACACCGATAAGGCCAGGTCCAAGGCTCAGCCGGCCACCGCGCCCTCCGCCTCAGCCACCTGGCGGGCGCGTTCGCGGAGGGTGTCGAGCAACTCGCGGACCTCGTTGGCCATCCGCGCGTTGGGAAAATCCCGGATGAGATCAAGGCCGATATCCAGCGCATCCTGCCAGCGCCGCTCGGTCGCGGCAAACCGAAATTGAATGCCCAGCTGAAGGAGCTTGTCCTTGAACACGTTGCGCGCCGAGACCTGAAGAGCCTGGGCCTCGGCCGGGGAAAGATACTGGTCGAGCTCTTTGAGCACGTCGATGGCATGGTCCGTGTCACTCCGACGGACGGCGTCCTCCCAGGCGGCCTTGAGTTCCTGCTTGTGAAGCTCGCGTGCCGAGTGCAGGCGGTCGGTGAGTGCAAGAACCCGCGGCTCATTGGGCAGCGCGCTCATCAGCCGGTCGATTTCGTGCTGGGCTCGGTCCCATTCGTGGGAATGGAAGTGACTCTCGATCATGGCCACCGCTTCGACCAGGCGACTTTGAATCTTCGCGTTGCGGGCATCGTCGAGCTCTTCGCGGATGCGATCGGCCTCCTCACGATAGCCGAATCGCCGCTCCATCTCGTCGATCAGGCTCAGGGCCGCCTCCCAGCGCTCCACGCGGATGTCCACGCGAATGGCCTCGCGAAGTGAATCAAGCTCCTGGTCGCGATGGGCCAGGGACTTGGCGCTGTCGGAAATCCGTGTGCTCTCGGCGATCGAATCGAGTGTGGAAAATTTACGGGCGACGCCCTCACGGAACTCGCGAAGCTCGTCGAGCTCTCGCGACATTGTCGCCTCCATCTTGAACAGAACCGGCGCCAAGGTCATCACCAGCACCATGAAGCCCAACGCAATCGCTCCGGCCGCAAACATCCACAACGAAGCCGATTGACCATATCCCACAAGTGCAAGGACCATCAAAATGGCGGCACCCAATAGACCCAGGATGCAGGTGACGTTTTGAAGCCACCGAAGTTGAGAGAATCGAATAGGAGGTCCAGCCACGAGTCGTTTTCCGCGTTTGTCGGCCGCCGCAGCGGCAGTTCACATGGCCTGTTACCCGACAACCATCGGGCGAACCATATCGTGAAATCCTAGTTCAAGCCGGTGTCGAGTCAACTCATTCGAGGGATCGCTTGGCCGTCGACCGTCGCAGATGCCACACGCCTCCCCCCTTTATAAGGGGAGAGGCGGCGCATGGCCTGCTGTGGTTGACTGTTAAGTGCTCTAGCCCGCGCTTTTGCGTTCCCTGCGATATCGCTCTTCGAGGCCCCTTAACGCCCCGTCCGCTGCGCCGATCGCACAGGCCACAGTGCGCAGAAAACTCAGCATGCCGCAAAGGCACACCACCCCGGCAATAAAGGAGTACCACCCATTCATGACCCGCCCCCCTACTGGGCGTAGCAGGTCTATCGGATTTCATCAGGAGTTGCTTTTTGGGAAGATCGACACCGGTTTATCGCTGGGCACGCGCAGCCATTGCGGGTCCGGAAACAAGAGCGGCCCCAGCACTGACGGGCCGCAAGATCGCCGGCAGCCAATCGCTAAAGGGAACTTCGATAGGCAACAAAGTCCGCCGTAAGCTGCAAGGTGATTTTGCCCGGCTTCCCATTGCCAATGAGGCGCTTATTGACCTCTGTAATCGCCACGATTTCCGCCGCGGTCCCTGTGGCGAAACATTCGTCGCAAGTGTACAGGTCGTGCCGTACCAGCACCTTTTCCGACATGTTCAGCCCGCGACGGACTGCCAGCTCTATGACCAGCTCGCGTGTGACACCCTCCAGGCTCCCCTCGCAAGTCGGAGGTGTAAACACCTTTTCGTCGCGAACCACAAAGATATTGTCTCCCGTGCACTCGGCGATATGCCCTTCAAGATTGAGCATGATGGCCTCATCCGCGCCTGCATCCTTGGCCTCCATCTTGGCCATCACGTTGTTCAAGTAATTCAGCGATTTGACCCGGGGCGGAGTGCTGTTGGGGTGATTTCTAACGTAGCTTGATATGATGCACCGCAGGCCGCGTTCGTAAACCTCAGCCGGATAGAGAGCGATCTTGTCGGCAATAATAATCAACGTAGGACAGGCCGTGTGGGTGGTGGATATGCCCAGCAGCCCGACTCCGCGAGTGACCACCAGTCGAATGTACCCGTCGCCGGAAATTCCGTTGGCCCGCATGGTCGAGTACATCGCATCGCTGATATCTTCGAGCGGGAGCGGCAATTCGAGCCGAAGAGCCTTCGCCGACTCCGCCAATCGCCGAAGATGTTCGCGTTCTTTGAAGATTTTGCCGTTGTAAATCCGGATCCCCTCAAAAATACCGTCGCCATAAAGCAACCCGTGGTCAAACACGCTGACCTTGGCCTCTTCGACCGGGACGATTTCATTGCCCATCCAGATTTGCAGCCCGGCTCGCGGCATATAGGGGTTGGCTGGACCTGTTTGCATAACAATTCGCTCTCTTGGTTCGACTGCTTTGGTAATAATCATGTGGAGACCCTCGCGGTAGGCGGCGCCGCACTGGCTGGCGAAGCGCCTGGACTCCCCGGACTCTTCACGACGCCGCTGGTGAGCTGCACGCGACGATGAGCCAGCGACGCTACTTTTGCATCGTGTGTGACCATCACGATCGTTTGACCGGCCGTATTCAGCTCCGTCAGCAGACGGAGAATCCCCGCGCCTGTCGTTTCATCTAGGTTACCGGTTGGCTCGTCGGCGAGCAAGAGGGCTGGACCATTCACCAGCGCCCGGGCGACGGCCACCCGCTGCCGCTCGCCGCCGGAAAGCTCGCTGGGACGGTGTTTTATCCGACCCGTGAGTCCGACCCGCTCCAAAATCTCCGACGCTCGCTTTTTTGCATCCTGCCGGATGCTTCGCCACCCCCAAAAGCTGCTGCCCACCATGCTGGCCATTAGTACGTTTTCCAGAACATTCAACTCCGGCAGCAGATGATAAAACTGGAATACAAAGCCGACATCCTTGTTTCGATATTGCCCGCGATCCGTCGCGGACATTTCGAACACGCTTCGACCTTGAAAGTGTACGTCGCCGCGGTCCGGCGCATCCAGCGCTCCCAACACGTGCAGCAACGTGCTTTTTCCGCAGCCGCTCGACCCCATGATCACCAGGAATTCGCCGCGATCCGCTTCCAGGGATGCACCCCGCAGCACGCGTACTTCGGCAGCGCCCTTGTCATAGGTCTTGTGGATTCCCTGCGCGCGCAGGAGCGGCTTATTCATATCGCAGCGCCTTGACCGGCCAGACGCGGGCTGCAATGTAGGCCGGAATCAGTGATCCAAACAACGTCCCCACCACCGCCGCAGCGGCAATGACAGTGGCGTCCAGAGCCTTGACCGTCTCCGGGATGCGATCGAACGAATAAACGTCCGGGCTCCACACTTTAAGTTGAGGATTGAGCCTGGCCAACGCGTCCTGTATGCCGTTGATGTTCCAGACGAACACCGAGCCGATTCCAAGCCCAAGAAGCGAACCAATGATGCCGACGGCCAGGGCATACAAAACGAAGATTCCCCCGACGCCGCCGCCGGAGGCGCCCAGGGCCTTGATGATGCCGATGTCCTTGGTCTTCTTCTCCACAATCATGTAAAAAATGCACACCACCAGCACAACCGCAACCAGGCTGATCAAACTGAATAATAGCGTGACCAGGACTTTTTCCTTCTCGACGGCGCGGATGAAATCCCGCTGCATGTCCTCCCACGTCAGCACCTGGACCCCACTCAGCAGCCGTTCATCCTGCGGAACCAGTGTGCCGACCGCCTTGACATAGAATTCCTCCCACGCCGCCGCAATCTGATCACGGGCCGCATTCAGCTCCACGCCCGGTTGCAGCCCGATGAGCAATTGGCTCGCACGGGGTTTGCTGATTTGGTCGTCGGTCAGCGGCTGAGCGTCCATGGCCAACTGCTTCTGGAGCAGATCGAAATCGACGTAGACGCTCATGCTGTCGATTTCGTAAATGCCCGTGCGCACGTCGTCCGCGTATCGCAGGGGCAACTTCACCGGCGGTTCGCCAAGCGGATTGCCCGAGGGACTCAGCGGCATGAGCGTCAACGCCATGTCGGCGCCGCGAGCCATCGCCCGGTTGAAATTCCCGTCGGGCCGGCGAATATTGAGCAAATCGCAGCCGACAATCACACCGTACCACTCCGGGCCTTTATAACCCGGCGCCTCCGGCGCGACCGCGTACACGCGAGGCCCGGCGTTGATCGCCATCAGTTCCGGCCAATACGCACGGACGTACGGCGTTTCGTCGAATGTCTCCTTGTCCCGCCGGTTGGTCTCGCCTTCGCGCCACTTCTGATTCGCTTTTTCGAGTTCGGGTGGCAGTACCACTTCATTGGAATCGTTAAATCCGCCGACCGGCACCTGTTGCGGGCCGAGCTTCGTCGTCCCCGGATAAAACCGCTCGTAGTGCATCCCCTTCTCGAAATCGTTCACCTGCACATACTCGGCAAGTCGGATGCCCAGAACGCGCGCGGGCTTGGTGTACGTCGTAATCGGCACGCGGAAAATTCCGTACGAAAATATGACCGGCGTGCTCACCCGCACGACTTGCGGCAGCTTCTGCGAAAGGTACTCGCCGAACTCGCCGTAAAGCGGAAATCCCTGCAGCGTGTTGCTCTCCAATACTATTTCGCTATGTAGCCCTTTGGATCGCGCCTTGACCGTATCCAAAAACCCGCCCATCACGCTAATCACGACCAGCACCATGGCCACGCACAGCATGACGCTGGCGATGCCAATAAAGGCAATCAGCTTCGTATTGAGATACCGCCAGGCTAAAAACCACTTGTACATTAATAATCAATAATCCGTCTTTGCTACGGAACCGCGATCGTCAACAAAGGGTATTGTTTGCATCATGGTCGCTCATACCGCGCTCACCGGTCTTTGCAATGGAAACAGAATCACGTCGCGGATGCTGGGGCTGTCGGTGAGCAGCATCACCAGCCGGTCGATCCCTACACCCAGGCCCCCCGCCGGAGGCATGCCGTATTCCAAAGCCATGATGAAATCCTCGTCCATCACGGCCATGGTTTCGTCGCCTTCGCCAGCCACTTGCGTCGCCAACGTTTTTCGCTGAACTTCCGGGTCATTCAATTCCGTGTAGGCGTTTCCAAGCTCCATTCCCGCGACAAACGCCTCGAATCGCAGCGCGATGTTCGGGTCGTCCGGGTGCCGCCGGGTCAGCGGACAAATCGCCGCCGGATAGTCGTGGACAAATGTCGGCTGGATCAAATGATGCTGCACGGTCGCATCAAACACTTCGTTCACCACGATAGCGTCGTCTTTCTTCGCGGGATCGATGCCCAGCCGCTTGGCGCGTTCGCGAACCGCAGTCGAATCGATCATCGCAACGCCTGCATATTCGCCGAACAATTCCGCATATTTTCGCCGAGGCCAGGGCGGCGTGAAATCGACCAACTGGCCGTGATAGACGGCGGTCATCCTTCCGGCTGCAATGCCTTCGGCGGCCTTTCGGTACACGTCCAAATGCGACTCTTTCGCATACGCTACCGCTTCGGCTTCGCCCTTCTCCGTGGTGAGGCGCTGACATTCGGCTTCCATCTCGCGCACCCGCCGCGGAATGGCTTCCTTCGCCGAAACCGCAAAGGCCGCCGCGACCATCTGTTCGGTTCGCTCCATCATCACGTTGTAGTCGGCGTAGGCCTCATACAGTTCGATCATGGTGAACTCGGGATTGTGCCGCGTGCTGATCCCTTCGTTTCGAAAGTTGCGGCTGATTTCAAATACCCGCTCCAGCCCCCCCACCAGCAGCCGCTTCAAGTAAAGCTCCGGGCTGATCCGCAAAAACAAGTCCATGTCCAGCGTGTTGTGATGCGTGGTGAAGGGCCGCGCCGCCGCCCCGCCGTACACCGGCTGCAAGACCGGCGTCTCGACCTCGTGATAATCGAACTTGAAGAGCGTCTCGCGGATGGCCTTGATGATCGCCCCGCGCATGCGAAACACTTCGCGTACGTCCGGATTGGCGAACAAATCCACGTAGCGCCGACGATAACGCAGGTCCACGTCGGTCAGCCCGTGCCATTTTTCCGGGGGCGGTTGCAGCGTCTTGGCCAGCACCGTGAGCTTGTCGCACCACAGCGTCAGTTCGCCCGTCTTGGTCTTTCCGATTACGCCGTCGGCACCGATCCAGTCGCCCAGATCGAGTTGTTTGAGCACTTCCCAGCCCTGCTCCCCCACCTCGGCCTTGCTGATGCCCAGTTGCAGCGTCCCTCGCTCATCGCGGATCGTGGCGAAGGCCAGCTTGCCCATGATGCGCAGCAGCACGATGCGACCGGCCACCCGACCCCGCAGCTCGGCCCGCTCGCCCGGCTGAATCGCCAGCCCCTCCGCCTGCTGCCGGATCGCACTGGTGGCCGTCACATCGGGGAATCGGCCGCCGTACGGATCGACTCCCATCGCCGCCAAAGCGTCGCGCTTCTTGATTCGCTGCGCTCGTAAGTTGTCTTCCTGGGTCATTTCGACCTCACCCCTCAGCATGGGCGGACTACTGCATGTAGCAGTGTGGTATTGCAATCCACGGGTTGCGATGCGCATCAAGAAGTAGTCTTCGCCGCACCAGGTTCATTCGTGGAACACAGGACCCCGAAGGGGTCAACGACAGTAGCGTCCGCCGCACCAGGTTCATTCGCGGAACACAGGACCCCGAAGGGGTCAACGACAGTAGCCGGGGGTTGAGCGCAGCGATACCCCCGGACAGCAACGACAATCCCATTCGACCCTGAAGGGGTCGCGCATCATTCGCAAAGTCAGGTTCGCTCAAACGCACGAAAGATTCCGGCGTTCGCCGAGGAGTCCAATCGCTACGCTGAATCGTTCGTTGCATAGAGGCGTGTCGCGGCAAAGGTCTCGTCATTCGAATGGGATGGTAATCGCGGTTCGCACCGTGTTCAACGATTGGCCTCAATAGAAAAACCCCGCCTTTGACTTCTCGTCGCAAGGCGGGGTTCTCTTTTTCCTACAGCGGTCGGCCCGTTAACTCAAAGCCGCTTCAAGGAAGCGAGCCGAACCGCGGTTATTCCCCATCACGGACTCGGACACACCGGCAAACTCTGGCCGTTCCAAACGATGTACGCGTTGGTCCCGTTGAGCATGTCGATGATCGAGATGATGTCCGCCGGCGCGCAAATATTGGAGCGATCCAGGTCGCAGTGGTCGAGAGTCAGCGGCGGAACCGCAATGCCGTTCAAGTTGTCGATCAACTTGATGATGTCAGCGGGAACCGTGGTACGGTTGCCATCGACGTCGCCCGGCAGGCTGCCCATGCAAACCTTGGTGCCCGTTGCCGTGTGCCTGACGCACACCCAATTGCTTGCCGGAACCACGCTGCTCAGCGTGATTGTCTGCGTCGCGTCTGCCCCGCTCACGTCTGAAATCGTCGGACATGGTGCAGCCGTTGGGCTGCAGGTTACGGTGAAGTCGCCCGGCGCATCGTCGCATGCTGCGCTGAAGGTCATTGTCAAGGAATTCACGCCTTCCGCAGTTCCCGGAACGCCGGGAGGGTGAGGCCGGCGAGCGTCCACAGTACAGTCCGCCGGAACGGAACTGGCGAAGCCCGAGCATCTGCATTCGCCGCCGCAATCATCCGGAATTCCGTCCGGCTGGCAGTCATTCCCTGCCAGTTCGCAGGAGTCCGGAATCTGGTTTGGCTGGCAGTCCGGCTCGAATAGGTCGCGAATGTCGCATTCATCCGGCCGGAGGTTGCCGTTGCAATCCTGGCAACCGGCCGGCCCCGTACCCGGTGGACAGTTCGCGATATCGTCCTCGTCCGGAATGCCGTTGGGCTGGCAGTCTCCGATGGGGTTGCAACGGATTGTCAGATTGCCCGACACCGGGAAACCGTCCTGGTCGGACACCCGAACCTTGTAACACTGCCCCTCCGTCACATCAACCACTACGCGCGAGGCCAGGCCGCAACCCAGCTGAAAGTAGTCGTCGTTGCAGCCGATCGGATTGCCGGACAACGGCGGGCACTTGGTACAATCATCATAGACCGCCAGGTTTGTGTCCGGACTGCCCGCACCGCACGTCGAGATGATCGCCTCACCCGTGCAGGTGGCCGTGTAGTTGTACCATATGTCGTTTTGCGCATGGGGAACGCAGGTTTCAGCCGGGCACTCAAACGTCGCCGTCCCGGCGGAGCACGATCCACCGGGGCAATCAGCCCCAACCGTACACGGTTTTCCGGCGTTGGTTCCGCCGATGCAGCCGCGACCCAGAGTGAACGGAACCACCAGCGGAAGCGGATCGGCCGGAGTGGCGTCCGTGATCGCGGTCGCCCGATGGCAATAGTCGTTCGTAACAGTAGATACGCAGCCGCTGCCCGCTGTCGAGAGCGTCACGCGGTACTGCCCGGCACGGCTCTCCGTTTTGGCGGAAACCAATACATAATACGTCTCGCCGGGCGTCAGATTTTGCAGGCAAACCCGCGAATTGCGTTGCGTCGAACTACAGTTGGCGGAATCGTCATTGCACCCGATGACCGACAGAGAATTGCAGGCGTTCAAGGCTGAGGAGCTATCGCCCGCGCGGAACACTTGAAGGATCGAATCCAACGCCGGCGAATTGCTGGCGCAGGTATTGACGCCCGCCGTGGTCTGCCCCGCAGGTTGCACCCACTTGAACCAAACCGTATGCAGCCCCTTGGCGCCGGGATCGGCAGTCAACTCCGAACATATTCCGGATCCGGGGTCTTGCAAATCAGGGCAGTCTGAATCCACAACGCACGGTGCCCCGGGCGTGTCCCCGCCAATGCAATTGCCAACGCCGCTGTTGCAACAGAAGCCCGGATCGGTCACAGCTTCCGTGGCCTTCTTGTTTTCGGTCGCCGCACTGCCGGGCATGGGAATGCTCACGGCGCCTTCTAACCCGCGGACGGGAAAATCCGGGGCGCACTGGTCGTTGGCCGGGGCTTGAGGGCACACGTCTTCAGCCAGGGCCACGCATGCCGTATCCCACGCGACGTTACAGCAAAAGGCCCCTGTTGGTCCAAAGGCACAGATGTCGCTGCAGCAAAACGGGTCCGAGCAACCCGGGGTGGTGTGAGGAACATGGCACGATCCGCTGCGAGCAATGCAGGCATTGCGCGGACAGCGCTGTGCGCCCAACGAGCAATACTCCCCGATTTGCCACAACCTGGCCCTGTCCAGCGGCTCGGCCGCGGCGCACTCGTTCTTGGTCAGATTCTCGCAGACTTCGTCGAGATTCCCCGTAATGGGGTTGAGCCTCATGCGACAGCACGCCGCCACGCCGCAGGCATTGGGTAGAAACGGATCCGGTACGCACACCTCCCCCAGTTGCCATGTCGGACGCTGATCCACAAACGGAGGCGGAAACGGACAGTTGAGGTCCGTGGTTTGCCGGCAGACCGCTTCACACGTTCCCGGTAATGCGCAGTTGGCGCTGCTGAAGCAGCGTTTGCCCACGTCCGCGCCCGCATTGCACTCGGTCAGATAGGGATCACAACACGCGCCCAAGGGCTGCTCCCCTGCACAGGTGATCGCCAGGTTGACTGCGCCGTGGACCGCGAGTTGCGTGACGGGAGCGCACCCCTCTGCCCCGATGATAAAATAATCCGGTGTGCTTTCGCCAATGATCGGTGGAATGCCCGCAATAATCGCCCCGGAACTGTTCGAACTGCATTTGAACCCGAATTTCAGCTCGTTCGACGTCAGGCGGATGGGAGGATCGAACGTGAATCGGGCAACCTGGAGTTTGGGCTGCGTGCTGGCGCCAATCTGAAATGTTCTTTCCGTTCCGGGAATGATCGGGCCTTCGCAGTTATCGCGCCCGCGCAGATCAAACGTGTAAAAACCCACGCCTTTGACCACCACTTCGTACCCAACCATGTTACAGTCATTCACGATGAGCTTGATGTCATCGACCGCTTGAATGTTGGTCCCCGGCAGCGCCTGCCCGCCTGAAGGCCTCTGGCATTTATAGCCCGCAAACGCCGGTGCGCAGTTGGTGGAGCCCCACATCTGCAGCCAGAAGCTCGCGTGAGGAAGCTCGGGAAATCCGCCCAGGTAGACGTTGCAGGGGTAGTTCTGGGTGTCCCAGAGATCTCCCGAAAAACCGGTGATCGCCGGCGCGCCAACGACCGTTCCGCAGTTGCTGCGGTTGAACTTGATACCAAGGTATACGTTGGTGGGCAGCGCCACCGGCGTAAGCGAATCGACCATGTGGTCGATCGTGCGCGGACCCTCGTCCGGAAAGGCGATCACTCCATCGGTGCCCGCAATTTTCACCAGGTCGCGCGCCGCGTCGGTGGTTCCCACCGCGTTCGGACAATTCGTGTACAAAGCATAAGTCACCGTGTACGCCCCCCCCGCACCGGAGGGCAAGACCTTTCCAAGCACCTTGAACCGGTATCGCGTCAGATTGCAACCATCGGGCGCCGTCGTGGAAATATCATCCGCAATCAGCGAGTTATTTGCAAAATTGGTCGCGTGAATGCCCAGGATGTTCTCATAAATGAGATGCTCGTCGGGCCCGGCCACTCCGCCATTTTCGCCGCCGGCGGAGACCTTCCCATCAGGGCCTCTCACCACGTGCTCAAACACCATGTGCGGGTCGAGCTCCACCGGGATCATGTCGCCAAGCACCTTCGGAGCGTCGTCGGGGTTGGCCAGGTCGCCGCCCGGTCCGATTCCATCGACCGCAATCCGCGAGACCGACGACTTCTCCGCCGCCACAGGCCCCTCGTCCACCGCCATCGCGGTATAGCACATTCCCAGCATTCCCAGCAGTCCCAATAGTGCTTGCTTACGCATGTCGTTACACCCTTCCTTACGGCCTAATCCAAAAAACACTTCCTCGAAGCCTTATCCACGAGGTCGCCCCGAGCGACGCACGACAACGTGACTATGGGAAACCGCCGTCAAAGGCCACGCCGGCCGCATGCGGGAGAATCCCGCACATTTGGCCCGAAGCTGCGACGAAGACGAACAGGTAAGGATCAAGTTGGGACGCTGACACCCCAATGGTTGGTCACCCAACGGTCCCCCATTCAATGTGCGAACGCTCTCCCCTGCGTCCACGCGCCGTCACCCACTATAGGCCCGCCCCGCCTCGAAATCTCAAGGCGTTGGGCCCACCGGCGCTACACATGCCCGTTCCCATAACCTCCGCTAACAAAGAGCATAGCCCCCCTGGAAAACCATGTCAAGGTTGTCACGAACCCCCAAAGCCCGTTTTTCCACTCAAAAACCCACTTTTCGGACCTAACTCGAACCATCCCAGCCGCCGTAGAATAGTTCACTTCGTTACCTTCATACTCTTCAAACCCTGCTCTTTTCACCCTCCAACCTCACTCTTATCTCCCTTTCGTCCTTCAAACCCCCCGAGTCCTTACACTATGCGCGTTTTTTTCTCGCATCCTTGCCTTCTTGCCTACTTGCGTTGTTGCCTACTTGCCTTGCTGCCTTGTTGCCTGTTTTTGGACTTTTGGACGTTTGGACGTTTGGACGTTTTATTTCGGCGTTTCGGTTTTTCCGCGTTTCCGCGTTTCCGCGTTTGGGCGTTTCCTTCGGCGCTTTTTTTTCGAACTTCGAACTTTGAGCTTCGAACTTCCGCGCAGCGGCTATGGCCCCGTCATCGCCCCCGCAAACGCTCGCAAATCAACCATGTCGATACCTTCCGGACTGGAAACATCAAACACGCCACAACATAATGCAATGTAAGGCGTCCCCGAAAAGCAGTTTTGCAGCCCGGCCATGTCGCGAAGCGTCAAACTCATGTCAAGATCGTAGTCACCATAATATCCTCGCGCCTGACATACATCCGCCGCTTTATCCATGTTGCAATCTTCGAGAGTTCCCGCCTGAATCTCGCATGAATCAACGGCTCCGCTGCCATCACAATCCGTAAGCGGTTGCGCAAATACTTGCACGGACGCTGGTGGAAGCCCAGGATCGCCGTAGAAGCTGCTGCCCCAGATTCCTAAAGCTACGCCATTTGGACCCGCATCCATAGTCAGGGTACGCGGCTCCGTTCCGCAATGAGTCAAGTCCAATTGAGTGAGGGGAACCCAGTAACTGCACCAATCACAAGGGTACGAGGTCCGTTGAAAAATGGTGGCAGCCGGGCAATCGCCTGGCTTCGAGACGGTTATGGCAAGCGATATGGGTGTAAGAATCGCAACCTGAGGGAGGACTCCACTTGCCTCGTACCCCGTTTGTAAGGCGCCTCCGCCGATATCCCAGATTCCGTCACGTTTCCGATAAAGGGAAATTGCAGCCAGTTGCCGCCCCGTATTCCACTCGGAATATGTGCCGCCGACGGCGATCAAAGTGCCGGAAAACGAAATCGAAGTAACCTTTTCAACACCTACGCTGCGCTGCGTCGTTTGGACCCATTGGTCTCTCTGTTGCTCGAAAACGAAAAGAGAACCATTTGAGTTCTCGGATTCCAGATACTTGCCTTTGGTGCTGACGGCCAGGAATCCATTGCTCAAATCGAATGCAAAACTCTCACCTTTGAAGCTACCTTCAATGGGTACAACTCCGTCAGGTTGCCACTGCGAGCCCACGCGCCGGAACATGTGCACCACCACGTCCATGTTGCAATACTGAGGTCCGTCGGAACAGGAAGTCTTTACCGCGGCCAGATCACCCTCCACGATCACGTCGGTAATAACCCTGATTGAACCTGCTTCGGAAGTCAGATTTGGAAAATCCTCCTGCAACCATGTGTGCTGTGATCGTCGGTAGGCAAACACGCGCCCATAGACATGGTCGTCCTCGTTAGGATCGCCTGCGACAACCAGTAGCCGGTGTCCGGAGGCGGCAATCGCATAGCCAAAAGAGGTGTATAAGGACGGATCGGGGCTGGTCAGAATTTCCGAATAGGACCAGTCATTCGCATCCCGCTCATAGGTATGCACTGCCCCTGCGTACTCGGCAGCGTAGTCGGGATCACCCACCATCAATAAATCCTCTTCAAAGGCCAGCGTCCTGCCGAACGTATGACTCGGCGGGTCTGACACCAGCCTTTGACGAAATGCATCGCAGGTATCGATTACCCCATCTTTGTCGCAATCCAGCGAGGCGTCGGGAGCACTCTCGCATTCGTCAAGCAGGCCGTTGCGATCGCAATCTCGGCTGGTCCTTTCCGCTAGCTCGCAGCCGTCAACCGTGCCGTTCTCGTTGCAATCGCCTGATGGGAAAGGCGTCAAATACTGGCACGGCATCTTGATTTCGATTTCATACGTCCCCATATCGGCCCACGTCTTGGACGCCAGCATGATGTAGTACGTTTCCCCAACCGTTAGGCCGTCCACACAAAACCTAGAGTGCAGCGTTGGAGAATCGTAGTCGAACGTCGGACACCCTCCGTCGTCCCCGCAGCCGATAAGCGACAGCGACTGACATGAGGGAGCGCCTGCAAAAACATTGATCATCGTATCGCCCTCCGGGTCGCTCGCGCAGGTATCGATTTGTGCCGATTCATGAGTGGCCACAAACTTAAACCAGACGGTGCCGGGGCCTGTCGCGCCGGGATCACTGCCATTACAGCAAAAGCCCGGGTCGTACGGCGACTCTGTTGCCCTTTGGTTGGTTCCAAAAAACGGCGTACTCTGAAAGAGCTCGACGGGGGCTTGTCCGCGCACGTACCCGCAGGAATCATTTGCAGGAGGCGACGAGCACAGCTCTCCCGCAAGCTCGACGCATTGCCGATCCCATTCCACGTGGCAGCACCAAGGATCGCGCGTGCAAACATCAGTGCAGCAAAATGGATCGGAACATCCCACGCCTTCATGAACCAACGAACAAACTCCCTGGTGCGCCACGCACGCGGAAAACGGACAACGCTGGCTTCCCTGGCCGCAGTACTCACCCACCTGCCACAAACGTGAGCTTTCCAAAGGTGGAACCGCGTTGCACTCATTTTGCGTCAGGTTCTCGCACGTATCGTCCGGCTTACAGCACGCCGCCAGGCCGCAAGCCAGCGGGAAAGGAGCGGACTCGCATGTACCTCCTTCCACCCAGGCAGGATTCTGCAATAACCACCTTGGCGGCCAGGGACAGTTCATTTCCGGCGCTTCACGACAAACGGCCTCGCAAGTTCCGGGCGCGGCACAATATGGTACACAGGTGCCGGGTGGCTGGGTCGAGCCCACACAGTAGGAATCAGCGGAGCAGCACGCTCCACTTAGTGATCCGCCTACACACACCGAATTACAAGTACAACGTTTGCCTTGATCCGCGCCGCCCTGACATTCCAGAAGGGCCATGTCGCAACACGCCCCCATCGGCAGGTCGCCTGCGCATGTAATGGCCAGGTTGACTGCGCCGTGGACCGCTAGTTGTGCGACGGGAGCACACCCCTCTGCCTCGATGATAAAATAATCCGATGTGCTTTCGCCAATGATCGGTTGAACGCCCGCAATAATCGCTCCGGAAGTGCTCGCACTACACTTGAACCCGAAATACATCGCGTCCGTCGTCAGACGGATGGGAGGGTTGAAAGTGAAACGAGCAATCTGGAGTTGAGGAGTCGTGGCCGCGGTCACCTGAAAGGTCCGTTCTGTGCCTACGATGATCTGACTGTCGCACTGCCGCCGAAGGTCGAAGGTGTAAAAACCAACCCCTTTGACCGCAACTTCGTAGCCCACCATCTGGCAGTCCGAGACCTGCAACTTGACGTCATCGACCGCCTGGATGTTTGCCCCCGGCAGCGCCTGGCCGCCCGAAGGCTTCTGGCACTTGTATCCAGGGAACGACGCTGGGCAGCTCGCATCGCCATACATCTCCACCCAGAAGCTCGCGTGGGGAAGAGCCGGAAAGCCGCCCAGGTAGACGTTGCAGGGATAGCCCTGGGAATCCCACACATCCGCTGAGAAACCCACCATCGCCGGCGCACCTACCACCGTCCCACAGTTGCCGCGATTGAACTGCAAGCCCAAGTATACGTTAGTCGGGATCGCCACTGGGTTATGCGAATCGACCACATGTTTGATCGCCCGCGGGCCATCATCGAGAAAGCTGACCTCGCCCAACGTGCCGGGGATTTTCACCAGCTCACGCAAATGAGCTGTGACGGACGTTGACCCCACTGAGAGCGGGCAGGTCGTATAGAGCGCATACTTCACCGTATAGGGGGTGCCGGGAGCGGCGGAGCACGTTCCGCCAGGGCAATCCGCCACCATCGTGCATGGTTGAAGATAGTTAGAACCACTCAAGCAAGTCCCGGCGGCAAATACCCTGCCCAGCACCTTGAACTTGAATGTCCTTAGATTGCATCCATCCGGCGCGGTCGTTGCGATGTCGTCGGAAACCGGCTGATTGGTGGGAAAATTAACCGCATGTATGCCCAGCGTATTGCTATAAATCAGCCGACCCTCATCCCCGGCCATTCCCCCGCCTTCGCCCTGCACCACCACCCCGCCCGGCCACACCACGACTTCCTGAAACACCAAATCGCGATCGAGCGGAACGGCCACCGGCTGGACGGCCACTTCGTCGACCTCGATTGGCAGAGCCGCCTCCGCCACGGCCGGCGGCATCCCCCACGGGAATGCCGCCGCCGCAACAGCCACAAGGCACGACACGGGAAATCGAACAAATTTCATGACGCAGCGCCTCCTATCTCTAACAATCCCGCAAACACCCAAACGGCGGGAAGAAAATCCGAATTTATCTTGCCGTTTGCATGATAATCCCCTTTTTGCGTTCGCGACGTCACGGCGCAGCCTCAACAGGGGCGCATCGCACCTTGCAAAAACCTCCGGGTCTGACGTTGGAGCCGAGGAAGGGTGATTCGGAAGGTAAAAGGACAGCAGCGCGTACGAAAGAAAAAACGAATGATCTTATGGTTTTATGATGACTTCGCCGCCCATACCCGCTTCGACCACGCATCAGACGCCGAAACGAAACTAAAATGTCCTATAAAGTCTACACCATAATCAGACAAGGGCAAATCAATTCCCATTTTTTTCCGCGCATTCACCATCCAATTCTTCGCGCTCTTCGTGTCCTTCGTGGTAAATCAAACACCACCAGTCCGGTGGGGTGGGTCTGATGCGCCATCATTTCGAGACCGCCAACAGCACATCAGGTGGATTAAAATGCACTCAAATTTGTTTGCCTTTTTGCCTCGATGCCTTCTATTTAGATCATGTAATCGGGGAGGGAATCGGGAATGCGCATCGGCGCAGGTTCGATGGCCTGCTTCGACGCAGGAGTTTGCGGTTTGGATCGACCATCCGCTCCGCCGGTCGACTCGCCCTTGGTTTTCATGCGCAGCTCCGGCGGCGTAAACGTCACCACCGAATTGGGCGGGACAGACGAAGTCACGAACACCGAGCCGCCGATCGTCGAGCCTTCGCCGATCACCGTATTGCCGCCGAGAATGATTGCATTGGCGTAGATGGTGACATTGTCGCGCACCGTCGGGTGCCGCTTGGTGGCACGAATCACCCGGCCACGCTCGTCCTTGGGTATGGACAGCGCGCCGAGCGTAACGCCCTGGTAGAGTTTGACGTTGTTGCCGATGTCCGTGGTTTCGCCGACGACCACGCCGGTGCCGTGGTCGATGAAAAAGTTGCGGCCGATGTTCGCCCCCGGATGAATGTCGATGCCCGTCTGGCTGTGCACCCATTCGGACATGATGCGCGGCACAAGCGGCACGTCGAGCTTGTACAGCGAATGCGCTAGCCGCTGCACGCTGATCGCGAGAATCCCAGGATAGGCAAGGATGACCTCATCGCGATTGAGGGCGGCCGGGTCGCCGTCGTACGAAGCCTGCACGTCCCCCGCGAGCATTTCACGGATCGCGGGAATGCCTTCCAGGAAACCCAGGCTGACTTCGCGTGCGCGGCTTTCCGCGGCCGCCGTATCGAGTGCCGAACCGTTCCCAGCCTCGCTGCCCCTGACCTCATTCACATAGCAAATGCACTGATAAATCTGCCGAAATGCGCTCTCGCCGATGCGCGGGAGCAAATCGCCCACGTGAAACGAAACATTATGCCGCGTCAGCCGCTGCCTTCCGATGAACCCGGGATACAGAAGCTCGAGCAGATCACGGACGAGCTGCACGATCTCGCTGCGGTTGGGAAGATACACGCGGTCGATGTGGTGAATGCGCGCGTCGGTCAGATAGCTCGCGACGATGCGCTCGACCAGCTCACCCAGCTTGGGACCAATGATGAAATCATGCGGCATGGATGCGATTATACGCCGACCGCGTCGGCTTCACCAAACCCGCAGCTTATTGGACGGGCGAAAACCCGATTTAGACCGCCCCATCTCGCGCCCGGGCTTTGGCGAGCGATGCTTCCATGAGACCGACAAGCTCCGCCTGATTCTGGGCTTTTGCCGGCGAAATCCCGCTCTCGATCACCTGCACGGCCTCGTCAAACCGGCCGGCACGCCGATAGGCCTCGCCGAGATGGTAGTAAGACAAGGCATAATCAGAGTCGAGCCGGATGGCGCGACTAAGCTCCGCCACCGCCGCTTCGTTCTGACCCAGGTGAACCAGAATCCAGCCAAGCGTGTCGAGCGTGTAGGGATTGTCCGCCTTGGCTACGGCCTTCTTTGCGTAGGAGAGCGCGGCCTGATGCTCGCTTCGTTTTTCAGAAAGGAGGTAGGCGAGGTTGTTCAATGTGTACCAATTGTCCGGACTGTGTTGGAGCGATTGCTCGTATGCGGCCAGCGCCTTTGGATGATCCTCCGCGACCTGATAGCCCTCGCCTTTTTCGTAAAGCAGGAATGCTCTCTCGGCGTCCGAGCTTGCACTCAGGATCAGGCCGTCGAGCTTGGTCTGCGCCTCGATCCGGCGGTCGGCCACGGCGAAGAGGCGCGCCAACAATCGATCATTGGCGCGAGTCAGCGCTGCGGAACATGGTGTCTTTTCGAATTGATCGATTGCCTCCGCCACAGGAAATGCGCCTCGCACATGGCTCATCAAACTTTGCACGTGCTGGCTGGAGGCTGTCATTGCGAACGACATGGCATTGCGGAGCACGTCAACGGCTTGAGCGGCGCGGTCGGATCGGGCCAACAATTGCGCGTACTTACCCAAAACGTCCGGGTCTTTTTCGTCGCGCGAGCCCAGTCCTTCGTAGTATTGCACGCCTTTTGCGAACTGGTTGAGTCCGAGATAAGCGCTCAGCACCATCCCGACTGCCGCGGAGTTTTGTTCCGCAGCCTCCGCGCCGCGACGGAAATCCACGAGCGCCTTTTCCGTGTCGTTGAGTTCCATCGATATCCGGCCGCGCAGGAATAGCCAGCGCGGGTCAGGCTTGTCGCCCGCGCGGTTGATCATGCCGGTAGCGATGCGCTCGGCGTCGGCGAATCGCTTTTGGCGGATATATGCGGCAACGAGTTCTTGATAGGCGGCAAATGAGCCCGGCACTTCGCCGGCCAGTGATTCGAGCTCGGCGATGGAGCGATCCATCCGACCTTCGCGCTCGTGGATTCTCGCCAGGAGGATTCTGGCAGGCGTCGCCGCGTTCGGCGAGGCGGTTTGCTTGATCCGCTCTAAATCCGCGATGGCGGCCTGGAGGCGTCCTTGCGCGATTTGGTGCTGGGCTCGCTGAGTGAGTGCGTACATGTCGTTGGGGCGCTTGGCAAGGTAATCGGTGAGTGATCCAACGGCCGGTTCGATCTCACCGGCTCGCGCCTGGACTTCGCTTTGAAGTAGAAAACCGCGAGGGTCTTCGGGGAAACGCCGGCGGAAAGAAGCGGTCTCTTCCTGGGCCCGAGTCAGATCGTTCACCTCGCGATCCAGGAGACAGGCGATGCGGCGCTCGAGAAGGCTGGGAAGACTCGGCGCATTCGTCTGCGCGGCGATGTCAACCGCCTTGTCGAACCACGAAACGGATTTCTCCGGCTGCTTCAGCTCCGTCAGGTACAAATTCCCCAGCGCATAGGAAACCTCAATGGCCGGCGTGCGATTGGCGGCATCCAAAAGCGTTCGCTCCGCGCCCTGGAAATCCTGCTGCACGAACTGCTCGTTGGCCACCATCGTCGCCGCCACGGCTTGCTCTTGCGGAGCGGAACGCGAACTCATGAACTGTTGAAGAACCTCCACTGCCCGCGGGCCGCGGGCGGTTTTCCTGTAGTACGTCGCCGCCGCAAGCGCAACCCGCGAATCGTCCGGAAGAAGTTGCAAGAGTCGGAAATGCGCCTGGTCTGCTTTTTCCTTGTTCCCGGCGCTTTCGTAAAGCTCCGCGAGGCGCTGCAAATTGGCAGGCTCTTCTTTTTCCGCAAGCTGTTTTTCCCGGCGAGCCAGGGCCTCTTGCGGGTTGGCCGCTTCCTTGCGCACCAAGACCTGTTCTCGAACCCACGGATCACCCGGAATCAGTTTCTCGCAGATCACCAGCTCACGCTGAAAGGTCTCGGTGTCGCCGCCCAGTAGCGCAAGCAACGCCAACCCCTGATGCGCGGCGCCCTCGTTTGGATTTGCCTCAGATGCCTTGACGAATGCCTCGCGAGCTTCGTCGTTGCGACCAAGCACCTGGTAGCATTGCCCCAGCATGACCCACGAAGTCACGTGTGTGGGCTGCGCTTCCAACACGGCATGGAAAGCCTGCGCGGCCAAATCAAACTCCCGGCGCACGAAATGGTAATGGCCCAAAATCGACTTTCCACCCACACCGTCCACATTGAGCCGAGCGGCGTCGTCGCGAGCCTGAGCCATCGCGATTTCATTCTTTACCTGGGCTGCGGCGCGCAATTTTGCCCGAAGCAGTGCTGCAAGCTGAAGCGAGGTGACGGCTTTTGCCGACGGCGTGTCTCCCGCCTCCACGTGTTTTTCCGCTTGCGTTATCGCGGAAAGCGTTTGTGCAGCGTCGTTTTTCCGGGAATAGAAAGCCACCAGGGAAAGCGCTCTCTTCAAGCCGTCTTCCTCGGATTCGACCATCCGCAAAAGCTCGCGTTCTCGATCCTCCGGCGTGAGCTCCTCGCGCAGCGACAGCTCGAGGGCTTTGAACGAGTCATTGTCGGGGTCGGCCAACCGGGCCTTCCTGGCCACTTCGCGAGCTTCATCGAGCCGGCCAAGCTGGGCCAGTTCCGATGACAACGCCGTGACCACGCGCACGTTGACGGGGTCGTCTTCCAGAGCGCGGCGAAGGAGCTGAAGCGCTTTTTCGGTATCCCCTTCGAGCATCGCGGCCCGCGCTTCGAGTATGGCGCGCACGGTGCCCGACCCGCTGATTTCCTCTTCCATCTGACCCGCTTCGGGCAATTTGCCTTGGCGCTCAAAGATGGCGGCCTTAATGCGTTTGGCATCCGTGTTGGTCGGAGCCAGCGTGAGCATGCGATCCACCACCTTCATGGCCCGCTCCAATTCGCCGGCTTGCACCAGCGTTTGAGCGTACAGATTCCAGAAGCCCGCGTCCGAAGATCGCGAGCGGGAAGCCTCCGACAGCACGTCTTCGAGCACCGCCCTGGCCGCCCCGGACTCGTTGAGCTGAAGGTGCAATCGCGCACGGATCAAGCGATTGTCCCAGTTGATTTTTCCATACGACTTGTAGGCCTCGTCCGAGGCGCGAAGGTCCTCCAGGCCGGCACGCTCCTGCCCCCGGGCGATCTTCACCCGCCCGGACTGACTTAATACCATCGGGTGAGAAGGCGCTTCGCCTCGCGCATCGGCCACGTACTGCTCGGCGCGGGCCAGCCAGCGATCCCGCTCGGCGAAATCCTTCCTGGACGCGACCTCGACGGAGAGTGCGACAGCGGCTTCCGAGGCATGGGTCATCAGCGTGAAGGCGTTGAGCCGGTTTTGGGTGGCCTCGACGCCCTTGCGATTCAGACCTTGCACAATTCTTTTTTCGCACACTTCGACCACTTTGGCGTATTCCCCGGCGAGTCGGTACAGACTGGCCAATTGAAGGTACGAGTCAAATGCATGGGGATCATCGCTGATGGATTCCTGGATGAGTTTCTCCGCGGAATCGTACAGGGCTTGAGCCTGCTCCTGGGAAGCGCGGCGAGTCTTCACCCAGCTCTGCATGAGGAAGCCCGCATAGGCAAGGCGGGCCTCGCGCCGACTCGGAATATCATCGCCCGCGATGGCAATCGCCTGCCTGAAGAAATCGTCGGCTTCCGCCTTCTTGTCTTGAAAAACCAGGTACTGAGCATAGGCGGTGCGAACTTTCGATGCGGCCGCGCCCGGCTGAACGTGGCGGGCAATCAATTCGTCGTACAGCGCCCGGGCGTCGGCCTGTTTTTCGCGGCGGACCAGTTCTTCCGCCAGGTCGATGGCGTACGAGACTTCCTCGGGCTGCACGTCACAGGCCTTACGCAGTTCGGTCACACCTTCGTCCGTGCCGGCACCGCGGTCGCTGAGTTGAATGAGCGCCAGCCCCAGCGCGTGATGCCCCATCGCGGAGGAATCGCCGGAAGGTACCGCAACGAGCATGGCCTGCGCAGCGTCGCGAACGGCCTCCCAATCCTGCGACGAACCGTAGAGTTTCGCCTGGCGAAGCAAAAGACGCAGTTGACGGACATGGCCTTCGACTAGCGTGGGATCCTGGACCAGCGCCTGCATCCACGCGACCCTGGCGGTCTGCACATCTCCTTCGTGCAGCATCATCTCGCCGAATTCAACCAGGTAGTTCGGGTCGTTGCTGCGCTCCCAGGCTTGCTGATAGAACACCGCCGCTTGCTGCCATTCTTCGGCGGCGGCGGCCTTTTGAGCAAGTTCCACAAAGTACTTGGGATCGCGCTGCGCGAGGCGCTGAAGCATCAGCGCGGACAGGACGATCATCGCGGCGAACGCGCACAGCGAAAGCGCCACCACCATGGTTTTGTTCAATCGTTTCTTTGCCATACACACCTCTACTCCGCAGCGCGAGGGGAATCGCACGCGTTATTGTATCGCCGCTTTTTGCGCGGCCTCGAAATCAGGCAAATGATCCGCGACCAGGACCGGCAGAAACTTGCCAAGCAGCCTGACCGCCCCTTTCACGCTTTCCTCTCGATTTGCGTTCGGGAAACTGATCTCTACTTTGCTGAAATATCCAAAACGATCCCGCGGATCGTTGAACAGAATTCGCACGGCGTCGCGCGTGGCCGCAAATTCGCCGTTCGTATGAAAAAGATAGACCACGGTCTGCTCGTCGCGCTGGAACACCGCCGTCTTCACGAACGTGCAGATTCGCAACGGGATTTCGCGGGGCATCGTCGGCGCATCCATGGGAACGTCGCGGTTTTCGTGCGGTCTGGCCGGCTGGTACCCCGCACCGAGGCGACATTCGTCGGGAACGTGCGGCACGAGATTCTGCCCACCCGTGTCGTAGGTCACGAACAACTGCATATCGTGAAGCGGATCGCCGGGAAGGAGGCTGGTGTCCTCCAGCATCCATTGGATGTATTGATCCGTTCCCAGTGCGTCCACCACCACAGGATCGAGCGTCGCCCGCTCGACGACCCGATAGGGGCGAAGCCGGTCCACTTCCATCGCGCTAAGTGGTTTTCGCAGCGGAATCGCCCCCTTGGCCTGTCGAAAATTCATGGACCATGCCACGGGGCCAACCAGGATCGCCGCAGCCATCATGATCACCACAGCAGTGACGAAGTGAAGCGAAAAAAACTTTCGAAGCATCGAAGCATTCGCCAATGGTTGATATAAGTTCATAAATGCAAACGGCTTACGGCTTTGCAAACCATCGTTATCTGACGTTAGCCTTCCGTTCTCACCATAGTCAATCGGCTTTTTTGGGGTTTGTACGCCCAGCTTTGCCCGGCATGACCGATCCTATGGTGCGAATGTATCCGATAATTCGATTGCAGCATTCTTGTAAAGGCATGGCTATGAGCAACCCTGTGAGTATCAAAACAAGCCGACGTTCTCAGGTTCAATGCGACGACCAACCAGCCTCTTGCATTATCATCGGCTGCGGAGGGCATGGCCGTGTCGTACTCGATATTCTACGCCAGGCCGGGGCCTATGACCCGGTTGGGTTTGTCGATTCGGACCGGTCCACTCATGGGCGGCGCATCGACGGTCTGAAAGTGCTGGGGCATCCGAACGACCTCGCAGAGTTGGGCAACACCCTTGGGGTAGCCAGAGTCATTGTCGCCATCGGAGATAACGGGGTACGTCGCGAGTTTGCGGATCGCTTGACTTCCCTGGGCTTCGAACTGATCAACGCCGTTCACCCATCGGCCAACCTGGCGGCGAATGTTTCCCTGGGTCGCAATACCGTCGTTGCGGCCGGCGTCCTGGTTGGCGCCCACGGGCAGATTGGCGATTCCGTCATTCTCAATACCGGCTGCATTGTGGACCACGAAACTTTGATCGGTACCGCGACGCATGTTTGTCCGGGCGCCAAGATCGCAGGACGCGTGGTCATTGAATCGGGCGCGTTCATCGGAATCGGCGCCACGGTAATCCAGAGTGTCCGCGTAGGATGCGAGGCGATTGTCGGCGCAGGTGCGGTGGTCATTGCCGATGTGGCCCCGATGTCAACGGTGGTGGGCGTTCCGGCCCGCGAGATCAAGCCGTCGCCCAAATATTGCCGGGAACTGTCGCACGGCGCCGACTCCCATTTGGAGCATACCTACGCCCTAGGCTAACCCCCCCTCCCTCCCAGGGAGAGAATCGGGTAAGGGTGAGTCTCCGAATCTACACATTTTCGCTCAGCTTATGGACGTGCAACCGCAAATCACGTCCGACAGGCTCGACTCGCACCGTCCGCCTACCCGCCAGTAACTCATCGAGCAGCGCCCCCACGGTCTTGGCACGCCAGCCGTTGAGCAACTCAACGTCGTCGGTCTTGCGTACGTTTCCATTGGTTCGATGCCGGATCAGATCGCGAATCGACTTTTTCGTCGCAACCAGTCCATATGCCAGGTCATACTCGAGGCAATAACTGCGAATCACGGCCGTGGCCAGCGAAATCAGAATGGTCTCTTGCGGCGATTCGAAGTCCGGGGCGGCGGCGGTCTGCTGCTTCTCGGCCGGAAGCGTCATCGCATGTTCCACCACTTTGCCCAGCGCGTGGATGTGCTTGTCGGAAATACTCAGGCCCCGCAGATCGCGGATTTCTCCGAAGCTCGTCAATTCGAGCCTCGCGATTTCAATGAGCAGGTGGTCCTTGAGGATCGACCTCGCGGGTCGATCGAGCTTTCGGGCCAGCTCATCGCGCCATTGCAACAATTCCCGCGCAATGGCCATCGGCTTTCCTCGTAGCGAGCTGATCCCCTTGACGCGCGGCGTCGTATTCCCTTCTGCACGGCCGTACGTGCCGGGTTGCTCGAAATGCGCAAATTCTTCCCTGGCCCAGTCGACTCGGCCAAGCCGCCCAAGCCGATCGCCAAGCTTCTGCCGGACGATAAGCAGATGGCACACATCCTCCGCCGCGTAGCGCAATTGCGACGCAGTCAGCGGGCGCTTCCGCCAATCGGTGAGTGTTTTGGCTTTGTGTAAACGGATCTGAAGAACGGCCTGTATCAGCTTCTGCAGGCTGATGGGATATTCGAAGCCCACAAAACCCGCCGCGATTTGCACGTCGAAAATATGGCGGGGAAACTGGCCCATGTGTTGGACGCACAAGGCCAGGTCTTCCTGCCCGGCGTGAACGATGGTCTCGACCTTCTCATCGCATATGAGCTGCCAGATCGGGGTGAGGTCGAGCTTGAGGTAGGGGTCAATGAGTGCGACACAGTCCGCTGTCGCGAGCTGAATCAGGCAGACTTCCGGCTCGTAACGGTCTTCCATGACGAACTCGGTATCGAAGGCGATGCGGCCAAGGGTCTTGGCCCGCCCGCAAAATTCGGCCAACTGTTCGGGTTGCTCGATGAGAAGGAAATCGGTTGACTTGGGCTCGCGAGGCACGGGGACATTGTAACGGCGGCCTGCGGATAGACAAAAAGTTCGCCGGGGTTTGAAGTTGGGTTCGAATGGATATTTTTTTGAGGCACGGCACACAGGTACGGAGGCACAAAGGCGAAAGACCACGCCCCATTTTGACTTTGGGTTCGTTTCGCAAAGTACTTGTTCTGCGTTGTGGCGGTACCCGTACAATCCCCTACCCATTGTGGATGCGCGTTCCAAGCAGGCGGCGGGGCAGAGGATGTCCTTGGTTTCTTTCATCTGCCTTATAACATCGCGGGCGCGCGCATTTTTTTGAAAAAATGCGATCAGGGTAAAGCGGCAGTTGAGGAGGCAACAAGGCAGCAAGGCAACGGCCGGGATCGAGTAGCGGGCTGCGGTTTCCGGGATCACAGATTCACGCGGATGGAAGATGGAGGGGCGAATTCATTAATCGTGGCCCCACCTTCGATACGGCCAGAAGGCGGGCCACCCGACCCAATTACATACCTCCGCAAAGACCACGACGCAAATCTACTTTTCTTGACGTCCGAACGGATTCCTTGCATTGCGAACGGCTGATCGCAACGCTAGAATAAGCGGCATTGGGCGTGCGTTTCCGTGCGAGTCCCGAGCCATGCGATTTGTGTCACCATACCCCTTGGGCGCCTTCGTTTCGATTGTCGCGATGACCGCACGCTCGGCGCCCACATCAGCGCAATTCTTTACGTACCATGAACGGCAAAAACTCGCCGCGCCCGACGCATCTCAAGGGGATTATTTCGGGGATGCAATTGCCATCAATGAAAACCGAATACTGATCGGATCGCCTTTGAGCGGCGCCGGGGCGGCTTACGTTTTTCGTCGGGAGGATGGCGGCACCCCCTCGGACCAGGGCGACGATCAATGGAACTTCGAACAAATGCTCACCGCCTGGGATGGAGCGGTATACGACGAGTTTGGTCGGTCCGTCGCAATCGGCAGTGACGTGGCTTTTGTTGGCGCGTCAGAAGCCGATGGTCAAGGTTTCGGTTCAGGCTCGGTCTATGTGTTCCGTCTCGATACAAACGGTACGCCTGCCGATCTCACCGATGTTCGCTGGATTCCGTGGCAAAAACTGACGGCCTGGGACGGAGCCGCAGGCGACAAATTCGGCTCGTCCGCTGCGCTTGATGGCGACCGCGCCGTTGTCGGCGCCTCCTGGGACGACGGAAGCGAAGTAGACGCCGGATCGGCCTATGTCTACCGAAGACAAGACAACGGAACTCCGCAAACTCCTGACGACGATTATTGGTTACTGGAGGCCAAACTTATCCCGTCGGGCGGCGGTACCATACACCACTTCGGCCGGGCTGTTTCGATAAGCAGTATTTGGATCGTCGTAGGTACACCCTTTTGGGGCGGCGCGGCGTACGTTTTCAGGCACGAAGATAATGGAACTCCGTCCAATCCCGCAGACGACCTGTGGGTCGAAGAAAGCACGCTTGTTGCTTCCGACGCCGCCGGTGGTTTCGGGTGGGCCGTCGATATCAACGGTTCGACGGCGATCGTAGGTGCGCCGCAGGCCGGTATCGACATGTGCACGGATACCCGGGGTCCCTGCTTTAACGATGACGAATGCTCAATCGGGGTCTGTGATCCCCGCGGAAATATCTGCCATCGGGACAGCGATTGTCTGCCTCATGCAGACGCTTGCGTTCAACCCCCCGACTACGGGCCGTGCGACGGCGGTTGTTCAATGTACTCTTTCAACACCTGCACGGGGGAGTGCGAGATCTTCGGATACGGCTGCTGTGACGGAAACGAGAACAACTTTGAGACACTAACCGAGTGCCAAGCCGCTTGTCTGAGCGCCCAGACTGCTTGCCTACTTCCCTCAGACCCCGGAATCGGCGGCGACCAGCTACAACGCTACTTTTACGAACCATGTGGCAATAGCTGCGAACTGTTCGTGTATGGAGGATCGGGAGGAAACGCCAATAACTTCCTCACGCTGGCCGACTGCCAGAACGCGTGTCCGCCTTCCAATCCCCCCTCACCCGTGTGCGCTGGTGGCGCGACTTGTGGCGTGTTGACAGGGGCGGCCTATGTCTTCCAGTACAACGGCAACTCGTGGGTGCAGCAGGCAAAGATATATCCGCATTATGGGAACGACAGCGGTTATTTCGGTGCTGCCGTTTCCATTCACGGCGACCGGACTGCCATCGGAGCGTATTGGGGGGATGTTTCCCTCGCAGCGCCTGGCGCTGTCAGTGAATCTGGTATCGCATTCCTCTTCGAACGTGCGAGTCCTACAGCCGAAGACTGGGATCAGAAAGCAGCGCTTTCCCCCTCGGACGCTGAGTGGTTTCAGCATTTCGGAAAATCTGTTGCCATCCAGGGGGAGTGGATAGCGATTGGTTCCCCCTTGGACAACAGTCCGGCGTTTCGGGCCGGCTCGGCGTACATCTTTAACTACGGTCCTCTTCACCCAGATCCAAACTGCATTGACAAGACGCGGTTCATCTCCTTCTCGGTGCCGGGCGGAGCGAGTCAGATGGGGCTGCGCGTTAACTTGGTATCGTTGCACCATGTGATCCCGCCGTATACGGGTGGGCCGTCGGTGCCGTTTACGAGTTTTGAGGGGCAGGTGCGATGGGTGGGGCCGCCGGCGCAGTATATGGAATCGACTTCGAATCTCACCCCATTTTATGCTGCATCCTTGCAATGCGCGCCGCACTATCAGGATTGGAGCACGGTGGGGTTATTGCACGTTGCCGGCAGCGCGATCGTGCCGAGTTCGATATACGAAGTGCAGAGCGTGGCCGCGAGCTGTATGGGCAGCGAAGCAAGCTGCACGGCCGTTTCGGTGCCGCTGCGAATCGCAACGACTCGGTGGGGCGATGTGGAGACGCCGTACAACCCGCCAAATCCGACCGCCCAGCCGGATGTGGGGGACATTGCGGCGCTGGTGAAGAAGTTTCAAAGTGGATCGGGTGCGCCGATCAAGGCGCGGTCGCTGCTGGCCGGGGACGATGCGTTTGGCAATATCACTACGCTCGGCGTGGACCTTAACTTCGGTCACATCGCGGCCTGTGTGGATGCATTCCGAGGCAAGCCCTATCCGTATACGATGCAGGGGTGTCCGTAAATTCGGGAAGGCAACCTGGCAACAAGCTGACAAGGGCAAAGACCAAGCGTCGCAACCTGGGCTGTCCGATCCGCAGCCGTGGCTCGGGCGGCGTCAATTGTCCGCTGGGCGTTTGGCTAGTATAACGGAACGCATGGGACAGCGAACCAGTCAGGATTTTTCGGCGGTGGCGGGGATCGATCCGGAGATCATGCCCTTTCTTCAGGCCGAAGTCCGGCGGCAGCAAAACACGCTTGAAATGATCGCCTCTGAGAACCACGTGTCCGCCGCCGTCATGCAGGCCATGGGGTCCGTTTTCACCAACAAGTACGCCGAGGGCTACCCCGGAAAGCGCTATTACGGCGGCTGCGAGAACATGGACGGCGTCGAGGAGCTTGCCCGCCAGCGAGTCAAGCGACTGTTCGGGTGCGACCACGCCAACGTCCAACCGCACTCCGGCAGCCAGGCCAACGCCGCTGTGTTACTCGCCGTGCTCAAGCCCGGTGACACGATCCTGTCGCTCGACCTCGCTCATGGGGGCCACCTGTCGCACGGGCTTAAGGCCAACATCAGCGGGCTGCTCTACAACATCGTGAGTTACGGCGTTGATCGCAAAACCGAACAGTTCGATTTCGCGGAAATCCGCCGGATGGCCCGCGAGCACAAGCCCAAGCTCATCATCTCCGGCGCGTCGGCCTACCCGCGTACCATCGACTTCGACACCTTCAGCGAAATCGCCCGCGAAGTCGGCGCGTTCCACATGGCCGACATCGCACATATCGCGGGAATGGTCGCGGTTGGCCTGCACCCTTCGCCGGTGCCCACCGCCGCGTTCGTAACTTCGACTACGCACAAAACTCTCCGCGGACCGCGCGGCGGACTCATCATGTGCAAAGCCGAGCACGCAAAAATCATCGACTCGCGGATTTTTCCCGGCACGCAGGGCGGCCCGCTCATGCACGTCATCGCCGCCAAGGCTGTATCATTCGCCGAGGCTTTGCGACCGGACTTCAAGCAGTATCAACAACAGATTCTCGCAAACGCCAAGGCGCTTGCGGAAGCTTTGATTGCCAAGGGCAACCGGCTCGTCTCTGGCGGCACGGACAATCATCTCATGTTGCTCGATCTCCGGCCGGCCTATCCGGACGTAACCGGCCAACAGGCTGAAGATTGGCTCGGAACCGCGGGAATTATTGTGAATAAGAACATGATTCCCTTCGACGAGCGGAAGCCCACGCAGACCAGCGGCCTGCGACTCGGCACGCCGGCCCTGACGACGCGCGGCCTCAAGCAAGCCCAGATGACAACCGTCGCGGGTCTGATCGACCGAGTCCTGCGATCCGGCGGCGACGCTTCGACCATGGAATCGGTCCGCGGCGAAGTCCACTCGATCTGTGAACAGTTTCCCCTTTGAAAAACTTTGGACGTTTGGACTTTTGGATGTTTGGACTTTTAGTTTCGGCGTTTCCGCGTTTCGGAGTTCCAGCGTTTCTGTTGGGAGTGTCCGGACTCCTGGTGGGTCCCGCGGCCTTCAAAGCCGTTGAGGGGTCGCTCGCGCGGCTCCTGGCGGGTTCGATTCCCGTCCACTCCCGTTCGTTTGTATGCGCCTCGGTGCGCTTGTTTTTTAGTGGTTTTCTTGGAAGAATCCGTTCGTGTCATCGCGCGTGGCATCCCGTCCTTGCGTCGTGAATGGCTGCACTTGAATGCGCAGAATTGCGCTCCCCGATTGGTGTTGATTTTGGTGTCGTTTTTGATGTCCCCTTGCCAGGGCTGGAGTTGGATCGCGCAGCCATCTTCCCGTAGGTCCCGGTAGCCTTGCCCTCTTCCGGTCCCGGTTGAACGAGGCAAACGAGATGCCCTTCACCCCGTCTTCTCCCCGGAAGGGAGAGGGGTTTATCGGAAGGATGGGTCGGATTTGGCGTTGGGCCGAATCAATTGCATGGTTTGTAGGGGCGGCCGGAGCAGTTCCGAGGCGGAACTGCCGATAATAGCCGCGCTCCGCACCGGTCGCTTATGCAAGAAGGCCGAACCATGACCGCTCGAAAAAACGTACTCACCACCGGCGATGTCGCCAAGATCTGCAACGTCGCTCCGCGAACCGTTTCCAAATGGTTCGACACCGGCCAGCTTCGTGGATACCGCATCCCCGGCAGCAAGGACCGCCGCATCCCCGTCGATCAGCTCGTGCGGTTCATGCGCGCCCACGGAATGCCCCTCGACGGAATCGAAAATGGACGCATGCGCATCCTGATTCTGGACGGTGACGACGCCTTCGCGGCCAGTCTCAAGGACGTCCTCACTCGCACCGATGCGTTCGACGTCGCCACGGCGAACTCCGCCCTGGAAGCGGGCGCGGCCGCCGCCGAGCTCAAGCCCCAGGTCGTGATCGTAGACGTAGACATGAGCGACGTGACCCCCAGGTCGATGTGCCGGTTTGCCCGCGGACTACCACACTCAAGTGCACCATGCCTGATCGGAACGTCCCGCGAAATGAACGAAGCACGCGGTCAGGGTTTATTGCAGGATGGGTTCCAGGGATTTCTTGCCAAGCCCTTCGATGTGCGCTCGCTCATCCGGCTTATCGAGCAGTATTCGCCCGCGCAACCTGCCGAAGCACACTCGAACTGATTGGGGGTTCAACCGCAGTCCAGTGGACAATTCTCAACCGTCTCGCCGATGTCGCAGAATCCGTTGCCACACACTCCCACGCCGCCACTGCAATCGCCCAGGCAATTGAACAAGTTCTCACCGGCATCGCAAACACCGTTGCCGCAGCCTGCGTTGGTAAGGCAATCATTGGGGCAGGAGTTGAACGATTCTCCGATTTCGCAGACTCCATTGCCGCAGGCTTCGTCGCCGCCATCGCAATCGTCGGGGCAAGTCGTGGCCGTCTCTCCTGTTTCGCATACGCCGTTGCCGCAGCCTGTGCCGTTACTGTTGTCGCAGTCTGACGGGCAGTTGGCGAAGGATTCGTCAACGCCGCAAACACCGTTTCCACAGGCCGGATCGCTATCCTCGCCGCAGTCGGCGGGACAGCTCACGTTCGTTTCACCGGCTTCGCAAACGCTGTTGCCGCAAACTTCGCCGCTACCGTCGCCACCTGGAACGAAGGTGCACGCACCCAGGAAAATCAGGAAGGTGAAAGCGAAATGTGTTCGTAGCATGTTGAGGCCTTTCGTTGATGAATCCGCACGGCCCGTCGCTTGCGTTCTGGGTTCGGAAAACCACGCGTCGCCGACACCACTGCTGGGCGGTGCAATTATAAGACATTTCGACGACCGCTGAGTTTATTGCACAAAAATATCTCTTGGTTACAATATCAATATGGCTCGCCGCGAAGAAATCACCCGAAAGCGCGCAGAGGAATCAGTCGGCGAGCGAATTCGCCGCCGCCGGAAGGAACTCAACCTCACACAAATCGACCTTGCCAGCGCCTCGGGAGTCAATCAGGGTTATCTCTCCGCAATAGAGCAGGGCAAGGCCAACCCTCGCAAACGCACCATCGACGCCCTGGCCGTCGCCCTCGACCTGCCCCAAGGGGTCATTGTGGGCGGCGGACGCGAACACGACAACCCGCAGCCGGTGGAATCGCGCGAAGTGCCGCTATTCGGCACGATTCCCGCAGGCTCGCCGGCCGAGTCGCAAGAGCAACTCGAAATGTTTCCCGTGCTGCGGCACCAGTGGTCGCCGGAGGTCTACTGCCTGCGACTTTCCTTCGACAGCATGGAGCCAACGCTCAAGCCCGGCGACATTGTGCTGGTCCATTATCGCCCCGGCGTGGAAGCCGAGCACGTGCAGGGCCGGATCTGCGCCTGCCTGGTGGACGGCCAGCCCACCCTGAAACGCGTCACGGTCGAATGGCGCGGCGATGACCGCCTGATCATTCTGCGTGGAGACAACCCCCGCTCGGCTCCCATCCTTCTGGATTCGTCCCGCGACTTCTCCATCCAAGGCATTGTCGTGGGGCTGGTGTGCCGCGATCTGTAGAAAACGCCTCAAAGGAGTCATGCAATGAAATGTCCTAACTGCCAGGCCTCGCTCAAAACCATTACTTACGAAGGCATCCACATCGAGACATGTGCCGGCTGCGGCGGGGAGTGGCTCGACGCGGAGGAGTTGGGGCACATCGCCCGGGCTCGCGAGATTCGCTTTTCGCCCGAAGAGTGGCGCGCGGTCACCGCCACCGCGAAAATCACCGGCGTCAAGATCAAAGACCATGACCGCGATCTGAAGTGCCCCAAGTGCGGCGGCATGACCGATGCGGTCAACTACGGCGGCGACTCCGGGATCATCGTCGACCGCTGCACCTCATGCCACGGCATCTGGCTCGACAAAGCGGAACTCGAAGGCGTGCAGCTTCTCGTCGAGGGCTGGAAGGACGGCCTGACCGGCGATCTGGCCAAATTCGCGCCCAAGCTCAAGCAGGTCGCATTGGAAGTCGACGCTCGCACCAAGGTGCGAATATCGCGTTTCAACTTCATCAACGCGATCATCAACGGTATATTGGATTTGACCGTCTAGGAACACTCCGACCCCTTATCACGTTTCCGACGGCCCAAGCATCACCGATGTTGCCAGACTCGGACACAATCTCCTTCCAGCGCACCGGCCCGTTGATGGATGCAATGGGGCCGGTTGTCATTCCGCGCATCCTCGGCCCGGTGCGCCTGCTCGATGAAATCGGCCGTGGCGGCATGGGAGTCGTCTATCGTGCGTGGCACGAACTTCTGGCGCGCGATGTGGCCGTCAAGTTCCTGATCGAGGCGGCTGCCGGTCTTGATGATTCCGGCCACAAGCGATTCCTCGAAGGGGCCCAAGCGGCAGCGGCCATTCGTCATCCCGGGCTTACCACCATTCATCATGCCGATCTTGCAGATCGGGTGCCCTATCTGGTGATGGACTACGTTGAGGGACCGTCATTGGGAGAAGTCCTGGAGCGTGCCGGGAGGCTTCCCATTGACGTTGCATGGTTCGTGATGCAGGAAGCGGTGAACGCCGTTGCCGCCTTACACGAACGCGACGTGATTCACCGCGACATCAAACCAGCCAATATTCTTGTCAATTCCAGTGCTCAGCTATTCGTCACCGATTTCGGACTCGCGTGTAATCGGCAGGTCGATGGGCGGCTCGCCCCTGCCGGGACCCCCGCATACATGGCCCCGGAAATGTTTGACGGCACGGTTACGCCGCGCTCGGATGTGTATGCCATCGGCATCTGCCTGTTTGAGCTGCTCGCAGGCATGAAGCCGTTCCGCGGATCGATGAACGAAATCGCCGTGCTGCATAAGACTCAACCATTGCCGTTGAACACGCTCGAGCGCACGGGTGTGTCGCCTGGGTTATTGGAAATCATCGAACGGGCCACCAATAAGAACCCGATCTACCGCTTCAAGTCTGCCGCACAAATGGCCCGGGCAATGCGGGAGACTGCTCCTTCCGGATTCAATGCGGAACTCGCTCGAACGAGACTTGGCACGCTACTGACCACATCCGATAACAACGAGACGGCAACCCAACTAGAGGGAGACTTTTCAACATCGTATTTCGAGCGCATCTCGGCTTTGGCGGATCAAAGGAGCGATGCTCGAACACCTGAATTTCCGCCGGAACTAAACGAGAATGAAACGTCTAATTCGTCGACGATTGCCCGGCCCCAGCGGCGATTGTTTCGAGAGCCTTTGCAACTCAAGGCGTGTCCACGATGCGAATACGATTTGGCGGGCCTTCCGCGTCGTCATCAATGTCCTGAATGTGGGTTTCCATACGACGAGAACATGTTCACCGTTCATGCGTGGTACCGAGAGCGACTTTCCATGCCCGGTCGCCTGGCTTTCGCACGAAGCTGGGTGTCGAAGGCCTACTATGCCCTGTTAATCCTCTTCTTCCCTGTGCTCATTTTGAGCTCCATCGTCATAAGAAGTTGGCAGAGCAAAAATTGGCAAGGGTCCATCCTGAGTGCCGTATTCTGGGGCGGACTGATCGTGCTGGGTGTCACCCGTGCATTTTTTTATTCGCGAACACGCCGCAAAAAAAAGGGGACTTTGCAAGTGCTATTCACATCAGAAGGGGTCGCGGAAAGAAGAAAAGGCGAGCTTTCTCGATGTATGCGCTGGGAAAATTTTCGATATTTTCGCTTTCGCCGAAAGGGGAAAAACTTATGGCGATTGCGATTGTGTGGTCGATTTTGGGGTCGGTTCATTCATGCGGGAGTGCTACGGCGCTGGCTTAAAAACCCTGGCTTCTGGGTCGAACTTGAAGCAAGCCCGCGCGTCGCGGCTTTCGTAAGAAGCGAGATCCGACGACGCCTTCCACACGGTGTCTCGCCCAGAAGAAACCGCAAAACCAAAGTTGTAAACCCTTCGTTGGAACCCGTTAAAGGCGGCGGCTGACTCCTTGGGGCGCCGATTATCTGAAGCAATCGACAGGCCGTTACAATGTTTCATTGCGTCGATTCCCCCGCGCGCGCCGATAGACAAATGGTTGCTCCGTGAGGAAGCTCCGCGCTCTTCGCGGAGGGTCTGCTCACGCCACGCCATCGTGCAAGCTGGGGATGGTAGTCGATGCTCTACGCCGCACTGACATTCTGGCTTTTGCTGATCGTGTTTGCCGCGTGGGGCGTGCGCAAACTCTGGTCAGGGATCATCCAACCCAAGGTGTTCAACTCCGTGTTGCTGCCGGGGACGCTCATTGGGCTGCTGGGGCACGTTCTTGGGTTGCTGGTGACCGGCGCGACGATCAGCGAAACGACGCTCTTCAAGGACGACGAAACCGGCGAACCCGAGACCACGGCCAATCCCAAGCCCAAAATACCGGTCGTGGGGCACGTCATTATTGGTTTGCTGCCGCTGCTTGCCTGTGGGGCGGGCGTGTTTTTTACGGCGAAATACCTGGGCGGCTCAACGGTAACTCAAATCAACGACGACATCGTCGGGCCAAATCTTCCCACTTCGATCGGCGGTTTCTGGGAATTGCTGCGCAATCAAATCACGCTCATGGAGTCCACGGTGTCGGCCATCGCCTCCGCCGACTTCCACAACTGGAAAACGGTGGCGTTTCTGTACCTGCTCATTTGCCTCGTGGTGCGCATGGCGCCATTCCCCGGAAATTTGCGGGGAGCGTTGGGCGCCATCGTCATCTTGGGAATCGGGGGCGGAGTCGCATCCTCGCTCTTCGATATCGCCGATCCGCGTGTGCAAAGCGGTTGGGCGGTGCTGAATCTCACGGTGGCCGTCTTGCTGGTGCTGTTGTTTGTCAGCCTGCTGATCCGCGGCCTCACCGGCCTGGTGGCCGTCGTTCGCAATGACGCTTAGAGCGTTGCCTTACGGCACGGGATCAGACTGCGGATCGTAAACGTACACGCGGTCGAGGTCGGCGGGGTCCAGCACCGGCTTCACCGCAAGATGCACGAACAACGGGTTGTCGCGGTCGGGAATGATTGCTGAGATGTTTCCGATGGTGAGCGCGGCCGGCAGCATCTCGTTTGTCGAATCCGAAAAGACCACGTCGCCGACTTCCACTGCCGTCGCCTGCACCGTGCGGGCTTCGACATC
>CXWL01000088.1_pt1 | contig 42436 bp, 38 predicted proteins | sample 590931 | NCBI WGS metagenome assembly CXWL01 (sample SAMEA3498368, study PRJEB10139) | groundwater metagenome | biome: water well; material: biofilm material | place: Germany | collected 2015-04-27 | reverse complement strand
GATGTTCGCGCACCGGTGAGTCTCAACAAAATTGTGTACTTTCGACGTTGCTCGGGGAATTACAATCTGCGCGGCATCACGCCGACCAGAGGAGCCGGCTATTCTCATCGAATAGAATTCAACGCGGCATCGCATTCGCAACAGTGGCTGGCGTATCCCGGTGAGGCGCCGACGCTGGACTTGGGGCCGCAAGAAGGCGGTGTTGCGACGACTATCATCAATGCCACAACAGATGAAATCACGGTCCGTTCCAATACGGATGTATGGCGCACCGGTGACTGGGTCTATGTCACAAGCACACCGGAGGACCTTCAAGGGGCCGGCGGAAGGCTTCCGCATCATTCAGGTGGCCCGCTTACACGAAATACTGAGTATTTCGTCATCCGAGTGGATGCGACGCATGTGAAGCTGTCAAGTTCGCTTGCCAACGCGAACGCGGGAATCGCGCTGGACATTACCGAAACAGGCACAGACGGGTTTTTCCTCAGCCACCCCTACATCCGGTTCCAGGGGCATCCGGCCTATATTGATGGCTTGACCTGGACGCGTATTCCGAACAAGGGATTCAATGGGCTTAGCAGTAATGATTATCTGGTCTTTCGACGGAACACCATGTCGCCTCATTATTCCGGCGGGAAGGGGATGAACCCGGGTTTCATCATGACGGAAACAGGCTCCGCACCGGCTGACTACACCATATACCAAGACAACACCTTCCACACCTTCACGTGGAACGGCGGCTCCTGTGCACGGATCTACTCCGTCTACAAGATGCTCTATGAGAACAACCATTGCTACAACGGGGGCAACGGACCAACAGAGGGCTTAGCCATTAAGGGAGGGTACGGGCGTCGCTTGGACCGCATCACGATTCGCAACAATCGGCTGCATGATATCGCCGATCGAGTATTGGACGGCAACAATCACAACCTGAGCAATTCTGAATACCTGTTCAATCTCGTCTATCACGCCCCCTCGCGGGCCGTCGTGGTGAATCAGGATGGGTTGGTGACCACGCCCATTTACTTCTATCGGAACACGTTTATCGGGGATGTGGTCGTCACACACGAAGCGGGCCACGGCCCCTTTCTGTTCACGCAGAACATCATCATCAATGACAATGGACACAACGCTATTCCATTCATCACGCCTCACGATCTCTCTAAGTCGGATGATAGCCGAATCACCATGACGAATAATCTCACAGGCACTTTGGCGGCAGGAGTTGTCAGTAGCGAGGGCATCCTACAAGGCACGTATCGGAATAACTATCTCGGCACACGTGGACATGAAATTACACCCATGGAGACAGATCCAAACAGGCCCCTCGGAGTGCAGTCGCAATGAACGTGTGAGGACGGAAATGGTCTTAGCCGCACTGGCAAAACCCATATGTCATCACACATGGAGGAGGTTGAATCCTACCGCCTTATCAGACCAGCTTAACTACCCCTTCAGCATTTGACATTCTGCAGAATCCATAAATTCAATCTAAGTAATGTTATTACGGTGTTACGGGAAGCTCCAANNACCATTTACAGGCCAGGAGAAAGGATTTCCAGGTCTTCAACGACTTGAGCAAACCCTCCAATACGATCCCGCCTTCGGCACCAACCACTCTCATCTCAGATTTCTTGTCATAATTCGCTATCCACATTATTTCGCTGGATGAAAACCCGTATTCGACCGCTGCCCAAGCGCTTGATTAGGAACGAGCGGCGGCCCTGTGGGTTGAAAGAAGTATTATCAGACGGCTGTGCAGCGCGGTGAGATCATCGAGCAGTTCGATCTTGGTATCGCGAAAGCGGTCTCCCATGGCCCGGGCACCCTGGCCACCCACGGCCACAGACCAGCGAGTGGCGAGTTGCTCAAGCTCCTGGAGTTGTTGCAGTGCAGCAGCCTCCGACCTCACCTCAGTGAGAGAAAGGAGGACGAGATCGGGCATGATCTGATCACAAAATGTACGAAGGTCTGAAAAGGGAAGATTCGGACCGAGGTAATAGACGTGGCACCCTTTGGTTGCGGCGATGTAGGCCACGGCTTGAGCGCCAATCTCATGGGTTTCCCCTTCCGGACAGGCGATGAGGATCCGTGGACCGAATTCATTTACCGGAAGTTGATTCATGACCGAAAACAACTTCTGTTGAATGATCTTCGTCACATAATGTTCGACGGCAATACTCAATCGACCTTCGTGCCACAACTCGCCAATTCGTCGTTGTAGCGGGAGAAGAATCCGCTGGACGGCTTCTTCAAACGGAATGACGGCCACTGCGCCGTTCAGTCTCCGCTCGAATCCTGTCTTATCGAGCGGGGCAAGCGATCCCATCAAATCGTCTAACAGGCGATCGTGGGGCTTCTGCTCCTCCGGAGAAACAGGAGTCGCGATTCGCATGCGTGCGACAAGCGAATCATGTCCCTCCGCTGCGAGTGAACCGATTGTTGCGCCTAGCTCCATCTGATTCTTTACAAAGCGGAGGAGCGCCACCTCTTCGTCGCTATATTCGCGATAACGATTGGAACTCCGTGAAGGTTTGACAAGACCATACCGCCTCTCCCAGACGCGAATAACATCCTTCGAGAGACCGGTAAGCTTTGCAACTCTGTGAATTCTATGAGTATTCATTGTTTCATCCCAATTATATTAGAATGTCCAATGTTTGTCAAATATTTTACAGTAAAACACTTGACACATTGGACAGAATGGCTTATACATTAGACGTACTTGCTCGTAACATTGGACGTCAATCCCTGGAGGCAATCATGGCAAGAGCACTGGCAGAGAAATCCAGCGTTGAGCAGCCCGAAAATTTCAGCGTCTCTTCGGTCGTCCAACATCAATCGACATGCAGCAGGTGCGGCGGACTCATGGTGAGCGACTTCTGTATGGATTTGCTGAACAGCACCGGTGAGTTGGAGTTTGCTGCGAAACGCTGTGTGCAATGTGGCGAGATCGTTGATCCCGTCATCCTGCGGAATCGAGGAACCAGGCATGAGCTGATCCTGGCGCCTCCGGCACATGTGCGAAATAAGGCCTCTACGTCTCAAGGAGTGGTCCGGTCGTAGTTTTCAACCAAGGAGGTTTCCCATGCGGAGTCAAACGGTTCTTCAGGTTGGATTGGGGGTGGCGTTGATGGCAGGGGCCATGTCCGTCGCCGGTGCGGCGGACATGCCAAGTAGCGACAAGGATATGGTGCTCATCCCAAAGGGTGAGTTCACCATGGGGAGCAGTCACCATTCAGATGAGGCTAGGCACCAGGTCGTACTCGATGCCTATCTGATCGACAAATTCGAAGCGTCGAACGCCAGGTACAAAGAATTTATGAAATCCACCGGTCATCCGGCCCCGGCCTATTGGGACGATCCACGGCTCAGCAAACCCAATCAACCGGTAGTCGGTGTGAGCTGGACTGACGCCAGCGCCTTCTGCAAGTGGGACGCGAAGCGGCTTCCGACGGAAGCAGAATGGGAGCGAGCTGCCAAGGGGCCTGACGGTGACAACCATTATCCATGGGGCCATACACTCGATCCGAAGAAAGCCAACTATGGGCAGAATATCGGCCATACCACCCCGGTCGATTCCTACCCGGAAGGAGTGAGCGGGTTCGGGGTCTATAATATGGCGGGGAATGTCTTCGAATGGGTGGAAGACTGGTACGACCAGAAGTTCTATGAGGAAAGTCCTGCCCTGAATCCACGTGGCGCCGAGAAAGGCTACAACTTTGCCAATCAAGGACCAGTGAAGGTCTTGCGTGGCGGTTCCTGGCTCGCGCCGGAAACATCCCTCCATACGAGCCACCGGTTCTGGAATCAGCCGGACAACAATTCCTATGGAGTCGGGCTCGGCTTCCGTTGCGCGAAACCGGCGCAGACGGTGTCCGACGAAGCCATGCAGGCAGGCCGCGACGCCTTCATTCAGGCATTAGTCGCGATGGGTGCTGAGAAGAACGCCGATGCGATAGCCTCCATCGAAAAGGCGTTGGCTTCAGATCCGGGCAACAAGGAATATTTGGCGACACGGGATCTGATCAAGAAGACCATGAAGCGGAAATAGTGGAATGACTGATAGGGGGGGCGGCATCGCTGCCCCCCTCCAGAACGAGCCGAGTATCTGTAGAAAGCGTGGATTGAGCATTTGATGGTACCGCGTTCACGAGATAGTTACTCGTTCCTGGTGACGGTATGATCGTGACGGAGGCATGCCGATGAAACATCACACAACGACTATTTTCGGAATTTCGTTCAGCGCGCTTCTCGGAATCTCGTCCCTGCATGCTGGTCCCATCGATCCGGGCCGGCATCTGCACCCGGAGAATGCGCAGGCCGTGCATGAGGCTGAGCATTCAGTGGATCATGCATGGGAGGTCTATCATCGCGCGGCGTTAGGCGGAACGGTCGCCTCCCCTGCTTTGCAAGCGGACATTGAAGAACACCTGCACGAAGCCAGAACCCTCATCACCCAGGCGCAAGAGGCAGCCGAGCGGGGTGACAAACCTCTGGTGGAACGCCTCGTGAGCCAAGTAAAAGTCCATACGACCAAGGCTATCGAGGGGAGCAAGGAGCAGAAACAATGACACAAGGTCTGAGAAAGAGAGAAACCGGCTGGAGAAGTATGGTGGCAATGATGGTCCTAGCCTGTGCCGTTGTGCCTGTCGTGGCAGCGGCGCCACCGGCGCTGAAGGAGCTCGACCAAGTCCCCATGGTGACGATCCCCGCCGGAGCATTCTTGATGGGGAGTCCGGAAGGCAAAGGTCGGGCGGATGAATGGCCGCAGCGATCTGTATACCTCGACGAGTTTGCGATCGATCAGGTCGAAGTGACCAATGAACGGTATCTGGCGTTCGTGGCCACCACGGGCCATCGAAGCCCTCCGAACCCCTATGGCATCGGCCCGCTCTCGTCCGTGAAGGGTATCGAACAGCTTCCGGTCGTGCAGGCCACCTGGTACGACGCCAAGGCCTATTGTAGTTGGGCCAAGAAGCGACTCCCGACGGAGGCGGAATGGGAGAAGGCCGCTCGAGGCACCGATGGCCGGCTGTTTCCCTGGGGCAACGAACTCGCGACATCGAAGTGGGCGAACTTCGATCGTGAGTGGGAGGAAGAGAAAACATTACATCCGGTCGGGTCCTTGTCCGGCGGCGATTCACCCTACGGCGTGAAGGACATGTCCGGCAATGCACGCGAGTGGGTGCAGGATTGGTATGACCCCGAGTATTACCAGCATGCGCCGGATCGAAATCCGCAGGGTCCCGACAAAAAGGGTGTCGTGCGATCGATTCGCGGCGGATCCTGGCATAGCCCGATCTCGGACATTACGACGACGGCCCGCGGGCGAGGCGGATTCGCGCTGCAGACCCATGGGACAGGCTTTCGCTGTGTCCGAGGTCTCGAAGGCCAGGTCCAGCAGAGGTAAGTAGTCGATGTGGTGACGCGATGAAACATGCTGCGCACAACAGAAACACGGATCCCGGTTTCTTGTTCCCATCAGGGTGGCGCCGCGACTGACGGCTGTGATGAGGAGGATCGCATGGACCAGATGATCTTATGCGCAATCGCACTGGTGGCGTCACGTTATTGGGCAAGTGCCGCATCATGGAGAACGGCTATCGCGGTGCGGCGGCAGACCGGATCGGGTAGGCCTCGAATCTAGTAAGGAGCAGGCTGTTGACTCTTGTGATCACCAGCGAGGGTTCCAGTGGCATCGAATGGGAGACCAGACAATCCTCTACCCTTCCCCCAGCCATCCGGCAAGCGAATCTGTATGCGCTGCGGGGGGTTGCTGGTCACAGAATATTATCTGGACCTTCAGGACGATACCGGTCAAATCGGCATCACGGGATTGCGTTGCACCAGTTGTGGGGAGGTCGTCGATCCGGTCATTCTTCGGAACCGACTAAACCAGACGCCGGATCTCTTGCACGGTACGAAACAGAGAAAATATGCGCAACGGGTCGATCGTGGAGAGTCCGGTGGGCCACATCGGAGCGGCCCTAAAAGCGACGACAACTAGGCGACTAACGAATGGTCGGTACCGCTTAAGGAGATGAGCCATGCACATTGTTGTCACAGGCGGAACGGGCTTCATCGGTCGGCCCTTATGTGCCTCGCTCGTTCAGGAGGGGCATCGGGTCACGCTCCTCACGAAAAGGAAGGAAGAGGCGCAACGGTTGTTCGGCTCCGCTGTGACGGCTGTCGAGTGGAATGGGACAGAGACGGGAGCCTGGGAGCAATCTCTCGAAGGGGCCGATGCTGTCATCAATCTCGCCGGTGCGCCCATTGCCGATGGGCGCTGGACCGATGCCCGCAAGCGCCTCCTCACGGAGAGCCGGGTTCTCACCACTCGCCTGCTGGTGGGATCCCTATCTCGCTGCGCCTCGAAGCCACGGACGCTCATAAGCGCCTCCGGTATCGGCTACTACGGGGCCTGCGACGATCATATGCTGGATGAGGGTGCTGCGCGCGGCCAAGGCTTTCTGGCCGATCTCTGTCTTGTCTGGGAAGCGGAGGCGCTGCGAGCTGCGGAGTTCGGTGTGCGAGTCGTCATGTTGCGGACCGGAATGGTGCTCGAACAAGACGGCGGGGCCCTGCCGAAGATGTTGTTGCCGTTCCGGCTCTTTGTGGGTGGGGCGATCCTTCCGGGGACTCAATGGGTGTCCTGGATCCACCGGCGCGATCACATCGGTTTGATCCAATGGCTGCTCGCAACGCCAAGCGTCTCTGGTCCCGTCAATGCGGTGGCGCCAGAAGCTGTGACAATGAACCGGTTCTGCCAGGTGCTCGGACAAGTGCTCCAGCGGCCTTCCTGGCTTCCCGTGCCGAGTGTCGCGTTGCAACTCGCGCTCGGCGAATTGGGCACGCTCATGACCATGGGGCAACGGGTCAATCCGGCAAAGGCGATTTCTGCAGGATACGTTTTTCGCTATCCAACGCTGGAGCCGGCCTTGCAAGCGATCATGACGAAGGAATAATGGGAAAGTGTGCCATGGTTCCCCGACGATCTAGCCAGCCTGACTTGCGAGTGTGACTGGCAGAACTCTGTCCGATAGGGCTGGCACAATGATTCTAATTCACAAGGAGGGATCGTATGAACAGGAACAGATTCAACATGGTCGCAATGGTCTGTCTGACCACTCTCTGTGCTCTGTCTGGCGGCATGAGTCAGGTGCTGGCCGCAGAGGGGCAGGACAAACCCACGAGTGATATGAGTCGCCCCTACGGAGATGATGCCAATCTGCTGAATGGGGTGATCGGCGTATCGCTGCATGTCGGAGCAGAACGGATCGGCGATCCGGCTTCGTTGTATGTGGCCCATGTCCATCCAGAGGGTCCGGCTCAGCAAGCAGGCCTCAAGCACGGAGATGAAGTGGTGACGGTGAACGGTGCGACAGTCACCGGGAAGACCTATGAGCAGGTGGTGATGATGGTGCGAGGGGAAGCCGGTACCGTGGTGAAGCTGGGCGTGAAGGGAGATGGGGCCCTGCGCGAGCTTGCGATCACGCGCATCGGCAGCGAGAAACTCTATAAGGGCGACATGGGATCCCATGGTGGTCCGGCACGATAGGGGTGACTTATGCTCAATAGCCTGAAGACGGTCGCAGTGCTTGGACTCCTGGTCATGCTTGGCGGGGGACCTGCGTTCGGGGAACCAGCCGCCGCTGTGGCCGGTTCACCTCGGGCCAGCCTGATGAAAGCGAATATCTACCTGGTAGCCGGCGATTACCGTCGGGCGCTGGAGGCCTGTCAGAAAGAAATCGACAACGCCCCCTCCGTCGAGGCCTATATCCATGTGACCTATGTCTTCCATGCGATCGATGCCTACTTAGACCATCTGTCTAAAGAGGAGCGGTGGAACACCGTCGAACAGTTACATCTGAATCTGGCCTACAAGGATTCGCAGGATTTGATCGATCCCCCCGGTGGGCTGGCCCGCATGGCGAAGGAAATGATTCAGACCAGCGTCCAGCAACAGGCTGACGTGAGCGCGGCGATGGCCACCAGGCTGAATAAGAGCGAAGCCGATCGGTTGTGGCAACAACAGACTCAATGGCGTACGGCACATCCACAAACCTGGTGGACCGGCATGCCGGACGCATGGCGTTGAAGCGAGTGGAACATTGAACGGTCGGCTTCCGTCTGAGGGAGGCAATGATGCGCAGAACACGAATCGGGCTTGATATCAAAATACTGGGCGGACTCTTTCTGATCTTCGGCACGGTCGATCTGGTCGTCATTGCCCTGTTTCCTGCCTATGCCTTCAAGCTGTTCGGGGTGGCCGTGACCGGCCCCTCGTCCTATCTCGTGAAGCTCCACTCGCCTGCCGTGCACCTGCTCATCGGTTATGGCTTCCTCTGGCTGAGACCCTGGGCCTGGGGACTGAGCCTGGCCTATGCGGGATGCGGGATTCGGGCTTGTAAGCGAGACCATGAATCAACTGTCGTTCGGCTTTCATCCTGTCCGATCGGGATTCATGGTCACGACGATACTCTTTGTGGCCTATGTAATCTGGAGACGGGCTCTGTTTACAGACGAAGACTCGGCCACGAAGCATCACCATAGGGTTTCGGAGGAGACGCACTGATGCGAGGGGTTGTCTGGCTCAGACGGGATCTTCGTCTACAGGATCAGCCGGCACTCGCTGCCGCCTGCGCAGACTGCGACGAAGTGACTCCGCTCTTCGTCTTCGACGATCCCCTCCTGCGTTCCAGGCAATTCGGCTCGTCTTGCGTGACGTTCATGGTCTCCTGCCTGGTAGAGCTGGCCGCTACCCTGGCCGAACGAGGACTTGCTCTACAATGGCGGCGGGGGAATCAGATCGAGGAGGTGCTCCGTTTCGTCGAGGACGTCAAGGCCGATGTGATCTACTGGAGTCGCGATTACGAACCGGCGTCGATCCAGCGGGATCGGAAAGTTCAGCAGGCGCTGATGGCCCGTGGAGTGGTGGTTCGCACGTTCAAGGACCATGTGGTCTTCGAGGCCGAAGAGATCCGAGGGTCGACGGGAGATCCGTTGCAGCGATACAGCGCTTATCGCGCCCGATGGTGGGCCAAGTGGCATGCCGCCCCCCCGCCGCTCCTACCCGCCCCTGCCAGGCTGCGAAAACAGCGAACCGGCATCTCGTCGCCCAGCATTGCGCTGCCGACGGTGGAAGATCTCGGCTATCAGAACGTTCCCTTGTCGATCAAGCCGGGAGAGAAGGAGGCACTGCGGCGGCTTCGCTGGTTTCTCGACGGTCCCGTCCATCGCTACGTTGAAGGACGGAATCTTCCCGCGATCGACGGGACATCCAAACTGTCTCCACAGTTCCGGTTCGGGACGCTCTCGGTGCGAACCGCCGTGCATGCAGCCTTAGGCAGGCTCGCGACAGGCGGCCCCGTCTCGCGTCGCGACCTGCTCACCTGGATCGATGAATTGATCTGGCGGGAGTTTTTCCAACAAATCTTGTCCGCCTTCCCGCAGGTGGCCTCCGGCCCGTTCCGAAGCAAGGACGGACTGCCCCGATCCCGTCCGGCGGGGGCGGAATGGAATCGGCTTCATGCCGCCTGGTGTGAGGGACGAACCGGTTATCCATTGGTGGATGCCGGCATGCGGCAGTTGAACCAGACCGGGTGGATGCATAATCGTGTGCGGATGGTCGTGGCGTCATTTCTCATCAAGGACCTCCGGATCGAGTGGGAAAGCGGAGAGCGCTATTTCATGCAGCAGCTCATCGATGCCGACCTTGCGGCCAATAACGGAAATTGGCAATGGGCCTCCGCGACCGGGACGGACTCTATGCCGGAGTACCGGATTTTCAATCCTCTGCTGCAAAGCAGGAAGTTCGATCCGGAAGGCGCCTACATTCGGCAATATGTCCCGGAGCTTGCGGCCGTTCCGACGGATCGGATTCATGCGCCTCATCTGATGACTCTGGACGAACAGGCTTTGGCCGGATGCCGTATTGGCAGGGACTATCCTTCGCCCATCGTGGATCACCGGCAAGCCCGTGAGGAATATTTAGCCCTCGGCAGACAAAAGGTGATCGTATGACGGCCGTGGCACTTCGTCTCGGGATCAGCCGTTGTCTCCTGGGGGACGAAGTCCGGTTCGACGGGGGACATAAGCGGGACGGTTTTCTAACCGATGTGTTGGGTCATTACGTGGAATGGATCCCGGTCTGCCCTGAGGTAGAAGCCGGTCTCGGCATGCCCAGGGAAGCAATGCGGCTGATTGGTGATCTTCATCATCCACGGCTTGTGACCATCAAGAGTGGGATAGATCACACGCGCGCGGTCGAAACGATGACCGAGAATCGCATCAAGGAACTCGAGGAGCTGGATCTATCCGGGTATGTCTTTAAAAAGGGTTCGCCGAGCTGCGGGATCGAGCGAGTGCGTATCTACAATGAGCAGGGGATGCCCAACCGGAATGGAGTCGGGCTGTTCGCCCGGGCTTTTATCGAGCAGTTTCCGCTGATTCCGGTCGAGGAGGAAGGGCGGCTTTGTGATGCGCCGCTCAGGGAGAATTTTATCGAACGGGTCTTCTGTTACCGCCGCTGGCAGGATCTCGTACAGAGCGGAGTCACGAGGCAGACCCTGGTGCAGTTCCACACGATCCACAAGTATCTGTTGTTGGCCCATAGCCCGCAGCAGTACCAAGTCCTTGGGCGGCTCGTCGGCCAAGCGGAACGGTACCGCCCGAAGGAGCTGGCCCAGCGGTATGGAGAACTATTCATGAACGCCTTGGCCGTGAAGGCGACGGTGCGTAAGCATGTGAATGTCCTCCAACATATCCTGGGCTACTTCAAGGACCGATTAGGGGCTCAGGAAAAAGCCGAGCTGTTGGGCGTGATCGGCGATTATCATCAGGAACTCACGCCCCTGGTCGTTCCTCTGACCCTGATCAAGCATTACGTCCGGATCTTTGACGTCGGCTACATTCGCGATCAGGTCTATCTCAATCCGCATCCGAAAGAACTCATGCTGCGCAATCATGTGTAAGCAGAGGTGAACCAGAAAGGAGTTACAGTATGTCGAACTCGGTGAAGGGTGTCATTCTCGTCGGTCATGGCGGCATTCCCAAGGGCTGTCCGCAGGAATTAGTGACGAAGCTGAAACGGCTGGAGGGTCAGCGGCGTGCCGCAAAGATGCCGGCGTCGGCGGAAGAAATAGAATTGGATACCAAGATCCGCCAGATGCCGAGGACGCAGGAAACGGACCCCTATCAATCGGGACTTGAGTCGGTGGCGGCTCAGTTGAAAGCCAACCTGGGAGATGTCTTATTTGCCGTGGCCTACAACGAGTTCTGTGCGCCGACGTTGGAAGCGTCGGTGGAGGAGTTGGTCCAGAAGGGCGCGACCCACATTACCGTGACCACGACGATGTTCACGCCTGGCGGATCGCACTCGGAGGTAGAAATTCCTGAAATTCTCGATCACTTACGGCCGCAGTATCCAGGCGTCGAACTCCGTTACGCCTGGCCATTCGATTTGAAACTTGTTGCAAACACCTTGGCAGAGCAGATCAAGCGCTTTTCGTGAACAGTATCCTGAGAGATATGTGTGCGGGCAAGGGCGAAGAATTAATTTACGGTGGAAGGATTCTTTTTTAGCTCTCGCCAAGTGTACAATGGCGACCACAGTTGGAAAATATTCGAGTCGTAGAATGATGCCTCTCAAAGTTGAGTTAGCCAAAGCCTTCCACGAGACCCAATCTTTCAAATGGGATCGAGGCACCGGGTTCACCCTCGCGTCCGGCTTGAAGAGCCCTTTCTACGTCGATTGCCGGTCCCTGATGGCCCATCCTGGGTCGCGCCGTCTTGTGGCCAACCTGGCCTATGAAGCGTTGCGGCCAGTCGAACTCGACTGCCTTGGTGGTCTCGAGATCGGGGCGATTTCCATTGCCACGAGTATCTCGGACTTTGCGTTCATCGCCCAACCACCTCGAACGTGGCGGACCTTCGTGGTGCGAAAGCAAGCAAAGGATCATGGGCTCGGGAAACTCATCGAAGGATCGTTTCAACCAGGGGATCGAGCTGTGATCGTGGACGATGTGCTCACCAGCGGGGGATCGCTGCTCAAGGCGGTTGCAGCTGCCAGAGGCGCAGGTCTGGTGGTGACGCATGCCTTGGTGATCGTCGATCGGAAGGAGCAGGATGGAAGACAGAAGGTAGAAGCGGAAGGGCTGACCCTCCTGAGCCTCTTAACCATTGACGACTTGACGAGTGCGCGACCAACTCCCTCGTAACGAAGCGCCTCCTACTTACACTGAAACTCCATACCCCACCGGCGCTCCCGTAGAATTTCCTGTGCGCCTTCAACCGGGCTGGCCATACGAGATCGGCCCTTCGTTTCGCCCTCACGCACTATGGTATAGAGGCCGCCGCATTTTTCCTTCATCAGGGCCAGCGCATCTTTGCGAAACGATGACAACATCGATCCCTGCTCCCCTTTGAAGGGATAAGAGACAACCCCACCGTCTTCCCGTTCCTGAACCAGTTTGGCTCCTTCAGCGCAACCGAGCAGGAGGATGATCATGAGTAGTGCGAGGCTTGACCAAATCTTCATGCGGTCCCTATCATATTCAGGGGAACGAACTTGGTAAAACGATTGTCTACCCTGTTTACTGCAAGGAGGCCCGCCATGACCATGCGTATATTCATCACTCTCGCCTGTCTATTGCTCATGACTACCGCCACGATCAGTGGCGTGTCGGCCTATCATTCCTATTTGCTCACCGTACAGCAATTACACGCCGGATTGGCCAAGGGCCCCTCAATGAACCAGAAGGGGTTTATCTTGATCGATGTCCGGTCCACGGAAGAACATGCGGCCGGATTTATTCCAGGAACCGACGTGAATATCGACTTCAGAGAAATTAAGGCTCGGCATCGGGAGCTTGGGGCGCAGCTTGAGGACCATCTGGTGGTCTATTGCCAATCCGGCCATCGCAGCAACATTGCCGCAGAAACGTTGGCAGACTTGGGCTATCGCCATGTCTATAACGTCACCGGCAGCATGAACGCCTGGCTTGAGGCGGGCTATCCGGTTGAACCAGGATCCCGTTAGCAGGATGCTCATGTCCAAGAGGTGCAGATCGTCGAATCTCCTCAGTGCCTGAATGGTTTTTCTGCAGCCTGCCAGCCCGATATATTTCTCCACGATCTCATCCGCTCTACCGGGTCTTGGCGCCAGGCTGATCGCGGCGCGGACTGATCCCGATCACGGACGGAAGCCCAATGTGGATTGTCGTGCTGCCCTCTAACAACGGTATCCAACTGTGAAAGCCTGCCATCGCCATCGTGGCCTGTCGAAGCGACGGGCTGACGGCGACATCGGAAGAGGACCCTCCATCCATGGCCATCACCTGGCGCAGGGAAGGGAAGGCATCGCGCAAACATTCTCCAAGGGCATGGAGCGACACCACTTCTGTGGTCTTGAGGATGAGGAGATGCCCATTGCCCTGTTCAGCAACGAGGGTCTGATGGGCGCGTTTTCCGGTTTGCCGCACACGGACTTTTCCTGTCCGGTCCAACAACATCAGCGATTGCGCCACTTCTCGATAGGGAACCTGCTGTTCGTCAAACGCGTCAAAAGTTAAGTCCAAGACCCGCGCGCGTCGTGAACCAGCCTCAGCCGGTTCTGCCGCAAACAGTCCCAGCCAGGTTGTATGCCGCTTGCTCCCCATCGATCGTCCGTTCCCATAGAGGAGACCAAGGTACGCATAATTCTCACGAAACAGCCCCGCATTGAAGACCAGGTCGTGGCCGGTACGTTCTTGCCATTGGCGAATATCGGGCGGGTCAGAAAGACCCTCTTGCTGATAGTAATGGACGGTAAAGCGATAACGATCGGGGTCGATGTCGACGGCGATCAACGGGGCCACGTCTGGGCATTGCACATGCGGATTCCAGACGGAGATGGATAAACCGTCTCCCAATCGATCCCCCGAAAGCTCTTGTGCCATTGCGATCGACTGGCCGCTGAACAAAAGAAAGAGGAGCCCCAGAAGAAACGGGGTGACAAGGGTGCGAGGGGGAGGCAAATAGATACGAGAGTCCTGTGCCATCATGTCTCAGAATCGAGTATAGAGAGCGCAGCTATCGAGCGTCAATTCCGTCGAGGGAGCGAGGTGCCGGCTGCGACGCGGCCCTCGCGTCGTCAGCGCGGGGTAGGCTGGGACGTTGAGGAGGGGGTGTTGGTCTTACCTGATGAGGGCTGAAGATCCAGTAAGTCACGGACTGCGCGGGCGAGAACCTCAGGCGTGAAGGGTTTTTGCAAGAAACTGCTCGTGCCTTCTTCTTGTCCTGCCATAATACCGACGTCATCCATGTACCCCGACATAAACAGCGTTCGCAAATCCGGCTTGATGGCGGAGAGATGCTGTGCCAGTTCCCGTCCACCCATGCCGGGCATGACGACATCGGTCAGAAGCAGTTGTAACGATCCTGCTTGTTGTGTCGCCAGTAGACAGGCCTCGATTCCACTCTTGGCTTCTAGAACACGGTAACCCAGCTTACGCAGTTCGTCTCGCACGAGCGTACGGACGCTCGGCTCATCTTCCACCACAAGAATCGTTTCCGTGCCTCGCTGAGGCTGTCCCGATGATTGGATCGCCGGGGGGATGAAGAGATCGGACTCGACGTTCGGGAAATAGAGATCGAAGCGTGTGCCGTGACCCACTCGGCTAGTGACATCGATAGCACCGCCGCATTGGGTGACAATGCCAAATACCGTGGAGAGGCCCAGACCGCTGCCCTTCCCCTCCCCCTTCGTGGTGAAGAAGGGCTCAAAGATATGGGATTGTGTCTTGCGGTCCATACCGCAGCCGGTATCCGTGACGGCCAATCGGACATAGGGACCTGGAGGTAACGGGGTAAGGTGGTAGACCGGACTGCGTGTCAATTCAACCTGGGCTGTTTCAATCGTCAGCGTCCCGCCATTCGGCATGGCGTCTCTCGCATTAACGACAAGATTGACCAGGACCTGCTCAAGCTGAGCCTGGTCGGCGCACAGCCGCCCATTCGTTGGGTCGAGCGTGGTGACCAGTTTGATATTCGTGCCGATCAGGCGACCCAGCAGACTGACCAAACTTGTGACGGCGGTGTTGAGCGACAGCACTTTGGGGTCCAGCGATTGCTTGCGGCTGAACGCGAGTAGCTGCCGGATCAACGTCGCAGCCCGTTCGCCGGCCTTTAAGGTTTCATCGACTTTTCCCCGAAGAGGATGCTGAGGGCCAAGTTCTGTCGAGATGACTTGGCTGTAGCCCAAAATAACGGTCAGGAGATTATTGAAGTCATGCGCGATCCCTCCGGCCAACCGTCCCACCGCTTCCATCTTCTGGGACTGCCGAAACTGTTTCTCGCTCTGCCGAAGGGCCTCTTCAGCCCGTTTCCGTTCGGCTCGATCGTCGAATTCGCGCAATGCACGTTGAATCGATGGCACCAATCGTCCAAGCCGTTGTTTGAGGACATAGTCTGTCGCGCCTTGATGCATGGCATCGATCGCCAGCTCCTCTCCAATGGTAGCCGAGACGAAGAGAAACGGCACCTCGGGGCAATGCTGACGGGCCAAGACGAGCGCTGCCATGCCATCGAAACCCGGGATGGAATAGTCCGCGAGAATGAAGTCGATCCGGCCGGCCTTCAGGGCCGCCAGAAAGGCCTGACGCGTGTCGACGAGTTGCGACTGACAGGGAATTCCGCCCTCGATCAAGGTGGCCGTAATCAATTCGGCGTCAACCGGATTGTCTTCAAGTTGGAGCAGACGGAGAGGGGTTTTCACAAGTCCTTTACAGGGCGGCTAGTTAGTCGATGCTGAGCTGTCCGGGGGCGGTTCGTTGATGATGCCCCAAAACACACTGAGTTCTTTCACGGCCGTGATGAACTGGTGAAACTCAACCGGCTTCACCACATAGGCATTGGCGCCCAGCGCATAACTTTGCGCCAAATCGCATTCCTCTCGCGAGGACGTGAGCATGACGACTGGAATCGGTTTGAGATTCACATCACTCTTGATCGTCCGTAACACTTCGAGTCCGTCGACTTTCGGCATCTTGAGGTCGAGGAACACGACCACGGGATTGCCCGGCTGTCTGGAGGCAAAGGCCCCGCGGCAATAGAGGTAGTCGAGGACTTCAGCCCCGTCATGACAGACCACCACCTTATCGGCGATGTGATGCTCCTCCATGGCGGCGAGCGCCAACTCGGCGTCGCGAGGGTTATCTTCCGCAAGCAAGATCGGTTTGACTGTGGTCATTTGAGAGACCTCGCGACTGGAAGGGAAAAGTAGAAGGTCGCTCCTTGATCGAGCGCCCCTTCGGCCCAAGTCCGCCCACCATGCCGATGGATAATCCGACGCACGTTTGCGAGCCCGATGCCGGTCCCTTCAAACTCATCGCTCCGATGGAGACGCTGAAACACCCCGAATAGCTTACTCACATACTGCATGTCGAATCCCACCCCATTGTCTCGCACAAAGATCTCGACCTCGCTCGGGTTTCGTTTCGTGGCGCCGATCTCGATCTTCGCCTCAGGCCTGGTGGCGGTGAATTTTAAGGCGTTGGTGATGAGATTCACGAACACTTGGCGAAGCATCGCCGGATCGCCTAATACAAGAGGCAATGGGCTCATTGTCCAGGAGATTGTGCGGCCTTGCAAGTCAAGATGTAAATCGTGGAGGACCGTCTTGACGAGCTGATCTAAATTGACCGTGGTGCGCAGCATGTCCTGCCGGCCCATACGGGAAAACACCAGCAAATCGTCAATGAGCTGCCCCATCTGTTTGGCGGAGTCTGAAATTGTTTGGAGATACCGGCGCGCTTTGTCATTGAGCGCCTCACCGGCTGCCTTCGACAAGAGGGCGGCATACCCGTCGATATGACGAAGTGGGGCACGGAGGTCATGCGACACGGAATAACTGAACGCTTCCAGCTCTTTGTTGGCAGCCTGAAGCAATTCACCCCTATTTTCCAGCTCCGCGGCGACGCGGCGACGCTCTGTGACATCGTGATGGATGAGAAAGTAGACGGAGGCCAAGAGAACCAACTGCAAGAGCGCGCCCAGTCCGAGCAAGGCAATCGTATTTCTCGTGCTTCCGGCGGACTGACGGACTCGGGCCTGAAGGGCTCGCTGCTCGGCCCCGTCAAGCTCAGTCATCACAGAGTGAATTCTCTCAAGCTCGTTCTTTGCCGCTCCGGAGAGGGCGAGGTGGCGGACCGCTTCATAGCCATCTTTCTCTCGTCTGGTGATGGCGCGCGCCTCCGCATCCAATTGCCGGTCGATGAGGGTTTCGAGCGTCGCCACCCGGGACTGCTGTTCGGGCCACTCGTTCGTCAGCCCCCGGAGATACCGAAGGTATTCCGGCATCTGTTCGACGGTACTCCGATAGAACTTCAAATAGGATTCTTCCCCAGTCACCAGGTAGCGCCGATGCCCTCGTTCAGTCGCGTCGAGGGCCTCGCTCACCGATTCGAGCAACTGCACTAACTCATGGCTCTTGCTGTCAAGCCGGCTATTCTCAATCAACACGGAGGTGTTGCGATAGGAAATGGCGCTGATCACCACAATGCCGGCAAAGACAAGCCCAAAGCCTGCGAGGACGCGCCGCTCGATCGACCAATGGGTCAACCATTCCATGAGTCTGCCACTCTTGGGAGTCGGCGCCTGGCTAGTGCCGGGAGCCGGTTCAGGCGTGATGGGCGTGACCGGATGTTGTGATGCGACGAAAGCCATGGCTCAAGCGTCTGCGGACGTGTGAATGCGAGGAAATACTGTGGCCACTATACTCTGAGCCGGAAGACCCTGCAAAAAATATTGTAGCAGACTTCTCACCGAACGCTGCGAGGTACCGACTCGTATGGTTTTACCCACCGACTGGAGTGGCGGCAGGCGGAATGGGGAGGGAGACGGCTGGATCCGCTAAACCGGAAAACATCATCGTGGCCGAGACAACCCAATCGGCGAAGGGTTGCGGATAAATACCGATCACCAGAGTGCCGGCGAGACAGACATACAGGACGGCTTTGATTGGACCGGAAACCGTAATGGGGGAAGGGTCGTGGGGCTCGCTGATGTACATCTTCTTCACCACGATCAGGTAGTAATACATCGAGATCACGATGTTGACCAGGCCCACCGTGATGAGCACGTAGAGCCCTTCTTTCATGGCCGCCACAAAAATGTAGATCTTGCCGATGAAGCCGGCCAACGGAGGCACACCAGCCAGAGATAAGAGGAAAACCAGCATCGAAAAAGCAAGAAAGGGCGAACGCCTCCCCAGCCCACTATAATCGTCGATCTCCTCGCTCCCGATCGCTTCGCTGACGGCAATGATAATGGCGAAGGCCCCGAGATTGGCAAAGAGATAGGTCAACAGATAGAACAGAATCGCGTCGTTCCCCATCTTGGTGCCGGCCGCGAGACCGATCAGCACATTGCCGATCTGCGCGATACCGGAATAGGCCAAGAGCCGCTTCATGTTCTTCTGGGCGATCGCCACGATGTTCCCGTAGGTCATGGACATAATGGATGCGGCAACGAGCAGCAATACCCATATCGGCTTAAACGTCGACAAGGCGACGAAAAACATCCTGAGAAGGATGGCAAAGGCCGCGCCCTTTGGGGCGATCGAGAGATAAGCCGTCACCGGCGTTGGCGACCCATGATAGGTGTCAGGAATCCACGAATGAAACGGCACCGCGCCGATTTTGAACCCTAATGCGCCGAAGATCAGCAAGAAGCCGATAGCCAGCCCCGGTGTCGCCTGTGCCGACTTCATATCGGAAAACACCAGCTTGCCGGTTTCTCCATAGACCAAGCTGATGCCATAGGCGAGGAGGCCCGCGGCGAAGACGCCCAGGATGAAAAATTTGATACCCGCTTCGTTCGAGGCCATGTCCTCGCGAAGGTAGGCGACCAAAACGTAGAAGCCGAAGGTGGAAAACTCCAACGTGACGAACACCGACAACAAGTCGTTGGCGGAAGCCATAAACATCATGCCGAGCGCCGACATCACAATCAGGAAATAATACTCTCCGCGGAAAAATCTAAATCGATGAATGTAATCGACGGAGGCCAGAATAACGAGGATCGTCGACCCGACGATGAACATTTTAAAGTACAGGGCCATCCGGTCGAGGACAAACATATTGGCAAAGAGGGTCCCCGTGACGCCGGTCACATCGAACCAGACCAAGCAGCCAAGCGTGGCAGCGAGGCCTGCGATGCTCAGATAGGCCAACTGTTCGTTCGGCAGCCGGGGGAACGAGAAATCGACGATCAGGATGCCACACAACCAGACCGTGAGCAGAATTTCCGGCAGCAGCAACAACAGATCGGAGGGAGACATCGTCAGCGAGAAGTTCATGGCCGACCTCCGCTCACGGGGGCGCTGTCGAAGGGCAAGGGGCGATCGGCGAGAGAGATATTTTTATCGCCTCGTGCCTCTAGCCGCAGGCCTGTCGTCTCCGCAGCGACCGGCACGACTCTAGTGATCTTGGCAATCAGCGGATCGACCCCCGATCGCACCACGTTATAGAGGTGCATGGGGAAGAAAAAGAATCCGATACTGACGGTGATCATGATCAAAAGCGGCAGACGATCGACTGCGGACACAGCGTCATGCGCATGGCTGTACTTCTGGTCCATGGGTCCGTAGAAGAGCCCGCGCATCATCTTGAACAAGTAGGCCAAGGTCAATACGATTCCAACCACGGCCACGATGACCTGAAACGGATATTTGTTCCAACTGCCTACGATGATCATGACTTCAGCGATGAAGTTTATGGTGCCGGGGACCCCGATGGAGGCCATACAGCCGATCACAAAACAGCCGGAGATGAACGGCATGCGATTCGAGAGTCCGCCGAGCGAGGGAATATCCCGGGTGTGCGTCTGATCGTAGACCCATCCAGCCATCGCGAAGAGCATCCCCGTGGCCATGGCATGGGCGAACATGTACATCACCGCGCCGGTCAAGCTGATGTAATCCAGGGCTGCCATGCCTAAGAACACATAACCCATGTGACTCGAGCTGGAATATCCGATGACGTACTTGGTGTCTTTGGCATAATAGGCCACGAACCCGCCGTACACGATACTGAACATACAGAGCACGGCCGCGATGGGCATCAGCTCTCGGGTCGTTTCAGGCAAGATCTCAAAGGCGACCCGGATGATGGAGAAATGGCCGAGCTTCATCAGCACACCCGCATGCAACATGCTTGTGGCGGCTGGCGCCGCGGCATGGCCCACAGGCGACCAGGAGTGGAGCGGCCAGAGTGGGGCGATAGAGGCGAATCCGAAGAAGATGAGCAGCCAAATAATCTTGTCCAGCGTCGTGCCCAGGACCGGGATGTTCATCAAGTTGGCATGCTCACGCAAAACCAGGATATCGAAGGTATTCAGCCCCGAATACTTGTAGATCAACAGAATTCCCATGAATGCCGCGACGGCAAAGGCCGAGAGGAAGAGCACCAACTTCATCGCAGCATATTCTTTGCTGTTGGACCCGAAGTTGAAGATAAACCCGACTGAGTCCCGCTGTTTGAGGCCCTCCGGATCCGTCATCTCGTTGTACTTCTTCGTGTGGCTTCCCCACATGCCCAAGAGGAGATACATAGGAATAACGGACATCTCGTAGAAGAAGTAGAGAAAGAACAGGTCCAGCGACATAAACACGCCGATGGTGGCCGCGGCGAGGATGAGCAGCCAGATGTAAAATTCTTTCGCCCGGTCCTTCACATGCCAGGAGACGAAAATTCCCGCGAACAGCAAAATACCCGAAGCCAGAACCAGGGGGGTGCCGATGCCGTCCACCCCGAGGTGGAGCGAGATGCCCAGCTGACGCGACCATTCGAACTTCTGAACGAATTGGAAGCCACCCTTCACATGGTCGTATGCATAAAAGAGGTAGAGCGAGGCGAGAAGGCAGATGAAGGCCGATCCCGCCGCAATCCCCCGCACGAGCATCGCCTGCCGGTTTGAGACGAAAATCAGCGCGATGGCTCCCGCGAAGGGAGCAAATAGGATGTAGAGGAGCGCGTAGTCACCCATACGAATTAATCCACCTTTACCGGCTGTTTGGACTCGATCGACGCCACGGTCCCCCGCTCCAGTCGATCGACCAGCGCCTGTACCGATCCATTCATCATTCGTAAGAACGGAGCGGGGTAGAGCCCAATCCACAGAATCATGATCGATAAGGCCGATGCGATCACCAGCTCGCGGGGATGCAAATCACTGATGGAATCTTTCACCGCCTTGCCGACTGGTCCCAACATGGCCCGCTCGTAGTACCAGAGAAAATATGCGGCGCCAAAGATGACCCCAGTGACCGCGATTCCACCATACAGCCAATTGGCCGTGAAGGCTCCCAGAAGAATGAGGAACTCACCGACAAAACCATTGGTGCCAGGCAAGCCGATCGACGCCAGTCCGATGAGCAGAAAAAAGCTTGCGAGGAGAGGGGTCAGTTTCGCCATACCGCCGAATGAACTCAGTTCGGTAGTCTGCTGCCGTGAGTAGAGAAAGCCCGCAATAAAAAACAGACCTGCCGTGCTGAACCCCAAATTAATCATGGTCAGCAGGCTGCCTTGGAGCCCTTGATAGTTCAGGGCAAACAGACCGATCACCACAAACCCGAGATGGCTGATGCTGCTGAATGCCAGGAGCCGGCGAAAATCCGACTGGATCAGCGCCATGATCGCGCCATACAGAATGGCCGCTAATCCAAGCACCATGGTTACCATGACGACGGTCTGACTCTTCGACGCATCCGGCAGCAAGGGAATGCTAAAGCGGATAAACCCGAACGTCCCGAGCTTCAATCCGGCCAACACCACCGCCATCCCGATCGGTCCTTCGAGGAGCGCGTTCGGAAGCCAGGTGTGAAATGGAAACAGCGGGGCCTTAAAGGCGAAGCCGAGAAAGAGGAGCCAGAAAATAAGGACCTGTTGGCTGAACGGGATCGGCACGGAAAGCAGGGCCAACAAATCGAACGAATAGGCCGGTTCGATATGGCGCAACATCGCCCACTGGTGATAGTTCAGGTCTAACAGCGCGATGCCGACCAACATGAAGACGCTACCCAGCAAGGTATAGAGCACATATTTCAATGCTGCGTAATGCCGCTCTGCGCCTCCACCCCAGAGTTTAATCAGAAAATAACTGGGGATCAGCATCAGCTCCCAGAAAACGAAAAAGAGGATCAAGTCGATAGAGAGGAAGACCCCCATCGTCGTCGTCTCAAGCGCAAGGAGCGCCATCATATAGAGCTTCACTTGGTGACGGACGGTATCCCAAGAATAGATGACGATCAGAACCGTGAGGAATGCCGTGAGCCCAACGAAGAGGACGCTGATCCCATCCACCGCGAGGTGGTAACTGATCCCGAGGGCGGGAATCCATTCCACATGTTCTGCGAACTGCATGGCGGCCGATTCGGGAATGAAGCGCAACAGGACGAATACGGAGAGGGCCAATTCCACCAACGCAATCGTCAGGGCGGAGGTCCGGACCATATCCTCATCGTCGAACAGCCACAGCACGACGGCTCCGACGAGTGGGAGGAACAACATGCAGGTGAGAATGGGAAATGTGGACGCCAGTTCTTCTAACATCAATGTGCTTTATCGTTGCATGATGAGCTGAATAATCACCGCCAAGAGAAAGAGCCCTGCCACAATTATTGCGGCATAATGATGGACCATTCCGCTCTGGAGTTGCCGCCATTGACGGGCGATGAGATGGTTGCCATAACCGATGACATTGAGGCCGGCGTAGACCATGTACTTTTCCATCCAGGTCGATCCCGCCGCACCCAACTCTGCCATCTGCGCGACCCCTCGCACGAAGCCATCGATCACGGTCCGGTCGAACCAATCGAGCAGCTGCCCCAATTTCTTGGTGGGTTCCACCCAGACGAGATCGTACAATTCATCGACATAGTACTTATTGAGCAGGGTGGTATAGACCGCCTGGAACTTTGCTGCCAGGCGCTCCGGCGCCGACAGATTTACGCTATAAAAATAATGCGCGACACCCCAGCCCAACAACGCAATTCCTGTGGCAATCATCATGAGTGTGAGGACGAGTCCGGTGCTGGCCTCATGCTCCCCTCCCATGCCCGCGACCGGTGCCAGAAATTGATGGAGCCAGCCATGCTCAGGGGGGAAGCCCAGGAACCCGCCAAAAACAGATAACACCCCTAACGCCATGAGCGGACCGACCATCACTGTCGGAGACTCATGGACATGTTCCTCGGTATGGTGGTCCATCCGCGAGGTGCCGTAAAAAGTCAGATAGGTCAGGCGGAACATGTAGAAGGAGGTCAACAATGCGCCGATGGCCGCCATGCCATAGAGGAGATAATGTTCGTGCGTAAAGGCATGGGCGAGGATTTCATCTTTACTCCAGAAACCTGCCAAGGGCGGAATACCCGCGATCGCAACGGTGCCGATCAGAAACAGCCGATAGGTCCAGGGGATTTTCGTGCTGAGGCCCCCCATCTTTCGAATGTCTTGTTCGCCCGAGAGCGCATGGATCACCGACCCGGCAGAAAGGAACAAGAGGGCCTTGAAGAAGGCGTGGGTCATGAGATGGAACACGGCAGCTGAGTATGCGCCGATGCCGCATCCGAGAAACATGTACCCAAGCTGGCTTACTGTCGAATAGGCCAAGACCCGCTTAATGTCCGTTTGCACGAGACCAATGGTAGCGGCAAACAACGCCGTGATGCCGCCAATAGTTCCGACCCAAAACATGGCTGTGGGTGACATGTCGAAAATGGCATGGTTTCGCACGATCATATAGACCCCGGCCGTTACCATCGTCGCCGCATGAATGAGGGCGCTCACTGGTGTCGGACCTTCCATCGCGTCCGGGAGCCAGGTATAGAGGGGAAGCTGGGCGGATTTGCCGATGGCACCGACGAGCAGGCAGAGCGCAATCGCCGTGGCCATGTCCGGAGACAGTTGTCCGACCTGGGCAAAGACTTTCGTGTAGTCCAGCGTCTTGAAATTGATGAAGATCAGGAAGATCGCCAGCAGGAATCCGGCATCCCCGATACGGTTTACCACAAAAGCTTTCGAGGCGGCTTTGGCGGCGGGAACCTTGTCGTAGTAATAACCGATCAAGAGATAGGAGCAGAGTCCGACCCCTTCCCAGCCAATAAAAAGGACGACATAGTTATTCCCCATGACGAGGAGCAACATGGAGACCATGAAGAGGTTCATGTAAGTGAAGAATCTGGTGAATCCCGCTTCTCCATGCATGTAGCCGACGGAGTAGACGTGAATCAACAAACCAACGCCCGTGACCACCAGCAGCATGATGCAGGTGAGCGGATCGACGAGATAGGCCAGATTAATGGTGAGGTCGCCGCCGAAGATCCATTGATAGGCGATGACTTCATGCGCGGTGCCGGTCCGCAAGATGTCGATGAACACACCCAGCGTGCAGAGAAATGACAACCCGACTGAGCCCCAAGCCAGCCGGTGTGCGATCTCGTGGGAATATTTCCTGCCAGCGAGGCCGTTCACGATAGCGGCCAGCAACGGAAACACCGGAATGAGTTTTATGAGTAGATCCGTCACATTACCACTTTAAGAGGTTCATCTCGTCTACGTTCGTGGAGATCTTTCCACGGAACACGACGATGATGATGGCCAGCCCGATTGCCGCTTCTCCAGCCGCAATGGCAATGATGAAGAGCGCCACCAATTGGCCAGCCATGGATTCCAAGTAATAGGAAAAGGCGACAAGGTTAATGTTTGCCGCATTCAACATGATCTCGACGGACATCAACACGATGATGAAGTTCCGTCTGATCAAGACGCCGAGCAGGCCGGTAATAAACAGCACGGCGCTGACGGCGACATATGCGCTTAAAGGAACCATAGACCCAGTCCCTTACCTTCCACGTTTGTCGACGATCGGCTTCGGCGTTTTTGCCAGCACGATCGCTCCGATGACCGCGCCCAACAGGAACACCCCGACGATTTCGAACTGCAAGAGATACTCACTGAACATCTTGATTCCGACCGCGTAGGTATCGCCGTCCTGGAGTACCGCCACGGTGGGGGCATCGCCCTTTGCGCCTGCAAAGGGTGAGCGGAGCAGGAGGCTCAGGACGTAGACCGATCCAAGAGCCGCCGGAGCGAGAAAATACCGGTACGAGGAATGAAGATATCGATCGTCGGTTTTCAGATTCATCAACATCAGCACGAAGAGATACAAAACGAGGATCGCACCCGCGTAGACGATGACTTGGACGGCCCAGAGGAACTCGGCGTTGAGCAGGATGAAGAGCCCGGAGACGTGAAGCAGCAGGGCCAGGAGAGCCAGACCGCAATGCACCGGGTGCTTGAGCGCGACCGTCATGACGCCCGCGACAATACTGACCAATGCGAAATAGGTGAAAAATACCAAAACCATCGATCGATTCAGCCCAGATGCTTAGGTTGCGATTGAGTCGGCTTCAATACCGATTGCGGGAAGTAATACCGATATTCCCGGCTTTCCTCAACGTTCTGTTCCTGATTATGCGCGTATAAGTATTTTTTTGCATCGTCGAGATGACGCTCGCCGATTTCGTACAGCCGCTTCTTGTCGAACAGCAGGGTCCGTTTATCGTGGGTTGAAAACTCGTACATCTTGGTCATGGCTAAGGCGTTGACGGGACAGGCCTCGACACAGTAGCCGCAAAAGACACATTTCGTAATATCGATGTAAAACTCGCTGGCGAATCGCTGCAGCGGACGCGCCGCATCTTCCGAGCTGACGACCTTGATACAGCGCGATGGACAGGCGGCTTCACAGAGATCACAACCGACACACCGTTCCTGATGATCGTCGTAACGTAAGAGGGCCAGTGCCCCCCGATGCGTATCGGGAAGGACGCGTTGCTCCCGTGGATACTGGAACGTGATGGGCTTGTGGAACATATGCTTGAACGTCACCTTCATCGCGTCCCAGATCTCATAAAACAATGCAGCCTGGAGAATGTTCTTGATCAGTACGGTGACACGCATCGATGTTTCCCTGCTTCCCCTTATGCTTTTTCGATCGTCACGCCGATTCGCTTAAACGAAGGAACTCCGGTGGTCGGATCGACCTGAACCGACATCAGATCTTTGACCGGGGGCTCGTTGAAATGCTCTGGAAAGAAGCAAGTCTGCGGGGCGACAGACTGATCTTGCTGCACCGCCACTTGCAGCGAGCCACGATCCGACGTAAGACGCACCTTACCCCCTTCATTCACCGCAAGCCGTTTCATATCTTCCGGATTCATCCTGAGCCGGCCGGTATTCGGGGCAATCTTGATGAGCCCGGGAGCTTCCGTGGACATTTTTCCGGAATGATACAGAATCTGTCCCATCAACAGTCCATAGGGTCGCTGGGCCTTCGCATCTGACGAAGCCAGGACTCGATAACGCGCTGCCACTTCGCCGACATAACCGTTCGACAGATAGCGGTCCACCGTCGGCACGACCTTCCGAGGCTGTCCAAGGTTGTAGTACCCGGGCAACAACTTCATGATCTCGGCTTGAACGTCATTCGAAGATTCATATTCCCATTGACAGCCCAGCGCGTTGGCCAAGGCCGTCATGATATGCCAGTCAGGCAAACTTTCCCCGACCGGATCCAGCGCTTCGCGGACGCGCAGAACACGGCCTTCCAGGTTGGTAAAGGTGCCGTCCTTTTCCGCAGAGGTACAAGCCGGCAACACCGCATGAGCCGTGCGCGCAGTCTCGGTCAGGAACGGATCCTGGACGACGAGTAACTCCAGTCGATCCAATGCCGCACGAACTTCCATCGATGCAGGTAACGTGGCGAGCGGGTTTTCTCCGATCACATACAGCGCACGGATCTGGCCGCTCTTGCAGCGATTGAGGATTTCGACGAGATTCGCGCCGGACCCGGCTGCCGGGAGCGTGACGTCCCACGCCTTCGCAAAACGATCGCGAGCGGCCTGGTCAGTGAATGAGGCTTGACCGGGAAGGAATTCCGGGGCAACGCCCATATCGACGGCGCCCTGCTCGTTCGGCTCCTCCGTCACCGTATTCACACCGCAGCCAGGTTGGCCTAACTTGCCGGTGATCCAGGCAAGATCCATCAGTTTCAAAACGTTCTGAAATCCGTCGGACTGTCGGACGATGCCCTCGGCACAGAGAATGATGGAGCGTGGCGCTTCGGCGAAGATCGCCGCAGTGGTTTTCAAGGCTTCAACCGACATGCCCGTCCGCGCCGCCACCTGCTCCAATGACACATGGGCCACCGCGGTCTTCAAGGCCTCAAAAGCCTTCGGGTGCTTTCTGGTGATCTCCTCATCGATTAACCCCAGCTCCAGAGTGGCCTTCACGAGTCCGTCGATCACGAGCCCTTCCGTTCCAGGGCTGATGAGATAGGGATGGGATGCCAGCTTGGCCATATTCGTGAGGGCAGAATCGATGACAACCACTTGCGCCTGATAGACACGAATCGCTTCTTTGATCCGTACGGCGGTGAGCGGGTTGGTCTCCGTAAGGTTCGAGCCGATGAGTACGATGGCTTTGGCCTTCGTCAGGTCTTCCCAGTCGTTCGGGCTCCGCCCAATCCCCAATGCATGCCGGGAAGCATGGACGAAGTTGAGGTGGCCGTAGCGCGCACTGCTGTCGAACTGGTTGGTCCGGAACCCGGCTCGCATAAGTTTCTGAAAGAGATACAACTCCTCGTTGGTGCAACGAGCGGTGATCAGACCGGCAATCGAGTCCGGTCCGTGCTTGCGGCGGATTTCAGAGAACTGTTCCACCACCTGGTGCATGGCTTCGAGCCAAGGAACTTCGACAAGCTGATTGCCTTTACGAAGGAGCGGTTGCTTGAGACGTGCGGCACTATCGATGTACTCAAATCCGAAACGCCCTCGCACGCAAAGCCCGCCGTGCCCCTTGGCCGTATCAGCCCGATCACCCCATTTGTTTTTCCATGACAGCGGCGAGGTCACACGAACGACTTCAGCATCCTTGGTCTCAAGGTGCATCTGACAGCCGTCCCCACAGTAGTTGCAAGTCGTGGTGGTTTTCTTCATCTGCCACGGCTTGTACAAATACTTGGAAAACTTGTTCGTAATGGCGCCGACCGGACAGACGGCGAGGCAGTCTCCGCAGAACTCGCAAGAGAGCGCGAGGTCTCCCTTCGGCACGACTTGATTGAATCCGCCCTTCTTCATGAACTGGAGCGCATCGATCATCAACACGTCTTTACAGACGTTGATACATTCTGCGCAGGCGATGCAGCGGTTCATATTGAAGTCGAGCACCGGGCTGCGAGTATCTTCCGGAATAAATTTCTGTTTGGCGTTGGCCAGATTCGTGACCCCGTGCTGGAACGCCATATCTTGCAGTTCGCAATGGCCGTCGGCATCACAGACCGGACAGTCGAGAGGATGAACCGAGAGGTGCTTCTCCACCGCTTTCTTCCTGGCCTGGAAGAGATCGTCGCCCTCGGTTCTGATAACCATGCCAGCGGCGGCTTTGGCGGTGCAGGAACGGACCGGCGCTTTCTTGCCTTCCTGCATGACCAAACACATACCGCAGGAACCGAAGGGATCGAAGGTATAGTGATAACACATGGCCGGAATGATCTTGCCCGTGCTCGAGATCACGTCGTAAAGCGAGACTCCGTCCTTCGCAGTCACGGTCTTTCCGTCGATCGACAGCTCGATCGCGACGGCCTCTACCTCGGGATTGGTTGCTGGCTTTAAACCCATGTTTCGACTCCACCGCTGAACGATGAATGCAGAACGATGAACAAGAACACATGAGCTGTAAGTTCTTGGCTACATTCAACGTTCATCGTTCATCACTCATCATTGTCTACCGGTCGCACTCACCCATCACAATGTCGTAGCTCCCGAAAAGCGTGATCGCATCGGCGATCATATAACCTCTGGACATATGGTCGAATGCGCCCATGTGAATAAACGACGGGGCGCGAATCTTCAAACGGTAGGGCTTTCCGCCGCCCGTACTGACGATATAGAACCCCAACTCACCCTTGTGCGCTTCGGTGCCGCAGTAAATCTCTCCCGCAGGGGCATCGAAGCCCTGCGAGAAGAGTTTGAATTGCTGGATCATGGATTCCAGATTCGTGAAGACTCGCTGTTTCGGCGGCAACGTGACGCTGGGCACATCGGCCATAATGGGACCGTCCTGCATTTGCTCCAGACATTGCCGAATGATTTTCACACTTTCATAGAGTTCCTGGACACGAATCCAGTATCGATCGTAGGTGTCGCCGTTCTTGCCAAGCGGCACGCTGAATTCACACTTGGGGTAGGCCGAATAGGGCTCGGCTTTACGAAGGTCGTAGTCAACACCCGAGGCGCGGAGCGTCGGTCCGCTAAGACCGAAACTGACGGCGTCTTCTGCCGAAATAACCGCCACACCCTTCGTCCGCGCGACCCAAATCCGATTCGTCTCCAAGAAGATCACGTACTCGTCGATTTTTGGCGGAAAATAATCCAGGAACTGCTTCAGCTTATCGAGCAGCGACGAAGTGAGATCCCGCTCGACACCGCCGATGCGATACCAGCTGGTCGTGAGGCGCGCGCCGCAGAGCTCGTCGAACCAATCCAGCAGAATTTCCCGGTCGCGGAAACAATAGAAAAAGACGGTCATGGCTCCGATGTCGAGCGCCTGGGTCCCGAGCCAAAACTGATGCCCGATGATCCGCTGCACCTCCGCCACGATCGTGCGCAGATATTCCGCGCGGTCCGGCACGGTGATGTTCATGAGCTTTTCAACCGCGCGGCAGTACGCAAAGTTGTTGTACATCGCGCAGACGTAGTCGAGCCGGTCGGTGTGGGGAATAAATTGGTGATAGGTGCCGTCTTCCGCGAGCTTTTCCACTCCGCGGTGCAGAAACCCCAACACCGGAGTAGACTTCACGAGGCGTTCTCCCTCCAACTCGAGGATCACTTTCAGCACTCCATGGGTCGCGGGATGCTGGGGACCCATATTGAGCAGGAGTTCCTCCGTGCGCAAGGTCGGGAGGGTCTCGCTCTCCGGATGGGCCGGGTCGACCTTGTAAACGGTTGTTCGTTGATCTTCAAAAGCCATCGTCTGTCCTACCGAGCCGTTTCGTCCAAGAACTCGAACGTGTCACGCCAGCCCTTGCCACGAAGCGGAAAATCTTTTCGTAACGGATACCCTTCGGTGTAATCGTCGGGCATAAGGATCCGGCGGAGATCCGGATGGTGCCGGAAGCGGATGCCCATCATGTCGTAGACTTCACGCTCCATGAAATCCGCGCCTTTCCAAAGATCCGTCAAGGAATCCACGATGCAATCCGATTCCGGCGCTCGAGTCTTGAGCCGGATACGCTGACGTTTTTTAATCGAGTAGAACTCGTACACAACTTCAAATCGTTCTTCGTCATCAGGCCAATCAACTGAACTCACATGCACGATGTAATCGAAGTCCATGGCCGGATCGTCGTGAAGATACTGTGCGACCTCATGAAGGCGGTCCCGCGTCACGGTCACCGCGAGATCGCCGCGCCATTCCACGACTTTCACCAAGCCGACGGGGAAAGTATCTTGGATTTGGCTGGCCAATTGCTGCAATGACATTGGGGACCTAAATCTTAATTTTAAAGCCGGGCTTGACCTGATCCGGCTGCGTCAGAAACACACGTTTCAGCATGATTCGTTCTTGCAACTTGAGAATGCCATCAAAGAGCGCCTCCGGTGTTGGAGGACATCCCGGCACGTAGATATCCACCGGCACAAAGCGATCGACTCCCTGAACGACGCTATAACTGTCGTAAATGTTTCCTGACGTGGCACAGGATCCCATCGCAATGACATATTTTGGTTCTGGCATCTGGTCATAAATTTTCCGGATGACCGGCGCCATCCGGCGACAGACCGTCCCGGCGACGATCATGAGATCCGACTGCCGTGGCGAGGCCCGAAAGACGCCGGCTCCATAACGATCCATATCGTACCGTGACGATACCGCGGCGATCATTTCGATAGCGCAACAGGCCAGACCAAACGTCATAGGCCAGAGCGATCCTTTGCGAGCCCAATTCACCGCTTTTTCGACCGTTGTGGTCACGACGTCTGGGGTGCCGTCCTTGTCGTGACGACCGATTTGAATTAGTCCCATTCCAGGGCTCCCTTACGCCAGGCATAGACATAGGCCACTAAGAACAACCCGATGAAAACCAGCATTTCAATCAACCCGATCAACCCTATTTTGGTGAAGACCACCGCCCACGGGTAGAGAAAGATGACCTCAATATCAAAAATCACGAAGAGCATCGCGAAGATGTAGTACCGAACTGGAAACGGCATCCGAGCATCAGAAAATGGCTCCGATCCGCACTCATAGGTAGAGAGCTTCTCAGATTCTGGATACTTCGGTTGGACAAGATAACTGAGGATCAGCGTTACCACGCCAAACGCCAGCGCCACGAAAGTGAACAGCAGAATCGGGAAGTATCGGGTCAGGTACTCAAGAAGCAACTCAAAACCGCTCATAGGGCTGACCTTTCAACACCTTGAGATACAAAAGAGAGCGGGATCTTAGACCCTGGATTACGGTGATAGCAAGCGGCCAAAGGACCTACGGTCTCGTCCCGAAAGTCCTAGGTTCTATTGTGTGACTACGCTCACTGTCGCTGACTCAAGGAAAAGCCAAGGGGAGACGGTTGAGACGGCCGGTAGGCTAGACAATACCCAGCCAAAGACGCTAACAGACTCACGAGTTTTTATCAGGCTAAAGTAGCTGATTTATGAGGGGCTTTTCGCTTTATTAGGCGGAGTAGGGGCCATGTGATCGGATGGCATCCGCAGGTGAGATGGCGGTACCTGATCGACTTGATCCCATTCTGGTTCCAGAGCCGAGAAAGCCTTGGCTTTCTTGCGTCGATGAATCTGTGTTTCGATACGAGAACGACCTTGAGGCTGGGCTTTGTGGGCAGGAGGCAGTTCAGGCGCCATGAATGTTCCTCCTGTATGAAAAACGCTACCTACAAATCACCTTAGCATCGAGTGAATTGGCGGGTCAACGAGGGCAAGGCCTCAATATTCTTGACAATACAGGACTATTTGCTATGGTTCTGACAGTACTACTTGCCTTACATGAAGGACAACCACATGACTCACTATTCAATAAAATGTGCCGTTTCTCTCATGGTTTGGACCCTGGCCACGCCACTCCCTCCTTTAGCCTTGGCAGCTGACGATTTGAGTTCAATCCGATTCGGGGAACAGGCATTAGCCTATTCCTCTGGATCCATTCAGCGATCGACTCCCCAAGATGGATTCGTAAACGTGATCACCGGAGACAATCAGACCACCGGAGATCATATGATCTTAGGAAGCCGGGATGTCCTCTACCTCCGGTTGAAGAGTCCCGGCGATGTCTTGCCAGGAGATCTTTTTACGATTTATAAGCGAGCTCGCAAAGTATTCCATCCCAACACCGGCCAATATCTAGGACATTTGGTCAATCGCCTCGCAGTGGTTCAGGTTAGTCACGCTGACAAGGGCCTGACCACGGTTACGATCGTCCACGCGTACGCAGCGGTATCGCCAGGCGACCCCGTGATGAAATTTGTGCTTCCAACTGAGGAGGGAACGGCCGCTGATCAGCCTTCCAGCGGTGATGTAGAGGGACGGATTGTCGAGTTCCAGTCCAACATGGGCCTCATGAATATGGTGGCGCAAAGAAATATCGTCTACCTGGATCGAGGACGGGAAGATGGAGTCAGAGCTGGGGATCGCATGGACATCGTGCGGTCAGGAGGGAGCCTTCCTCAACGGGTCGTGGGAGAATTGAAGATTCTATCCATGGAGGACCGAACTTCCACGGCGTTGATCACGAAATCGATTTCCCGCGTTCTCAAGGGCGATCGCGTCCGCGTGAAAGTTCGTACGCCTGAGATCATGCCAGTCTCTCAATCGTCCCAGCAGTCTCTGGATATTTCCCCTGCTGCCGCTCCTTCTCCAAGCAGGTTCCAAGTCCAGAATGTTGCCAAAGAAACCAGAATCAGCCTTGGCGATCTCATGAAGCAACTTCGGTTTGAATCGGGCGAAGCCACGATCAAGTCCGAGGGTTATCAGGTGCTCGATGAGCTGATTGCGTATCTTAAAACCACTGCCGGCGATCGGCAGATTCGCATCGAAGGCCATGCGGATAACCGGGAGATCGGTCCCTCGCTCAAGTCGCTGTACCAGACGAATTGGGACTTGTCGAAAGCTCGGGCCGGAATCGTCCTTCGCTACTTGACCGAAAAGGGTGGCATCGATTCGGCGAAACTGTCGTCGGTCGGCTATGGGGATACCAAGCCGCTGGCCAGCAATGCCACAGAACCTGGCAGGCAGAAAAATCGCCGTGTGGACATCGTGCTCTATTCACCCGATTCAGTGAAGGACCCGTCTGCAGCATCGACGAAGCCCGTCGAAACTGGTGAGAACGGCTACAACATGTCCCGCCTCAGTTCAGCGGAGGACGGGACTCCGATCTCTCCAATGGACTCTGCGATTCCAGCGGCTTCAACAGATCCGTCTCTGGCAACCCCCTCATCTGTCCCTACAGATCCTGCAATGGAAACCATTCCGGCATCGGCTGACCAGGGCAAGACAGATCAGACCCCTCCTGCTCCGGCCACGCCACTACAATAGGCTCCCAGAAGGATGGGAGAGGGTTGACGTTGAATCGTCAACCCTCTCCTGCATCCCCTCCACACCTTGCCGTCTCTCTCGTTGTTCCCACTTTTCCACTGCTGCTACAATGTCGCATGATTTCAACAAAGGCACCCCCTGCACCCATAGGGACTGAGGCCCTTTTCGCAGATGTTATTGTGCCTCGACATCTGGCAGGCCCGTTCACCTACCGCGTGCCATTGCCACTCCGTCCCTCTTTACGCGTGGGGCAGCTCGTGCTTGTCCCCTTCGGACGATCGATGCTCCAAGGGGCGGTGATCGCCCTCTTCCCTGTTCTGCCCNNGGCCGCAACAGATGTATCCTCAAACCTGTTTGAACTCTCACGGCAGGTGGCCGAACAATATGTCGCGCCATGGGGACAATGCCTCAGGCTGGTGCTGCCACCGGCGCCAAAACCCCAACCACAGATCAGCTGCTACGAACTGACGGAGCGAGGGAGGGCGGCTCATGTGGCCCGCGAACCCTGTTCGGCAAAAGCACGGGCATTGCTCACGAAGTTGGGGAAACAATCGATCGCACTTCGTCGGCCATCCCGCAGTCCTGTGACAGCTGATCTCTTAGAAGATTTCACGGCGCGCGGATGGGTGATTGAGAGCCACGGTCTGCCATCTGCTTCGGCGGCACCTCTCTCCCAACTTTCCATTCAGGCAGGGCAAACCCCTTTCACCATCACCAGGCCATTGTTCCCTGACCAGGCCGTGCCTTGGGCCGCGCCGCTGTTGCAAGCGCTGAAAAGCCAAGAAACTTCTCGGGTTCTGGTCCAGGCGCCCTGGGCCGATCGATTAAGCTTACTGCAGCAAACCGTTCGCCTCGTAGTCGACCGTGGACAGACGGTCCTCATCCTTGTAAGCGAAACAGAACGGGCCCAATGGATTGCAAGCTTGATTCGTGATGACGGGAAGGGCATCTCCCCGGTCTGTGTCCATAGCGGTCTTTCAGACCAAGCCAAAGCCACGCTGTGGGACCAGATTCAGCGAAAGGTCGCTCGAGTCGTCGTGGGAACCCGTTCAGCCATCTTTCTCCCATTGACCGCCATCGGAGCAATCTGGGTTGAGGGAGAAGAAGATTCGGCTTTTAAAGAGGAACAGGAGCCACATTATCATGCACGGGACGTGGCCTGGCTGAGAGCACAGACTGAGCAGGCCGTGCTGGTCCTGAGCTCTGCCCACCCCAGCCTTGAGACCAGAGCAGCAGTGGAACAATGCGGCATCGCGATTCGCAAGCTTCTACCGCCTGATGCAAGACCGAGCCTGCAGATCGTTAATTTACGCGATCATGGCTATGGCACAGTGCTGAGCCAGCCGCTCATTCGAGCGATCGAGCAGACGATCGGTCGTAAGGCCGGGGTCCTGTTGTTTCTGAACCGGAAGGGTTATGCCGGCGCTCTCGTCTGTCGTGATTGCGGCCAGGTTCCCCGCTGTCCTGCCTGTCGTGTCGCACTGATGTATTCTCGGCAGGCGGGCCACCTGCACTGCTCCTACTGCGGGGCCGTGGCACCCATCCCTGAGACCTGCGGCACCTGTTCCGGCCCTCGCATGCAGTCGATCGGGGAGGGCACGGAACGGGTGGAAGAAGATGCGAAGCGACTATTTCCCCGCGCGACCGTGCTTCGGCTCGATGGAGATACCATGAAAAGACCGGCTCAAGCCGAGGCCCTGTGGCGGAGAGTCGAACAAGGAGAATGGGACATCATCGTTGGGACACAATTGCTGTTGCGACACGGGCCACTTCCGGCGATAGGTCTCGTGGGAATTGTGCAGGCAGACGCAGGACTCAGTGTGCCGGATTTCCGGTCCGCCGAACGCACCTACCATACGCTCCTCAATGCGGTCAGCCTCGCCGCCTCAGCGGGAACTGGTGGCCAGGCTATCATCCAGACCGCTCTCTCGTCTCATCATGCGATTCAGGCCGTAGCCCAGAATGACGAGTCCGTTTTTGTCTCAGAAGAGCTCTCCCAGCGGACGGCATTGGGATATCCGCCGGCCATGCATCTCATTGCCCTCCTCGTATCGGGAACCGATGAGAGCATGGTGCGCGATGCAGCCACAACATGGGTCGCCCGACTTACTGCCTGCGCGTCGTCCTCCGTGGTTGGACAAAGAGCAGCAGCCAAGACCCATTCAACGGCTCAACCGATTGGTCGTCTCGACCGTCTCACGGTGCTGGGGCCAGTTCCCTCTGCGGTGGCGAAACTCCGGGGACGATATCGATGGCAAATACTTGTGAAGTCGCTGGAACGGGAAGTGGGACTCGACGCGGTACGGACCACGGTCAAGGAACTGGAACGGACGTATCAGCGCCGGGCGATCAAGTTCGACGTCGACGTCGATCCGATCGAGATGAGCTAGGTGCGATCTTGTTCTGCTGAGGCGGCTCTACGTGCGACACAGCTGAATCGCTGATGGGCACATCGGGTGATGAGCCGACGAGGGGTTGACCGATTCGCTTGAACAGCCCATAGGAAAAGGTGATCCAAAAGATTGCCGAAAAGAGGCCTGTCAGCACAGCCGAGAGGATCGTTCCCATCTGATCGTCGGTCGGCTCTGTCGTGACCGACCGGACCTGTACCATCGTCACAATGGGCCAGGCCAGACTCTCCAGCCCAATCAACAAAGTCGCCCAGGCCCAGACCAGTGCAATTGTCCGCCCTCGCCAGAGGAGAAAGCCTGCGACAGCCCCTGCGACGAAAACAATCCCCCAGGATGAGAACGAGTCCCACGCCAGCCAGGCACCCGTCGCCACGACAAGACTGCCCAGCAGGGCATTGAATTGAGGGCTCCACCATGTCGTGACCATATTCTTTGCTGTCCTCCGTGGATGATGCGCGAGGCAGTGTGAATTCTGGCGACGTGGTTGTCAATGCAGGCGAGTTGGAAAGACGGGGACGGAGGGTTACGACTGCAGTTCGGCCTGGATCGTCTCGATGAGTGTTTTCATCTCAAAGGGTTTCTGAAGGGTACGGTGGGCGCCGAGCATTTTAGCGGCGTCAAGAAAGTTGAGAATGCCGATCATATCGCTGCCGCCGGTGATCGCGATGACTTTCACCTTTGGAAATTCTCGCCGCAACGTGGCGGTGGTCTCCAGGCCATCCTGATCGGGCATCAAAATATCCATCACGACCACGTCGGCCGGGGCCAGCCGATATTGCTGGAGCGCCTCCTTCCCGTCACGCGCTTCCGTAACGTGAAAACCGGCCTGCTCCAACGTTTCACGGATTAATTGGCGGATTTGGTCTTCGTCATCGACGACAAGAATAGATGGCATCGCATTCCTCGACTTCGGTGAATGACCCAAACCTCTGCTCCCCGCGCGCAGTATCTTCCAGAGAGGACCGGCTGACTTTATCATCTCCCTGATGGGCGGGCAAACAAACAATGTATCCCGACAGGACGCAAAGACTCGCCCAGAGCCAATTAGCTCTAGTGCGTACCTCGTGTCGTTACGCCTGACGCTTCACATACAGCGCGGCGGCTTGGGCGCGCCGTGAGATATGCAGCTTCTGGAACATGTTGGCGAGATAGTTTTTGACCGTCTTGTCGCTCAACTGCATCGTGGTGGCGATTTCTTTGTTCGTCAATCCTTCCGCCACCAACGCCAGGACGCGCTCTTCTTGAGGGGAGAGGGATTGTCCCCGAGCCGGACCAGCTTGTGCCGGCCATGCTTTGATCCAATTCACCGCCCGCTGAGTCAGCGTGGGATTGAGAATCGATTGCCCGTTGAAGACGGTACGAATCGATCGAACCAACAAGCTGGAGTCGATGTCCTTGAGGACATATCCCTGTGCGCCGGCCAGCACGGCCGCCAGAACGGAATCGTCGTCCGCAAAGGACGTGAGAAAGATGACGCGTGTCGCGGGATGACTGGCGAGAATCGCCCGACAGGCGTCGACGCCGGATCCATCGGGAAGTCGCACGTCCATCAAGACGATGTCCGGTCTCAGTCGCTTCACCGTCCGGACCGCGACGGCTTTGGTGCCTGCCTCGCCGACAACGATAATGCCGTGATTGTTGTGCAGGACGGTTCGCAGGCCGACACGGACAACCTCATGATCGTCGACCAGGAGCAGGCGAATCGGCTTGGCCTTAACTGTGGGCAAGGACGGCCTCCTTCGGTAGGTCGAGCACGACGCGTGTTCCCTCATTCGTTTTTGACAAGACGGTAAATCGCCCCCCGATCTTCTGCGCACGGGCGGCCATGTTGGCCAATCCATGTCCGATCCCCTTGGAGGCGGCTGAGTCAAAGCCGCAGCCGTTGTCGCGCACGCTCAAGCGGACCCCCTGTTTCAGCAACTTGAGCGATACCGTGGCCTCTTGCGCATGGCCGTGCCGGAGGCAATTGCTCACCGCTTCTTGAATAACAAGAAGCAGGTGTAACGACTGCTCGGCGGAGAGGGCCTGCGCAGCACGATCCTCGATCTTGAGGCGCACATGCGTGGGGTAATTCTTCGTTAAGGTTTCGAGCATGTGGTGCAGCGCTGTCGGAAGGTCCGTTCCCTGGAGGAGATCCGAGCCGAGCCCCGCAATGAAATTTCTGACCTCGTGCATGAGACGGTTTAATTGATCGATGGCCTGCTTCAATGCCGGCCCCGACGTCTTGCGTTCTTTGAGGGACATCATCGATTTGGTCGTTTCAAGCGAGAGGCCCACCGCAAACAGCGACTGCAAGATACCATCATGGAGGTCTTGGCTGATCCGTTCGCGCTCCTCGATCGCGGCGCGCAGGTCACGCTCTCGTTGACGGAGGGCTTCTTCCATACGCTTACGTTCAGTGATATCCGTCGCAGCCCCGAGGACCATGATGGCTTGGCCTTGTTCGTTGAAAATAGGCCGCTTCACCGTCTGCAACCATCGCATCTTACCTGTCGAATCGGTGATGGCCTCTTCGGGGAGGAAAAGATCCTGGAGCGAATTCATCACCTCCAAGTCCGTCTCGCGGAAGAATGCGACTTCTTTCTGGTCGGCATTGAAGTCGGCATCGGTCTTTCCAATCAGGTTCTCCACCGTCGTCCCGTAGGCATCGGCCACCGCCTTGTTGACTAAGGTAAAGCGGCCGGCACGGTCCTTGGCAAATACGAAATTGGGATCGATGTCGATGACTTGCCGGAGAAACGCATGCGACCGCCGAAGCTCTTCTTCCGATCGTTTAGTCTTCGAGATGTCATGGGCCACGCCGATGATGCCGATCATGCGTCCTGTGGCATCGCGGTATGGCGCTTTGGTCGTCAAATACGTGATGCGCTGTCCATCGACCGTCGTGCTTTCCTCCACCGTCTGTGCGGTACCGGAGGTCATGATGTTCTGATCTGCCGCTTTGCAGCAGGCTGCCAGGTCGGCCGGCCAAATAGCGTCGTCGTCTTTTCCGACGACCTCCTCGACCGACATCCCCACGGCGCGGGCTCCGGCAGGATTCATGTGCAGATAGCGCCCCATCAAATCTTTGACAAAAATGATATCCGCCGTCGCATCCATGATGGCAGAGAGCAGAGCATGTTTCTGCCGAAGCGCCTCTTCTGCTTGCTTCCGGTTCGTGATATCGAGCACCAATACTTGCATCACGGTGGTGCCGTCGAAGGAGGTGGGGATCGCCGTGACGGCGACGTCGACCCGTGACCCGTCGAGGCGCACAAACTGTTTATCCAACGACGGTATCGGTTGCCCACTCTCCATCAACTGACAGATGCGGTCCTTCGAGATCTGGTGAAATTCAGGAGCGACCCGGTTCAACACCGGCGTGACGAGCAACTGTTCGGCATTCGTCGCGTGGAGAATGCGTTGCATCTCCCGATTGACGTAGGTAAACCGCCCCGCCTCGTTGACATAGATGCCGATTGGAGCATTGTCGACCAAGGACCGATAGCGTCCTTCACTCACGCGCAGCGCCTGCTCCGTGCGGGTGCGCTGAATCATATAGGCCATGTGGCTGGCGATCGTTTGTGCGACACCGACTTCTTCGCCAGTGAACTGATGCGGCTGATCGTAATAGAGCATGAACGTGCCCAGCAGTCCTTTGGGCAAGATCAGAGGGATGAATCCGAGCGCCTTGATGCCTTCTGCGTCGAAGACCTCGCGATATTGCGCGACAGAGGGGTCGGCGCCGATGTCATCGCTCAGGATCGGCTTGGGTTCGACTGTCTCGCTGGTCCAGGGGGAATGGCCTTCTACGGCGGACCGGCACCGTTCCGACAAGCCCCGGGAGGCCTTCAATCGCATCACGCCTGCGTCGTCGAACAAGAGGATGGATGCCCGGTCCGCCTGAAGCGCCCGCTGCATACAGTCGATGGACTCACGATAGATATCGTCAAGCGAGGTCGCGTGGGACAACGTCATCGTCATGCGGAAGATGGCTTGTAATTGGTCGTTTTGCCGGGCCTGTCGGGCTTCGGCCAATTTCTGCGCGGTGATATCCTCGCAGGTGACCAACAAGACGGTTTCTCCAAGCGGCGACTGGCCAACCCGGGCCGTCTCCCGTACCCAAATAACATGCCCGTCTTTGTGCACTTTCCGAAACTCCCAATGCCTCGTCGTCATCGGGGTCCCGAGACATTCGGACAGGCTGGTGCTCACGCCTTCTTTGTCGTCTTCGTGAAAGACGCCGAGCACAGAATGGCCGATTAATTCCTCCACGTCGTAGCCGAGCTGATCAGCTCCATAACGGTTCACAGAGCGGACGGTCCCATCCATCGCCAACGTAAAATACATCGTCGGGGTCTCGTCGTATAGCGCTCGATATCGTTCTTCACTGTTGCGTAACGCCTCGTCGGCCTGCTTACGCTCTCCAATATCCCGCATGATGGCGCAGGTATATTCTCGACCGTCGTATTGCAGATAATTGACCGTGACCTCCGTGTCCAAGACGCGGCCCGTCCTCGACCAATATTTCGATTCAAACGACAATGCGCCCTGTTGTTTCAAGTCCTCCCAATGGGACGGCCAGAGTTCCAGAGAAAAGTTCGGATCAATGTCGTGCACCTTCATGGTCGTCAGTTCATCGCTGGTATATTCCAGCATGCGGCAGGCCGCCTCATTCACATGCAGAATTTTGGCGTCTGGACCGATCCAGAAAAATGCCTCGACGGCATGGTCCACAGAGAACTGCGTCAGTTTAAGGGCTTCCTGCGCCCGCCGTAACGCCGTGATATCTTCGTTGAGCACAATCGCGCCAAGGACAATACCAGCCTCGTCCTGGACGGGAACGGCTGTGTTGCGGATGGTCTTTTTCGTCCCATCAAGGCATTCGAAATCGAGAGTTTCGTACAGTGAGGGAACCCCTTTCGTGAGGACATGACTCAAGGCCCAGCGATGGGGTTCGCTCGATGGTCCGATGGCCTCCCACCATCCGGCGGCATTGGCGGCCGTCTCGATCCCGACCTGTTTGATGCCGGACCAGATTTGCTTGGCGGCGGGATTGGCAAGGAGCGGTTTGCCTGATGAATCGGTAAACCAGACACCCACGGGAAGCGCATCCAGGACGGTCTGTAACTGGCGTTCATGCTGGGCCAGGGCTTCTTGCGTTTGCTTTCGTTCCGTGATGTCGAGCACCGTTCCTGCCATTTGCAGTGGCCGTCCCGCGTCATTGCGTGTCACTTCACCACGGCAGTGGATGTGGCGGACTTCGCCGCTGGGCCGGACGATCCGGCATTCAAGATCATAAGCGGCTGTATCATCTTCCAGCGTAGCTTGTGCGGCTTGGAGCACTCGTTCCCGGTCCTGAGGATGTATGGCCTGCGCAAAGATCTCATAGGTCGGCTGAATGCTTCCAGGGTCATACCCGAAAATTCTGTAGTTCTCATCGGACCACGTCTTGATTCCGGTCAGGATGTTCCATTCCCAACTGCCGAGGTGTGCGAGCAGTTGCGCCGTGACCAAACGATGCCGCTCCTCCTCCAGTGCCTCTTCTGCCTTCTTCCGCTCCGTGACATCGATCATCGTTCCGGCAATCTGCAGAGCCCCTTTTCCGTTGTCGCTCAGTCGCGCCCGGTTTTCGACCCAGCGATGGGTGCCATCTCGGTGGCGTAAACGATAGACAAAGGTACATGCGCCGTCGCGCAGTAATTGAGGCATTCCTCGTGCTAACAAATCGCGCTCATCGTCCGGATGCATCAAACTATCCAGCCGATTGGGGTCGCTGAGGAGATCCACGCTGGTGTAGCCGAGCAGCCCATAGGCATTCGGGGTGATGAAGGTGATGGGCCAGCCGTCCCCGACCTGGCGCGCATAGATCACGACCGGACTATTTTCGAGGATATGGGTCAATTGAGATTTGGAGCTGCGGAGCTCCTCCTGGACCTTTTTCCGCTCCGTGATATTTCGTACGAAGGCGCAATGCAGCTCCTGCCCTTCGTAGGAAAGATAATTGATATTCACCTCGACGGGGATGAGCTGGCCCGTCTTGGAGCGATGAAACGTCTCAAAGGTCACGCTCTTGCGTTGCCTGGTTTCTGCCCAAAAACCTAGCCACATGTCAGATTGGAAATCAGAATTCAAGTCGTGGACCGTCATCGCACATAACTCGTCTTTTGAGTAGCCCAACATCAAACAGGCCGCCTCGTTGACATTCACAATCTGAGCCGTTTGATTAATCCAGTAGACTGCGTCTGCGGCGTGCTCGATCGTGAATTGTGTGAGCCGTAATTTGCTCTCTGCCTGCTTGCGCTCAGTAATGTCGTGGACCATGGCCAGCAAATGAGAGGGTTCGCCGTGATGATTTCGTATGACGGAGAGGCCCACGTGAGCCCAGACCATAGTCCCA
>CXWL01105831.1_pt1 | contig 42473 bp, 48 predicted proteins | sample 590931 | NCBI WGS metagenome assembly CXWL01 (sample SAMEA3498368, study PRJEB10139) | groundwater metagenome | biome: water well; material: biofilm material | place: Germany | collected 2015-04-27 | reverse complement strand
GGCAATATGACAACCGGACAGATTGCGTGCTACAAAACCGGACAGATTAAAAACTCGCAACACCACCTGCCAACCAACTTGTCATTGCAGGCGTAAAGTAATAAAGTAATGCAGTCATTATTGGAGGAAACATGGCTGCTGTTGCTAAAATCACCGCCAAAGGCCAAACCACCATCCCGCAGGACGTGCGCGCTGCGCTGCATGTCTCGGCGGGCGACCTGATTGCATGGGAAGTCGGTAGCGACGGCACGGCAACCGTGCGCCGGGTGCAGCCGCTGGACATCGAGTACCTGCGCGCGGTTGAGGGCACCTTGAGCGAATGGAACAGCGCTGCCGATGAGGATGCCTACCGTGGGCTTTGATCGTTTTACGGTAGTGCGGGTGCCGTTCCCGTTTTCCGACCGCAATGCCGCCAAGAAGCGTCCGGCGCTGGTGCTTTCTGACCCTGCAGCATTCAACACACCGGCGGGTCATTCCGTGATGGCCATGATTACCTCCGAAGCCAACGCTCCCTGGCCGCTGGATTGCCCCATTGCCGATCTTGCGGCCGCCGGGTTGCCTGCGCCATCCAAGGTGCGCTTCAAACTGTTCACGCTGGATCATCGCCTGATCCAGGGGGAATTGGGTAAGCTTGCAGAAGGCGATGCGGCGGCGGTCTCTGCGGCGCTGGTTCGGCTCATGGGGCTTTTGTAGCTATCGCCCCTTGTCCGGGTGGCAAGCCGCCGCACTCCAAGGTTGCGGTAACAGGGAAAATTGCCTTTTTCTCCGGGCGGGATTATCTTGACCACAATGCGGCATGAAGAGCGGGAAGATTTGTGCGGCGAGGGTGGCAGAAGAAAACTCGAGTACGCCCCTTTAACACTCCCGGCGGGGTGGCAGAAGAAAATTTTAGCACGACCCCTTTAACATTTATTCGTAAGGGGAGTAGGGTTCAACATCATTACAGGGTGTGCCCCGTAATCAGAGGATGAAAGCACTATTTGCCATTGCGCAGAGCTACTATGCCTGTACTTAACTTCAATCTCACCAGCTCATTCATTTCATTCGTCGGTGAAGAAAAAAAAGACGCTTGGTTGATGTATCTCTATGGGAAATGTGAGAAGGGTTTGAATTCCAGAAGTTTCACCATTCACGGGAAGACAGGCTCGTGGAATGGGTATGGAGCAGATGTAAAAGTCATCGTCGAAAAGCGACCAGCACGGGCGGAGGCCGTTGGTATTCCGGCTGATATGCCTTGGGTTAGTCACAGCGACAGTCGAGACGTCGTTTCTGTCCATTGCCCTGACGAGTATCAAGACAATCTATATTTCGAGGTGCATATTTGGCTTCCCTCTGATGCTTACCAACGACTTTTTGATGTCGACTGGACGCGACAAGTAGTTGGGCTGCGCGTCTCAACGCCCTTAAATTTGGGGCGTGAAAAACAGGCGCTTGACTACGGAGTAGACCCTGACGGGCGTGAAATTGAATGGCATACGAACGACCGTAATTATGAATACCTGGAAAGAATACAGGTATCTTTTTCGCCATCTTCATCGCAAAAAGTATGTCTAGCAGAACAAGTCCAGCAGAAGGTAAGTGACACCTCAGATCCTGTGGAACCAATTATCGCCGCAGTAGAACGTGCAACAAAATCCATCGGCGAACTTCGTGCGAGTGTTGTTAGAGTTGCTTGGGTGCTTGGTGTGGCGCTAGTTATTTCTATGTTTGTCAGATAAACCGATCCTCGTAGCGAGAGAGCAGACTCTCCATTGATTTATTAATCCACAATGATCCCCATAATTCACCTCCTTATAACCCAATAATGGAAGAAGTCCACCTCTCTTGCTGGGAAGACTTTAGAGTTCAACTTCAGGATCTTGAAGAAAAACGCCATGCCAACCTCAAGGGAAGAAAGCCCTCTTCTTCCTCTGAGTACCTGTTTCGTGGCCATAGCAATGACTCTTGGGAGCTGAAGACAACACTCGACCGGTTTTTTGCAAAACGCATCAGCCTGATGCAGTACTACCGCTACGCCCTCATGGCAAGGTCGCGCATTGAGGCTTTTACGGGAACTCGATGGCCAATTCCCGACTACGACGAGTATGAGAAGTGGTTACAGGAAAAGTCTGAAAATGCGGATATTGCTTTTTATGACTACAAGGCATACGACTACCTCGCCTATCTTAGGCATCACGGGTTCCCCTCACCGCTTCTCGATTGGACAAGATCACCGTACGTTGCCGCATTTTTCGCATTTCGAAGCGAGACGTTGGACGTTACGCACGTTGCCATCTATGCCTATCAAGAATCGGCTGGCGCAGGAAAAACCACATCAAGTAGTCACCCCATTATCCACCGCTTGGGGCCATACGTAAGCTCACATAAACGGCACTTCCTTCAACAGAGCCAATACACTTTCTGCACAGAATTTGATGGTAATAGCGTTTATTACACGCAGCACCAAAAAGTCGCCGCACAAAACGAAGAAGAACAGGATTTGTTTTGGAAGTTTGTACTTCCAGTAACTGAACGCAGAAAAGCATTGGCACACCTGAGTCTCATGAATATCAATGCGTTCTCATTGTTTGGAACAGAAGACAGTTTGGCCGAAACAATTGCCACCTCGGACATTTATGTTCAGGGGCGAGATTGCTAACCATCCGGTGAGGTGGCCTCAAATGAGATCGCGTTATCTTGTCGCCACCTTGGTCGAGTATCGGGCAATTGGATGAACCAAGCCAAATTTATCACCTTTGCAGGCGTGGACAAGGCGGGCAAAAGTTTTCACGATGCCCTGCGGCGGCGATTTGGGATATGCTCAATGCCAGATGAAGCAGGAGATCAGGGATGAATTGGATAACCGAAGCAGAGCATTGCCTGGCGGAAAACTTGCCGGTGGGGAGCCGCATGATTGTGTTTGGCTCACAGGCGCGGGGGGGTGCGCGGCCCGATAGCGATCTGGACTTGCTGGTGATCGAGCCGGAAGTGGCGAACCGCTTTGCCGAAATGGCGCGGCTTTCGACCTTGCTCGGCCAGCGCCTGATCCCGGCGGATGTGGTGGTGGTGAGCGCCGAGGCATACGAGCGCCAGAAGAACATCGTCAATACGCTGGCCTGGCGCGCTTCGCGCGAGGGGAGGATGCATGAATTCGTCGTTTGACCACGCACGGGGTTTGCTGGCCATGGAATTGCTTATTCCGGATGGGGTGCCAGACAATGTTGTGTGCACGATGCCCGAGAGCAGCGAGACGCTGACAGTTTACGAGCATGGGTTTGAGGCTGCTGATGTTCGCGGGATTGAGCTGTTGAAAATTATTGCACTGGAGGACTGATCATGAATGCCCAGGTTCGCGAGTTGCTGGAAAAAGCCAATGCCCTGTCGCCCGAAGAGCGCATCGAGCTGGCCGATCTGTTGTATGCCGATACAGTCAACCCCGATGCGGAGTGGGAGGCGGCATGGGCAGTAGAAGCGGAGCGCCGGATCGAGGCTTACCGGCGCGGGGAGGTCGAAGCCATCCCGTCCGAAGAAGCACATGACCGGATCGAAAGGGAATTGGGCCTCAAGTGAGACTGCGCTATCTTGCCCCCGCCCTGGCCGGATTGCGCGAGGCGCTTGCTTGGTATCGTGCCCGCAGTCTGGCGGCAGCCCGGCATTTCAACGCGGAGGTGATCGTAGCCGAGAATTTGTTGCGCGCCCATTCCCGCATCGGCAAACCCGTCGGCAGCAAGACGCGCAGCCTGTGCGTGAACGATTTTCCCTATACGCTGTTTTACTTGATCGAGCATGAGGAAATCGTCATCGTTGCCATTGCTCACCATAGCCGTAAACCGGGCTACTGGATGGGGCGCCTGCGGGAGGGGGAGTGATGCCGGCGCCATCGCTCATCATCAACTCGCCGTATGCCTGCCCGCAGCAGAATTGGGAGCAGGCGCGCGATGGCATGTGCAGATAAACACAAATGATAGAGCGGGCAAAATTCATTACCTTTGAAGGCGTGGACGGCGCAGGCAAGAGCACCCACCTGCAATGGTTTGCTGAAATGTTGCGCCAGCGCGGGCAGGAGGTGCTGGTGACGCGCGAGCCGGGCGGCACGCCTTTGGGCGAGCGCCTGCGCGAGATTTTGTTGAACCAGCCGATGCATGCCGAAACCGAGGCGCTGCTGATGTTTGCGGCGCGCCTCGAACATATCGAGCAGGTTATTCGCCCGGCTTTGCGGCTGGGGAAGTGGGTAGTTTCCGACCGCTTCAGCGATGCCAGTTTCGCTTATCAGGGCGGCGGCAGGGGCGTGGCGCTGGGCAGGCTGGAGCAACTGGAGCGCTGGGTACACGAGGATTTGCAGCCCGATCTGACCCTGCTGTTCGACATTCCGGTTGAAGTGGCGCGGCAACGCCTGTCGAACAATGCCTCGCTGGATCGTTTCGAGCAGGAGCAGGGGGGCTTTTTCGAGAAAGTGCGGCAGGCCTATCTGGAACGTTACCGGAAGCACCCGCAACGCTTTGCGCTGATTGATGCGGCGCAGACACCCGAAGCAGTCAAGGGCGATCTCGAAAATATCATTCGGGCGTTAACATGAACAAACTGTACCCATGGCAGGATGAGCTCTGGCAGCGCTGGAACGGGCTGCGCGCGCGCCTGCCGCACGCCCTGTTACTCAAAGGGCCGCAGGGGACGGGCAAGCTCGATTTCGCCATGAATATTGCGGGATCGCTCCTGTGCGAGCAGCCGCTTGCGGATGGGCTGGCCTGCGGGGGCTGTTCTTCCTGCCATTGGTTCGGGCAGCAAACCCACCCGGATTTTCGCCTCGTGCAGCCGGAGGCCTTGTCCGCGCAGGAAGACGAAAGCGGGAGCGGCAAAAAACCGGCGCGGCAGATTTCCGTTGACCAGATTCGCTCCCTGGCGGATTTTTCCAACTTGTCCGCGCATCAGGGCGGGTTCCGCGTGGTGCTGATCCACCCCGCCGAAACCATGAACGCCAACGCGGCGAACGCGCTGCTCAAGACCCTGGAGGAGCCGCCCGGACGGATGCTGTTCATCCTGGTCACGCACAAGTCGCAGCAATTGCCGCCCACCATCCTCAGCCGCTGTCTTGCGCTCGCCGCTCCCCTGCCGTCGTCCGAGGCGAGCGCCGCATGGCTGAAACAGCGGGGCATGAGCGACCCCGCAGCGCTGCTGGCGCAGGCCGGTTTTGCCCCGTTGCAGGCGGCGCGCCTGGCGGAGGAAGCGGAGGAGGATGCCGGAGAATACCGCCGCTTTCTGCAGGAAATCGGGCGGCCCGCCCAGCTCGACGCGTTTGCGCTGGCCGAGCTATTGCAGCGCACCGAACCGGCCAGGGTGATCCACTGGTTGCAGCAGTGGTGCTACGATTTGGGCAGCGCGAAACTGGCCGGAAAGGTTTTGTACCATCCGGAACTGGCTGACGTTGTCAGGAATCTTGCGGGGAAAATCGGGGTGTTCGATCTGTTGCGCTATCAAAAAGAGCTGCTGGTTGCCAGGCGCGAAGCGGCGCACCCACTGAATCCCAAGCTGCAATTTGAATCTCTGCTGCTGGCATACCGCCATATCGCGCTGGGCGGGGCGCAGCCATGATGATTGACTCGCACTGCCACCTCGATTTCCCGGAACTCGCGGAAATGCTCGACGAAGTTCTGGCGAACATGCGCCAGAACGATGTGTCCCACGCGCTCTGCGTGGGCGTGACGCTGGAGAACTTTCCGCGCCTTCTCCGGCTTGCCGAGCAACATGAGCAGCTCTACGCCTCGGTGGGGGTGCATCCGGATCACGAACTGGATAGCGAGCCGGCACAAGCGGTGCTGGTGCAACTGGCGCAACACCCCAAGGTGGTCGCCATCGGGGAAACCGGCCTCGATTATTTTCGCCTGAAGGGCGATCTGGAATGGCAGCGCGCGCGCTTCCGCACCCACATCCGCGCGGCGCGCGAGTGCCGCAAGCCGCTGATCGTCCACTGCCGCGAGGCGGCGCAGGACACTTTGCGCATCATGGCGGAGGAAGGTGCGGGCGAGGTTGGCGGGGTGATGCACTGTTTTACCGAAAGCTTGGATGTCGCGCGGGCGGCCATGGGAATGGGTTTCCACATTTCCTTTTCCGGCATCGTCACGTTCAAGAACGCCGTTGCGCTGAAAGAGGTAGCGCGGCAGATCCCGCTGGAGCGCATGCTGATCGAAACCGATGCGCCGTATCTCGCCCCTGCGCCCTATCGCGGCAAGCTCAACCAGCCCGGCTATGTGAAATATGTTGCGGAAGAAATTGCCAGGTTGCGCGAGATTTCGCTGGAAGAAGTTGCCCGCGCCACGACGGGAAATTTTCGGCGCTTATTTCTGGGGGAAGGAAGGGTTGAGCCTTATAAACTTTCAGCCACAGAGAACACAGAGGACTCAGAGGAAAACCAAACGGTTGGAGCCAGGGATTGATCCTAGATTCCTCAATTAGTGAGGAGAACTCTGGCGTTTCAATAGCTTACGCAGCCTTTGTAGGTGCGAATAAATTCGCACCTACACTCCGGTCAACAGAGGATTTCAGGTTGATTCATCTATTGAGTGTGCCGAGGAACTGCGTGATACCGCTGGCTTCTCGGTGTTCTCTGTGGCTGGAATTGAGGTTTTTAGCAATCGGCAAAGTTTATTGAGCAGTAGGTAACTTCCACTACCACCAGTTCTTCGACCCCGCCGGGCACGCGCAGCGTCACCACATCGTCTTTGCGCGCCTTGAGCAGCGCCCGCGCCAGCGGCGAAACCCAGCTTATCAGCCCGATTCCCGGCGCGGCCTCATCCACACCGACGATGCTGTAGACGCGCTCCGCCCCATCTTCCCCGCACACCGTCACCGTTGCGCCGAAGAACACCTGGTCGCAGGCGTCGCGTTGCTCCGGGTCTACCACTTCGGCGTTGTCCAGACGCTTGGATAGGAAACGAATGCGCCGATCAATTTCGCGCAGCCGTTTTTTGCCGTAAATATAGTCGCCGTTTTCCGAGCGGTCGCCGTTGGAGGCGGCCCAGGTGATGGTTTTTACCAGTGCCGGGCGCTCCGTTTTCCAGAGCTGATCCAACTCGTCCTTGAGTCGCTGGTAGCCGGATGGGGTGAGGTAGTTCTTCAGGCCGGAGGGCAGTTGTTGCGCCGGTTCCAGGTCTTCCTCGTCGTCGGATTCCTTGACAAAGGCCTTGCTCATTATCGGCTATGCGTCAGAACGGAATGTCGTCGTCAAAGTTATCGAAGCCGCTTCCTTTGGCTGGCGCGGGCTTGGCGGATTCGGTTGCGCCGTCCGGCGCGGCGGCTGGTTTGTCCACCACCTCAAAGCTGCTGCTGCGATCAGTTTTGCTGCCCAGCATTTGCATTTCGTTCACGACGATTTCGGTGGTGTAGCGATCCTGCCCTTCCTTGGTCTGCCATTTGCGCGTTTGCAGCTTGCCTTCGATGTAAACCTGCGAGCCTTTTTTCAGGTATTCCCCGGCGATTTCTGCCAGCTTGTAGCCACCCCGGTTGAAAAACACCAGATTGTGCCATTCGGTCTTTTCCTGCTTCTCGCCGCTTTTGTCCTTCCAGGTATCCGAAGTGGCCAGCGAAACGCTGGTCACCGCCTCGCCGCTGGTCAAGAAACGTGTTTCCGGATCCTTGCCCAGACGCCCTACCAGTATCACTTTATTCACCGACATTTCACGCCTCCCTTAATAGTTGTTCAACTGCCGCTTCATCGAAAACCTGCACATCCACCTTGAGGCAGGCCATGCATTCTGCCGCTACCACCATGGCTTCGCGCACGCCGCGCACCTGAATTAGCTCACGCTGCAACAGGCTGGATCTGGCTTCGTCGAGCTCCGGCAGATGATACAGCTTGGTGCGCACCGTGGCGGGCACTTGCATGGTGGATGCCGCCGCCAGCCAGAGCAGCAATAAAGCCACGGCAAAGACAAACACCGAGTTGCCGCCAACGTATTGCATCAGCAAGCCGCCGACTGTCGCGCCAAAAAATGCGCCGAGGAACTGCACGCTGCTGTACACCCCCATGGCCGTGCCCTTGGAGGCCAGCGGAGCAACCTTGCTGATCAGCGAAGGCAGCGCTGCTTCCAGTATGTTGAACGCGGTAAAGAACAGCGTCAGCGCCACCACCACTCCCCACACACTGTGTTGCGCCAGCATCAGCGTCAATTGCCCCAGCACGGCCAGCGCAATGGCGCCGACGAACACCTGTTTCATCTTCGCTTTTTTCTCGGCGAGAATAATGGGCGGCACCATCAGTACGAAAGCCATCAACAGTACTGGCAGATAGACCTGCCAATGCTGCGCGGCTTCCAAGCCATTGGTTATCAAGACGGACGGTACCTGCATGAACACCGACATCAGGATCGCGTGCAGCGCAAAAATGCCGAAATCGAGCCGCAGCAACTCCCCGTTGCGCAACACTTCGCCCAAGTGCTTGCCGCTAGCCTCGGTGTCGGAGTGGAAGCGCGTGATGGCGGGGTCGGGGATCGCGTACTTCACCACCAGCATGGCCAGCAGGGCAAGAATGCCGGTCATGGCGAAGATGCCCGGCACACCTATCGCCTGGTACAACACCGGGGACAATACCAGCGAGATCGAGAAGGTGATACCGATGGTGATGCCGATCATCGCCATTGCCTTGGTGCGGTGTTCCTCGCGCGTCAGGTCGGCGGCCAGCGCCATCACCGCCGCGTTCAGCGCGCCGGCGCCCTGGATGACGCGCCCGATGATGATCCAGTAAATGTCGTGTGCGAAGGCGGCGATGAAACTGCCCAGCGCGAACAGCAGCAGGCTGATGTAGATCACCGGCTTGCGCCCGTAACGGTCGGACATCAGCCCGGACGGGATTTGCAGGATGGCCTGCGTCAGGCCGTAAGCGCCCAGCGCCACCCCGACCAGCACCTTGTTGTCGCCGCCGGGCAGATGCTCGGCGTACAGCGCGAATACCGGAAGGATGATGAACAGCCCCAGCATGCGCAGGCCATAAACGCTTGCCAGGCCGATACTGGCGCGGCGCTCGGCGGGGGTCATGGAGTCTTTGTCGTTTTGCATCGGCTGGGTCTAGGGTTGGGCGGGCTGAAAAACCCGCGCATTCTAACAGTTCGCGGCATATACCGTCAGCCGGGCAGCCGGGGAATAGGGTCCGAAAGCCGCACGGAAGGTGCTGCCGGAAAAAACTTGACCCACGTCAGGAAGTATCGGAAGATTGCGGGCCGATTGCAGTCGGGTCGGCGCATGGCTGGGGTTGGATGCGAAAATACAGAGGAAAAACAAGTACGTATAAATAATCTGGACACGCTATCACCCTATGTCATGCGGGTATCAGGGAGGCCTCTTGCATTTCAAAGATTACATAATGAGGAGATTATGCATAAGCACATAGTTAATTTATTGATTCTGATTTCGGTCATTGTGGTGGTTGCAGCATCCGCAAGATATTTGGCCAGACAGGATACGTTTTTCCAGTACGGCCACTACCGGGGCGCCTCGGTAGCACAAATTGCGGAGAAGCTCCCGAAACATCAGGGATCCGCAACTTGCGAGCAGTGCCACAAGGAAATCTACGGTGAATGGGTTTCCGGCATCCACCGCAAGGCGACTAAAGATAACGTTATTCAGGGCGTTGTCATCAAGTCCGGCCCCGGTTGCGAGGTTTGTCACGGCCCCGCCGGCAATCACCCCTCCAAGGAAGCCATGCCGCTCTCCACCGAGGATCAGGTAACCACCCTCACCTATCGCAAGCCGTGGGCGCATCCTGTCAATGAAGCGGACAGGAATCTGATGCGCGATCCGCAGGACATGCGGATTTTGTGCACCAACTGCCACGAAAAAATACCCGGCCGTCCGATGAGAGGCAAAGTTGCCGGTGAAGGTGTGCCGGTGCAGGCAGTCACTGATGTGGTGGGCATCCATGGCGTACCCCAGGTTGTGGTCGAGGGGCACGGTGGTGTTGAGCTGTGCACATCCTGCCACAACCCGCATTCTCCCCGTATCGTTTTTGCGTCCGTACCCAGACCGCCTTCGGATCCGAAAACTGGCAAGCTCGCAGCCGTGAGCGCCCCCAAGCCCGGCGATGCGAACGCGGGCAAGGCGGTGGCAGCGAACTGCGCCGCGTGTCACGGTGCCAACGGGGCGAGCGTCAACCCGGAGTGGCCGAACCTGGCGGGGCAACATGCCGGTTATTTGGCCGCCGCGCTTGAGGCGTTCAAATCCGGTGCGCGCAAAAACGACATGATGAGCCCCATGGCAGTTGGGTTGAGCGATGCGGACATGCGCAACGTGGCCGCCTATTTTGCCGCCGCGAGCTGCAAGGCGAGCGATTCCGACAAGGCTAAATCCGACTTGGGTAAAACCAAGGCGCAAGCTGCGGGCTGTGCGGCGTGCCACAGCTCCAGCGGGCTTAACAAAGCGGGCATCGCGGGGGTCAGCGGCAGCCAGGCATGGCCCAATCTGGCTGGCCAGAACGCCCAATATCTGACCGTCGCGCTCAAAGCGTTCAAGGACGGCAGCCGCAACCACGCGGTCATGTCGAGCATCGCCAAGACCTTGGGCGATGCAGACATCGAAAACCTGTCCGCTTACTACGCCGGAGCGAGCTGCAAATGAACCAATTATCTAGCGAGGAAAAGATGACTACTCAAGACATCAACACGGAGAAGGAAGCGAGCCGCATGTCGCGCCGCAGCTTCTTGGGCATGTTGGGCAAGGGGGCGGCTTGCGCCGGCGCGGCAGCCGGCGCTGGCGCGGCTCTGGCTTCGGCCGGAGGCGGAGCCGCGAACGCGCTGGGCGGCGTCGGACCCACCTACCAGCAGGAGCCGGAACAATATGCCGAGGCGCGCAAGAACCCGCCCAAGATACCCGGCTACAACTGGACCGAGCACAAGTGGGCGTTCGGTGTGGATTCCAACCGCTGCATCGGCTGCTTGCGCTGCGTGGAAGCGTGCAAGATGGAAAACAGCGTGCAGATGGACCGGAACCATACCCGCACCTGGGTCGAGCGCTACGCCTATCTGGATGGCTCGGATCACGCGCTGGTGGACAGCATCCACGATTTGAAAAACGTGATGCCGGGCAGCAAGGAAACGCGGTTCGTGTTCGACAACCGCTATAAGAACGCCAAGGTCACCAAATCGTTTTTCGTGCCCAAGCTGTGCAACCAGTGTGAGAAGCCGTCGTGCGTGCAGGTGTGCCCGACCGGGGCTACCTACAAGACCCCGGATGGGCCGGTGCTGATTGATACCAAATATTGCATCGGTTGCCAGTATTGCGTGCAAGCCTGCCCTTACGGCGCGCGCAGCCTCAACCAGATGAGGGGTACCGCAGAAAAATGCAACTGGTGCTACCACCGCATCACCAAGGGGCTCAATCCGGCGTGCGTCGAAGTGTGCCCGACCGGAACCCGGATTTTTGGTGACCGCATGGATCCGGAAAGCCCGATCAGCCAGTTCCTGCGGAATAACCGCGTAAATGTGCTGAAACCGGACATGGGCAACATGCCCAATGTGTTTTATGCAGGGATAGACAAGGAGGTTCTCTAAAATGTCATCATCAGCAGACGTGTTTTATCATGTAGCTCCATTTTCCGGGTTCACCTATCCGAATGAAACCGAGGTGCCCTGGAGCGAGCTTATCGTAATTTATCCTTACATCACCGGGTTGGTTGCCGGCGCGTTTGTGGTATCCAGCCTGCATCACGTGTTCGGTATGGAGCGCTTCGCCCCGATCTCCAAGTTTGCCTTGCTGACGTCGCTGTGCTTCATGTTTTTTGCGCCAACCCCGCTGCTGTTTCACCTGGGGCAACCGACGCGCGCCCTGAACGCGGTGATCACGCCGCACTGGACTTCGGCGATGGCGGCATTCGGCTACGTGGCGGGGTTCTATATTTGCCTCCTGCTGCTGGAAACCTGGTTCTCGTTCCGGGCTGACATCGTCGCTTTGTCTAAATCCACCACCGGCGTTATGCAGAAAGTTTACAAGACGCTCACCCTGGGTTCGGATGATGTGTCGGAGCGCGCGCTCCATACGGATCACACCATCGCGCGCAGGTTGGCGATGATCGGCATACCGGGTGCCTGCGGCCTGCACGGCTACGTCGGCTTCCTGTTCGGCTCGCTGAAAACGCGCGAATGGTGGTCGTCCGACCTGATGCCGATCATCTTCCTGCTGTCAGCGGTGGGTTCGGGCGTTGGGCTGCTGATCGTCATCTATGTGGTGGCGTGCTGGTGGCGCAAGAAACCCACCGATCCCGGAGCCATGCAGGGCTTGCTGTATGTCTTGTGGTCGGGCATCGTCATCGTGATGGTGATCGAGGCGCTGGAGATGGTGCAAATGATTTACAAGGCGCGCGAGGGCGTGGAAGGGGTGTTTGAGTTGATCGAAGGGCCCATCCACGTCGGCATGGTTTTCCAGTGGGGAGGATCGCTGCTGGCGCTGCTGATAACATCAGTCATGATGTTGAATAACACCAAGGGGAAACGCCTGGTTTTCTGGCTCTTTATCAGCGGGCTGTTAATGATGATTGGCGTGCTGGCGATGCGCTGGAACGTGGTGATCGGCGGGCAGGAACTGTCCAAAACCATGAGAGGCCTGCTGACCTATCACCCGGAAGTGCTCGGGCGCGAAAGCCTGTTTACGGTCGCCTCGCTGTTTACCGCACCGTTTGTGGTGCTGTATCTGGCGCAAAAGCTCCTGCCGACGGTTTGGGCAGGCGAAGAGCTCGAGCCAGAAGAAAGAGTGTTCGACATTCACAAGGCTATTTGATGTTCGCAAAATAGCGTCAAGCACTAGGCAACATTTGAAATCCCGCCGCAAGGCGGGATTTTTTTCGCGCAAAATTTTTCGCGAAATGCGCGTAGCGAAACCTTGCCCCTCACCGTATAGATCTACATGCTGGAGTCCAAGGCCAGCAACCAGATGGAAGATGCGATTGTTCTAGCCAAGAAGGAAGTGGCGATCATAATGATGCAGGAATGCTTCAGACTATGCGACTACGAATGGCGACAAGCCGTGGCGTTATGTGCTGATCCTGCATAATGCGATAGCGGTGAATATGACGCTGGATGGTTTAGCCCAACATTTCCTGGCTGATATTTTTAATGTGACGGTTCAGAAAATTTAAGCGGTCATTCCGGAAGGCCGCACCAATATCGGCGAATGATTCGTGTGGCTCTTGCATTCATCTTGATGGAAACATCAAATTGTTATGTGAATGGGAAGGGGCGCCGTTACCGTAGCGGATGACAAACACGGATAATCGCCGCAGCCAACTGCGGGAAGGGCCTGTAACATCCAGTTATTCCAGCTCAAACTTGGAAGTTGAGCGTAGGCTGCGACTACCAATTCTCTGTAGCTCGCCAAAAAGGAAAGGCAGTGAGAAATTGGTGCTGACAAACCAACCGCACACAAACATGGAAGCTAACGGGCATGGCAAATGCCACCCCTGATTATGAAACTCGCCATGCCCGTTTCCCCCCCGTTCGAGCCGGGGGCAGGCTCTACCCTCCCCCAGAGGGAGAAGGGGGCAAGGCCTGATGGAACGACTAGCCATTCGGCTCAACCCAGCAATAAAACGCTGGGCAAGTCGCTGGTTATCGCTACGCGAGTTTCACGGTAAACCACATCGAGATGGCTACGCGCCTTCGACCCCAGCATCCGCGCGGGTGGCAGGGAGTACGAAATTTTAGAAGCGCCATAATGACTGCACCCATCCTCATCTTTGCCACCGGCAACGAATCACGCGGCGACGATGCGCTGGCTCCGCTGTTGCTGCGCCGCTTGCGGGAATGGGTGGCGACCGAAGGGCTGTGGGAGCAGATCGAGTTTCTGGAGGACTTCCAGTTGCAGATCGAGCACGTCACGGATATGGCCGGGCGCAGACTGGTGTTGTTCGTGGATGCGGGAATGGATACGCCAGAGCCGTATGTGTTCTATCGCGCCGAAGCAAGCAGTTCACCGGCTCTCTTCAGCCACGCCCTAAAGCCGGAAGCGCTGTTAGCCGTGTACCGGCAGGTTTATCAGGAAGCCCCGCCACCCTTCTTTGTTTTGTGTATATGCGGCGAGCGCTTCGATTTGGGTGCAAGCCTCTCTCTGGAGGCGGAAAACAGATTGGAAGCCGCTCTGGGCTTCATGCGCGGCCTGTTGCGGGAACCGGAAATTTCATCGTGGGAGAAGCTGACGTAAGTTGAATTTCAAAGAATCCAATGTTTCATAACCCTATTCCCGGCATTCAACTGCCGGAAATCAGGATAACCCGCTCGCACTGAACCTGCCTGCCGACAGGCAGGCTTGTCGAAGTGCAATCTTTAGAAGTGCCCTTATTTCACCTGAATACGATAGTCTTGTTGCCGCACACCAGCACGCGGTCTTCCACGTGGTAACGCAGGCCGCGCGCCAGCACCGTTTTTTCGATGTCGCGCCCGTAGCGCACCATGTCATCCACGCTGTCACCGTGGTCTATGCGCACCGTATCCTGTTCAATGATGGGGCCGGCATCCAACTCCTCGGTGACGTAATGGCAGGTCGCGCCGATCAGTTTTACGCCGCGCTGGTAGGCCTGATGGTAAGGCTTGGCGCCGGCGAAAGAGGGCAGGAAACTGTGGTGGATGTTGATCACGCGCCCGGCATAGTGTCGGCATAGTTGCGGCGGCAGAATCTGCATGAAGCGGGCCAGCACCAGGGTATCGCCCCGGCACTGCTCGAACAGACGAGCGATCTCGGCGAATGCCGCTCCCTTGTCGCCCATGTTCACGTGGTGGAACGGGATACCGTGCCACTCGACGAAGCTGCGCAGGTCATCGTGGTTGGATATCACGCAGGGGATGTCCACATCCAACTCGTCGCTGCGCCAGCGATGCAGCAGGTCATCCAGGCAATGATCCTGCTTGCTGACCAGGATCACTATGCGCTTTTTCTGCGCCGAATCGCTGGCCTGCCAGTCCATACCGAATTCCGCTGCCAGCACGGCAAAGCGCGAGCGGAACTCGTCCAGATCAAACGGCAGCGAGTCCGCGCGGATTTCCTGGCGCATGAAAAAACGCCGCGTCAGGTCGTCCGTGTGATAGCTGGCCTCGACGATCCAGCCGCCGTGTTGCGCGACAAAGCCGCTCACCGCCGCGATGATGCCGGTGCGGTCCGGGCAGGAAATGGTCAGGGTGTAGCGGCGTTCATTCATCAAGTTGACTCCATAATTGTCCCAAAAACCGTAATTGATCCACGAAAAACACGAAAGGCACGAAATAAATCAATCGGCTGTCTGATTATGGCAGTTCACCTATCAGGTATCTTGCAGCCCCAAGAAATATTTTTGAATTTATTCGTGTTTTTTCGTGGCGTTGCGAGTTATTGCCCTTGGGCAATATCCCTGCGAGAACCGATTCGTGGACAACTGAGTTTTTAAGGATTTAGTTACACATCGTCAGCACGATCTTGCCGGTGACCCCGCCCGCTTCGATCATACGGTGCGCTTCGGCAGCCTGCTCCAGCGGCAAGCGGTGCGTGACCAGCACGCCGAGCCTGCCCGCTTCCACCAGTTGCGCGCCCTGCTCCAGTATTCTGCGCTGGCGCACGCGCTCGTCGTGCAGCTTCATCACCTGCGGGGTGAGCATCAGCTCGTAGCACAGCGAGAGGTTGCGTAAGCGGGCAAGTTGCGCGTTAGCCAGAGACAGCGGCGTGGACAGCAGGCTGACCACTTTTCCGCCGATGCGCGCGGCATCGAACGAGCGCAGGAAGGTGTCGCCACCGACGGTATCCAGCACCACGTCAACTCCCCTGCCATCGGTCCAGCCTAGCGTCTCCCGCACGAAATCCTGCTCGCGGTAGCGGATGATCTTTTCTGCGCCCAACCCTTGCATCAGCCCGGCCTTTTTGGCATCGCTCACCGTGACCGCGATGCGCGCTCCGAGGTGGTGGGCAAGCTGTAGCGCGACATGCCCGACACCTCCGGCGGCGGCATGGATCAAAGCGGTTTGCCCGGCCTGCAAATGCGCGCGCTCGACCAGTGCTTCCCAGGCGGTAATCAAAACTAATGGTAATGCGGCGCTATCCTGCAAGCTGATGTTGGCGGGTTTGACGGCGCAGCAATCTTCGTGGACGGTGGTGTATTCGGCGTAACACCCTGGTTCGTCGCCGATACCGCCGTTGCAGAAATACACCTCGTCTCCAGCCTTGAAGCGCGTCACCGCACTGCCGGTTTGCTCCACAATGCCGGCCCCGTCGCAGCCGAGAATGGCGGGCAGCTTGTCGGGGTAATAAGCGGGCTTGGCGCGCAGCTTGGTATCCAGCGGGTTCACCCCGGCAGCGGCGAGCTTCACCAGCAGGTGGTGCGGCAAGGGCAGAGCCGGTTTGGGAATATCGCGCAGTTGCAGAACATCAGCGTTTCCGGGCGCGATGGCAAGAACGGCTTTCATAATCAATCATCCTGAAAAACTTATTTGGCCACAGAGCACACAGAGGAAAACCAATGAGTTACCGACAATCGCATTTCACCCAAAGAGTGAAGGTGCGCCAGGTGGTGAGTGCCGTAGTTGCTCTGTGGTCTCTGATGTAACGACTAGCCATTCGACTAGGCTGTCAAGAACCGCCAGCCAAGTCGCTGGTTATGTGTCTTGAATTGCGGTTTTAAGGATCATTTTGTTGCTAGGGGCGTATGTTAAACTTGCGACACCAATTTAGCGAGTTCGGTCATGTCTGGAAACACATTCGGCACGCTCTTTACGGTGACCTCATTCGGCGAATCGCACGGCGCCGCCATCGGCTGCATCGTGGATGGTTGCCCGCCGGGAATGGAGATTTCTGCGGAATATATCCAGCGCGACCTCGACCGCCGCAAGCCCGGCACCTCGCGCCACGTTACCCAGCGCCGCGAATCCGACAGCGTGGAAATCCTCTCCGGCGTGTTCGAGGGCAAGACTACCGGCACGCCCATCGCCTTATTGATCCGCAACGAAGACCAGCGCAGCAAGGATTACGGCAGCATCGCCGAAACCTTCCGGCCCGGCCATGCCGACTACACCTACTGGCAGAAATACGGCATCCGCGACCATCGCGGCGGCGGGCGCGCCTCGGCGCGCGAAACGGCGGCGCGTGTGGCGGCGGGCGCCATCGCGAAAAAGTGGCTGCACGAAAAATTCGGCGTCGAGATACGCGGCTACCTCGCGCAGCTCGGCGAGATCGTCATCCCGTTCAAGAGCTGGGGCGACCTGCACGAGGAAGGCAACAGCTTCTTCGTCGCCGATGCGAGCTACATCGCGCAACTGGAAGATTACATGGACGCACTGCGCCAGTCCGGCGACTCCATCGGCGCGAAGCTCGCGGTGGTGGCGCACAACGTGCCGGTCGGCTGGGGCGAGCCGGTATTCGACCGCCTCGATGCCGAAATCGCCTACGCGCTGATGGGCATCAACGCGGTCAAGGCCGTCGAGATCGGCGCGGGCTTCGGCTGCGTCACGCAGAAGGGCAGCGAGCACGGCGACGAGCTCACGCCAGATGGCTTTCTATCCAACAACGCGGGCGGCATCCTCGGCGGCATCTCCACCGGGCAGGACATCGTGGCGCACTACGCCGTCAAGCCCACCTCCAGCATCCGCATCCCGCGCCGCTCCATCAACAAGCAGGGCGAGCCGGTGATGGTCTCCACCGAAGGCCGCCACGATCCCTGTGTCGGTATTCGCGCCACGCCGATTGCCGAGGCGATGCTGGCGCTGGTGCTGATGGATCATGCGTTGAGGAATCGGGGGCAGTGCGGGGATGTGGAGTGTGGGACGGTGAAGTTACGGTAGATACCCAGGAGCGCTCAGTGGTACTTTGGAAATATCTTGATCTCGCTAAATTTACTTTTCTTCTTCAAAAGCAGAAATTGTATTTTTGCCGAGGTGACAAATTCGAGGATAAGTTTGAAGGCTCATATCCCCTTAGTGCGCTTAATGTTTTCGAACGTGGTAGCAACGGTTACTGCGCTGAGGCATGGAGAAAGTTTGTAGCGGTTTCTTGTTGGCACAAGAGTGATGTCGAATCTGATGCTATGTGGCGGCTATATACGGATACGGCCAATAAACAAGGTGTCGCGATTAGAACTACATGGGGAAAACTGGAAGCCGCAATAGAAGGCCATGCATATTTGGTGGAAGTTACCTATATTGATTTTGTGAAAGACAAGGCGCAAATCTATATCCCATCGGATGTCTTCGAATACAAGCGGAAAGCCTATATCCATGAAAGTGAGGTTCGAGCGATTATCACTAAATATCCAAAAATGGGTATAAAAAATGGCGTGCCTATCACCTCAAAACCGATAGCTGGTGAAGAAATCCCAAAAGAAGGGTTTTTTATTGAATTGGATTTAACCAATCTAATCGACGAAGTCGTCGTTTCGCCATATGCAGACACTTGGTTTGTTGATGTTGTTAAAGAGTTGGTAGGACAATACAAATTACCTGTTGTAGATTCCGAATTAAAAGCCGACCCTATCTACGCAAGAATGTAACCCGCGTAGGATGGTGACATCCGGTGGAACGCCCTACGAAACTGGGCGCGCTGACCGACGGCGAACCCTCAGGCATTGACGCCCAAGACCCGCGCCATCTTGCCGAGGATGCACACATCGCGGTGCGCGAGCTGAAGCAGAAGGGCATTTACCCCCACCGCATCAGCCTCGACCCAAATGCCGACGAGTATGTGGCCGGGATTTTCGGCAACCGTTACACCGTGGTGGACAACATCTGGCACCTGCTGGAGCAGATGACAAAATTGCTTCTGGTGTTGACCAGGTAGTGTGGGGAGATGCTATTTGGTGTTGACAGCGTTGCCATGAATAAGCAGCATTAGCTGTGGGTAGTGGTTCAGTTTGAAATTTCAATGTTATTAACCGTCACGGAAAGGACTCATGATGGTCAACAGATTAGCTTTATTGATCGGCTTATTCTTTCTGACAGCAAGCTCCCAAGCCGAGATAATTCAATGGGAGGTTAAAGCCGGAATTACTGGATTTTCTCCTGACATGATTGGCTACGCCAACCTCGGCGATGTTATTACCATTCGGTATTCCTTTGAATCGAATACGCCTGACTTCGAGCCATGGATAGCGGAGCGCGGTAAATTTGATGGCGCGGTAACTAGCGCCAAAATACTCCTTAATACTACCCATGCCAGCTTGGAAAATGTTGGCTACATAATGGTTCTCAATGATTATCTCGGTAGGGATACCTATTTAACAAGCTCAACAGCTTCATCCGTAATTGGCGAAGCCCTGCCGAGCTATAACGGATTTGAATTCGCCGGGTACAACCTCTTCTACCATGACTACGATGCGAGCATGTTTAGCGAAGCAAGCCTGACAAGCGCCCCGATCATTGCTGGGTACGACAGCTTCAGGCTTAACCTTGGCTTCCAAAGGGCAATCAGCCCCGGTTTTTTCTTGGGTGCAGCTATTGTTGCCGACGATTTAATTTCAATTTCACGTATCCCCCCTATTCCCGAGCCAAAATCAATTTGGTTATTGGTAACAGGACTACTCTGCTTAGCTAGTTTCAGAAAAATACAGCCCGTGTAGGGCGGAACGCATCGCGGTTCCGCCGAATGGGTGGTGAAACGAGGTGGGAACCCCAAAACCCGCGCAGTGAAAGAAAGTGTCAGATAAACACCACGGACACATGGCCTTCCGCGCGTGAACGGGGCGCGGATTTAACGACGATCTCCACGTCGCGCCCAAGCCTGGTAAGACACTCCAGCATCTTGGATTCCGAGATGCCGCGAAACTGGCCGCGCAGCAGCCCGGATAGTTTGGGCTGGGGAATGCCCAGCAGTTCGGCGGCCTGCATCTGCGTCAGCTTGCGCCGCTTGAGGATATCCCCGATCTTGGTCGCCAGTTGCGCCTTGACCAGCATTTCATCGGCATTATCCAGGCCGAGATCGGCATATACATTGGTGCTACCACGTTCGATGTTGCTCATATTAAAGCCGCTTTGCGAATCTTCGTCTCGTGCGATAAACCACCATGCCGCGCATAACGACCGACCCGGCAAATCAATTTCAGACTCATTTCATATTGGAAGAGGCTGATGTTTGACCTTTGCTGGTGATTGCGGTAACCTGCGCGGCCTTTTGGAGAGATGGCCGAGAGGTCGAAGGCACTCCCCTGCTAAGGGAGCATACGAGACTAAAACTTGTATCGAGGGTTCGAATCCCTCTCTCTCCGCCAGGCAGTCAGAAAAAAGTTTCTCCGCGCCCGTAGCTCAGTTGGATAGAGTACTTGGCTACGAACCAAGGGGTCGGGCGTTCGAATCGCTCCGGGCGCGCCATATAGAACAATGGGTTAGGTCAGAAACGGTCTAGCCCATTTTTCTTTCTACGGGGATTTTTTGTCTCCAGCCTTTCCTTCAGCCTTACCCGCCAGCCGGGCGCTTTGCCAGCTTGCGTTGCAGGGTGCGGCGGTGCATGTTGAGAGCGCGCGCGGTGGCGGAAATGTTGCCGCCGTTTTCCTGCAACACCCGGTTGATGTGCTCCCATTCCAAGCGCTCCACCGAAGCGGGTTGTACGTTGAGCGACAGGCCGGGGTCGGCCAGATGGCCGAATGCGGCGACGATTTCATCGGCGTTGGCAGGCTTGGAAAGGTATTGCGTCGCGCCCAGCTTGATTGCTTCGACTGCCGTGGCAATGCTGGCATAGCCGGTCAGCACCACGATGCGTGTGGCCGGATCAAGCTCATGCAGAAGCTGGACCAGCGAAAGGCCGGAAGCGCCGCCCATTTTCAAATCTACTACCGCATATTCCGGCGGGTTCGTTTGAACCAGCGGTAGCGCCTGTTCTACGCTATGCGCTATCGTTACCGAAAAATTCCGTTTCTCCAGCGCGCGGCGCAGCACGTCGCAGAAAGTGGTATCGTCATCCACCAGCAGCAGTGACGGTTGCTCGTAGGGAGGTGCGCTCATGAAATCTCCATTGCGTGATCGCTAACAAGGTGTTGAGAAACCTGGCGCAATTCGTTCAGGCAAGGCGGAACCTGCAAAAACGGGCAAAGCGGGTTTCGGCGGGGCTCACCTTCAGGTTTTACCGGAGCCAAGGTGGCGGAGTTTACACGCAGTTTATCGTTCCGCGCCCCCGCATTTTGAGCCGGTTCCAGCTCCGCACTTCACTTGAGCAATAAGCGATGGCTATAAAATCTGCCAATGAGGCTGTTCCAGAAATCCGGCATTGCTGGCAAGTAAGCCCGTACATTTTCCAATGTTGCGAGATGATGGTGCGGCGCTTTACCGGCTCCATAAATCGCCCGAACAGGGCGAGGTGAAAACCGGGCAACTTTTAAGAATGCGCCGCGTGTCGTTCGCGGAAACTGTCGCGGAAACTACCGGATACCGCTCTGGCAGCGTACAATTCGCGCAATCGGGGGAACGGGGGGAAATGTGGGCGATATCGCACCGCTGGCGGGCATCAAAGCCCTGCTGATTGATGACAGCAACACCATCCGCCGCAGCGGGGAAATCTTCCTGACGCAGGCCGGATGCCAGGTGGCGCTGGCGGAAGATGGCTACGACGGGCTGGCCAAGATGGTGGAGCAACGCCCGGACGTCGTCTTCATAGACATCATGATGCCCAGGTTGGACGGCTACCAGACCTGCGCGCTGATGAAAAATCACCCCGAATTCAAAGGCACGCCCGCCATCATGCTGACCAGCAAGGACAGCCTCTACGACCGCACTTTGGCCAAGCTGCTCGGAGCGGACCAATACCTTATCAAACCGTTCACCAAAAAGAGCCTGGTGGAGGCGGTAGTTACGCTTGTTCAAAGCAAAAAGGAAAGGGATCATGACAATTAAAAAAATACTGGTAGTGGACGACTCGGCGACCGAGCGCCATGTCCTGGGGGAGATATTAGGCAAACAGGGTTTTGAGGTTTTTTATGCCGAGGATGGCGAGAAAGGTGTGGAACAAGCCAGGCAGAACAAGCCGGATCTGATCATCATGGACGTGGTTATGCCCGGAATGAACGGATTTCAGGCGACACGGGCGATATCCAGAGATCCGGAAACGAAGCATATTCCCATCATCATCTGCACCACCAAAAACCAGGAGACCGATAAGGTTTGGGGGTTGCGGCAAGGTGCCAAAGACTACGTGGTCAAGCCGATCGAGCCTGCCGGACTGCTGAACAAGATCGCCGCACTGGGTTAAGCACCCGAAAAATCATGTCAAACCGGCTCAATTTGCGTGAATTCCAGCAGGGTCTGATCGACCGGATACAGGCGACAGATACGGCTGGAGCGCGGGTATCGACATTGGGCGTACAGATAGCCGGGCGAAATTATCTGGTGGAAATGGAGGATATCGCCGAGGTGTTGCCGTTGCCGCCTTTGACCGTTGTGCCATTTGTCAAGCCGTGGTTTCGCGGCGTGGCGAATGTGCGCGGCAACTTGTATTGCGTGATTGATATGGCCGCATATGAACACCGCGGGGCGACCGCTTCGACAGGCCCGGCGCAAGCGTCCGGAGACACCGGTAATCGCGCGCTCCTGGTTGCGGAGCGGCATGGCATCAATGCGGCATTGCTGGTAGATTGCGTGCTGGGTTTGCGCGATGCGCGAACGTGGCTGCAAAGCAATGGCGTTGACAAGCAAATCGAGTATAGCGACGAACGTGGCACGATCTGGCGCAAGCTGGATGTGCGAGGTCTTGTGGGGCAAGAGGAGTTTTTGCAAATAGGCGGGTAGCCGTCGCAGTTGGGGAGAAGAGTAGCATGGCATTCAAACTGTCCTTACACAAATCCGGTTTGCCCGCAGAAAATGCGGGCGACGGTGCGCCCGCGGCGCCCGTGCGGTCCTTGCCCCTGATAGGCAAGCTGCCGATCGGGCTGCGGCTCAACCTTTTGGGCGCTGTCGCCGTGCTGTTCATGGTCATCGCAGCATTGGCGGTTTACGTCAATCTCCGCGAGTCCGGATATGTAGCCGGCTATGCGGCCGAGTCGGGCAAGCTGCGGATGTTGTCGCAACGGTTGGGCAAGCATACGCTGCTGTGCATGGGTGGCAAACTGGATGCATTCGATAGTTTGGCGCGAAGCAGGCAAAGCTACGCAAAAGTTGTCGAACGCCTGGATCTGGGCGATAACCAGTTGCCGCCATCCGGCGGCGAAGCGCGCGAGATATTGAATGCGCTGAAGGGCGAAGCCGCCAAGATGCTCGCGGACGCAAAAACGGTGGAGGACAGTCGCGCCGCTTTCGCGGCGGCGGGCAAGGCGGCAGAAGCGATAAATAGCGCTGGCGATAAATTTCGCGGCCTGACGCAACAGATGGTGGATAGCTATTCCGGCGCCCCAAAGGTGTCTGCGGCCAACCTGGCGCTGGCGCTGGAGCGCGCCACCAGAGATGCCGCCGGGATGCTGGCGGGCGACGCGACGGCGGAGCTGCCGGCGCACCTCGAACTGTATATGCAGGCCGCTCAAAGCGCCTTGGCTGGGCTGCCGCCCGCCGATCCGAACGCGCAAACCGCCGCGAAATTATTCGAGCAGTACCAAAACAGCATCGCGGCTCTGGCCGCGCAATCGGCCAACCTGGCGAAGGCGAGGAAATCTGCGGAATCCGTTCTGGCCTTCTCCGACAAGCTGCTGGCAAGAGCCCAGTCGCTGGTGGATGCTTACCAGTATTCGCTGGTCGTACAGGTTTCCTCCACGATCATGCCGATAGCGGCAGGCTTGACTCTGTTGATGATGTTTCTGCTGTACAAGGAATACAACGCGGATTCGCACCGCCGCATCGCGGAAGCCGAGCGTTCCAACAAACAGAACCAGGCCGCGATCTTGCGCTTGATGAACGAGATGGGAGATCTTGCGGACGGTGATTTGACGACCCGCGCCACCGTGACCGAAGACATCACCGGCGCAATCGCCGATTCGGTCAACTTCACCATTGAAGAGCTGCGCAATCTGGTTGTCGGTATCACCGCCGCATCCGATCAGGTGATGGGCGCAACGCACTACGCGGAAGAAATTTCCACCGGCCTGCTGGCGGCAGCGCAGAAGCAGTCGGACGAACTGAAGGGCGCGGGCGAGGCGGTGCAACTGATGATCAAATCCATCCAGGAGGTAGATGCCAGCGCCGCGCAATCCTCCGAAGTGGCGCGCCGCACTCTGGAAGTGACGGAACAGGGCGAACGGGCGGTGCAGAATACGATCGCCGGCATGGACGGCATACGCGAACAAATTCAGGAAACCTCGAAGCGCATCAAACGGCTGGGCGAAAGCTCGCAGGAAATCGGAGAAATCGTGGAAATGATCTCCGACATCACCGAACAGACCAACGTGCTGGCGTTGAACGCCGCCATCCAGGCGGCGTCTGCGGGCGAGGCGGGCCGGGGGTTTTCGGTGGTCGCGGAAGAAGTGCAGCGCCTCGCCGAACGCTCTGCCGAAGCCACCCGCCAGATCGGCGCGCTGGTGCGAACCATCCAGGGCGACACCCAGGATGCGGTGGCGGCGATGGAGAAAAACACCCAAAGCGTGGTGGAAGGAACCCGGCTGTCGGACGCCGCCGGCCAATCGCTGCGCGAAATCGCGCAGGTGTCGCACGAGCTGGCACAGATCATCGGCAGCATTTCGGTGTCCACCCAAGTGCAGACCGATATGGCGCGCGAGGTGGAACAGGCGATGGGGGAAATAGTGCGCATCAACGAGCAGACCACCGCCGGAACTCGCCTCACCAACTCGTCCGTAGCCGAGCTGGCCGGGTTGGCTGGCGGCCTGAAGGCTTCCGTTTCAGGCTTCAAGCTTTGATCCAAAATTCCGCAGTTGAGGGTGTCAGACTTGCACGAGAAGCAGTATGGGCGCGGTTTTCCCTCACCCCAGCCCCTCCCGGATGGAGTGGGGTTTTTATTCCCTTCCCCTCCGGGGCTGCGGAAGGGTCGCTGCGTAGCAGCGGGGCGCCCACCGGCGTACTTCTTGCGGGTGAAAGGGTTAGAGGTGAGGGGCTGCGCTTGGGCGGTTCGTTTCCGACTGAAGCTTTCAGGTTGATCCCACCGAATGGCATCCGAAGATTTATTTTCTCCTGATTTGCAGGCCGATCTGCCGCAAGCCGTGCTGGCGCAGCCGCTGGAGGCGGAGCCGCAGGCGCGCATCAGGGCGGAACGCGGCAAGTATCAAGCGGCCCTGCTGAAGTGGTTGCGCCGGGATCACCCCGCCGAGGCGTTGCAGTCCATGCGCGGCGCGGTTCGATCCGTTATGGGCTGCGTGCCGCAGGACCGGCGGCGGGCGCTCTGGTGGGCCAGCGGCGCCCTGCTGGATTGCCTGGAACACGGCGATCTGCCGGACGAGCCGGGCGCTAAAAAACTGCTTGGCCGGATAGACTTGCAAATGAAGTCGCTGGCCGAAGGGCAGCCCGCCGACAGCGACGCGATGCTGCGCGAGATGCTGCAACGGATCGCGCCCAGCCGGGCGGCAAGCGACACCGTCACCGCACTCAAACGGGCTTACGCGCTGGCAGCCCCCTTGTCGCAAGCGAATGCGCTGCCTGCCGACGAGGATGGCGCGCTGTTGAGCGAGATGCGTGTACTGCTCTATGCGGCAAAAGAAAACTGGGTGCTTTGCGCGTGCAACGCATCCGTCATGCCGGAGTTTGCCGCCCAGCTCGCGCAACTGTCCGCGCTGGCGGAGCGGCTTGCACCCGACACTCTCCGGCGCCTGTGCCTGCGGATGCGGGACAGCGCCACTCGCGCCGACAACCCCGAGCAAGTGCGGCGGCTCGTGCCGGAAATGGCGACAGCTTTGCTGCTGCTGGGCAGCGGCTTGGAACAGGGCCGCGATGCCGGTGACGAATTCGCGGAGCAGGTGAACATCGCTGACCTCCAGATGCGGCTTGCCCTTGCCGGGGCAACGCAGGATGAACACAAATTTGCCGACCTGGTCGCGTTGCAGTGTCGGGTCGAGGCGCGCAACGCCGCCGCGATCCTGCTCGCCGAAACCGGAACCGATTTGCGGCAGGCCGAGCAGTTGTTTGGAGATTTGTCAGGCAATGCGGCGGACGGGGGCCAAGCGGCCCGACCGCCCACAGCGCAAGCGCAACTTCAAGCGGAAAGACTGGCCGGGCTGCTGCTGCGGGTGCAGAACGGCCTGCGCTTCCTCGGCCAGGAACAACCCGGCCCCTTGCTGTATGCCTTGCGGCAAGCCATGAGCCATTTCGCCAAAGACGGCAGCCCTGCGCGCGATCAAGCGCGTTCCGTGGCGGCGGCGCTGGGCGCGCTGCGGGCGCACGTGCTGGGCCTCATGCAACCGCAAGCCGCGCAAGCGGGCGCCGCGCAACTGGAGGCGGCGCTGCGAGACGTGGCGGCTTTGCGGTTGCCGGTTGCCGCGCAGGCGGTCGGGCAGGCGGATGCGGGTGCCGCGCAAGCGGCGGTCGAACCATCGCACGATGACGACGATCTGCTGGAAGTGTTTCTCGAAGAAGCGCGCGAAGTGCTCGACAGCATGGGCGCACATCTCGAAACCCTCCGGCTCGACCCGGCAAACCGCGAGCCGCTGGTTTCCATCCGGCGCAGTTTCCACACCCTGAAAGGGAGCGGGCGCATGGTCGGTTTGAGCGACCTTGCCGAAGCGGCGTGGGCGGTTGAGCGCGCCATGAACAAGTGGTTGCAGGAGGGAAACCGCCCGGCTTCGCCGGGCTTGATGAAACTCGCGCTGGACGCAAAGGCGGCGTTCCAGGGCTGGGTTGATGAGCTGAACACACGGGGCAGCGCCCGGATTGAGGCGGGCGGGTTGGTGGCCAGCGCGCGGCAGATCGAAAGCCATCTCGATGCTGCGCCGCCAGCGCCACCCGGCAGGTCGGCTCCTGCCACCTCGCTGGCGGTGACCATCGCCGCCCCGGCCCAGCCTGCCGCCCATGGCGCGGAGCCGCCGCCGGTGGTGATCGGCGCGGTAACGCTTTCGCCCGCCCTGTTCGGCATCGCGACCGAGGAGGCGGCGCAGCACGTTGCCGCCCTGTTGCGCCACATGAACGAACTGCGCGCGAGCAAACAACCGGCCATCCCTTACGATTTCACGCGCGCGGCCCATACGCTGACCGGCGTGTACCGCACCATGGGCTTCGCCCGCATCGCCGAACTGGCCTACGCGCTGGAGCAGTGGCTGGAGCAGCGTGTCGGGAAGCCGCAGGCGCTGGGCGGCGCGCAACTGGATCTGCTGGAGCGGGTGATCGCCGCACTGCAAGACATGAATCAGACGGTGCGATGCCGCATGGAACCCCAGGCGCAGCCGGAACTGGTTGCCCGGTTGCAGGCAGACCAGCCGCCGCCCCCTCCCGCAATTCCGGTAGCCAGGGCGCCGGGGTCGGCTGCGCCGGGAAAACCCGTGCGGCAAGCGCAGCCTGCAGCGGAAGAGCGCGTGACGCAGGACGATATGGACGGGCAACTGCTGCCTATTTTCCTGGAAGAAACCGACGACCTTTATCCGCAGGTCGGCAACGGCATGCGCGCCTGGCGCGAAAAGCCGGATGACAAATCGCTGGGCCGCAGCCTGCAGCGCAGCCTGCACACCCTGAAAGGCAGCGCGCGCATGGCGGGCGCGATGCGCCTCGGCGAACTGACCCACCGCATGGAGGATAAGGTGGTGCAGGCCATGGCGCTCCCGCGCCCCGATGCCGCCTTCTGGGACGAACTGGAAAGCTATTTCGACCGCATCGGCAGCATAGTCGAGCAGCTCCGAGGCAAACAAGCCGTGAGCAAGGCCGGGGCGGTTGAAGCGGCGACAGAGCGGCAAGACACCGCACCCCGCCCCGAGGCCGAGGCAGGCTCGGAACGCATCGCGCTTGCCGCCTTGCTGCGCGTGCGCTCCGACACGGTGGATTCCCTGGTGAACGAGGCCGGGGAAATCAGCGTGACGCGCTCGCGCATCGAAGCGGAACTGCGCGAATTCAAGGGCGGCTTGCTGGAACTCACCGACAGCGTGAGCCATTTGCGCAAGCAGTTGCGCGAGATCGAAATCCAGGCCGAGAGCCAGATGCAGGCGCGTGTCACGCTTTCCCGGAACAGCGCGGAGCAGTTTGATCCGCTGGAATTCGACCGTTTCACCCGCTTCCAGGAGCTGACGCGGTTCATGAACGAAAGCGTGCATGACGTGCAGACCGTACAGCAATCCCTGCTGAAAAATCTGGATAAGGTGGCTGCGGCCCTGTCTGGGCAGGCCTATCTCAACCGCGAATTGCAGCAGAACCTGATGGCGATCCGCATGGTGCCGCTCGCCAGCATCGCGGAGCGCCTGTACCGCGTGGTGCGGCAAACCGGCAAGGAGCTGGGGAAAAAGGCCAACTTGGAGTTGCACGGCACCGAAGTGGAGCTGGACCGCAGCATGCTGGAAAAAATGACCGCCCCCTTCGAGCACTTGTTGCGCAACGCCATCGCGCATGGTCTGGAGAACCCGCAACAGCGCGAACAAGTAGGCAAATCGCCAATCGGCGACATCCGCCTGTCGCTGCGACAGGAAAGCAATGAAGTGGTATTCGAGCTCAGCGATGATGGGGCGGGCCTGAACTTTGCCGCTTTGCGCGAAAAAGCGGAAGCCGGGGGGGTGCTGCAGCCGGGCGAGACGGCAAGCGACGACAGGCTGGCGCAACTGATATTTGTTTCGGGTGTTTCGACTGCAACCGAGGTGACAGAGGTGGTGGGGCGCGGCATCGGCATGGACGTGGTGCGCAGCGAGATAGCCGGGTTGGGCGGGCGCGTTGACGTGAGTTCAAAGAAAGGGCTGGGCACGCACTTCACCATCCACCTGCCGCTCACGCTGGCTGTTACACAGGTTTTAATGCTGCGCTCCGGAGACTCGGTCCACGCGATCCCATCCGCCATGGTAGATCTGGTGCGACAGGTGAAACCGGCAGAACTGGCGCAACTTTATCGCGATCGCCGGATCGAGTGGAAAAACAGAACCTATTCGCTCCATTACCTGCCCCACTTGCTGGGGGATGTCGAACGGATACCGGAAAGCATGTCGCACAATCCGTTATTGCTGTTGCGTGGCGGCGAACAGCGGATCGCCCTGCACGTTGATGCCCTGCAAGGCAACCATGAAGCCGTCGTGAAAAATATCGGCCCGCAACTGGCGCGCCTGCCGTGGATTGCCGGCGCTACCGTGCTGGGTAATGGCGCGGTGGTGTTGATTCTGAACCCGACACAACTGGCGCAGCGCACCGGAACGATAGCGCGCAAGCCCGGCAAAACCGCACCGGAAGCATTGCGCACCCAACCGCTGGTCATGGTGGTGGACGATTCGCTGACCGTGCGCAAGATCACCACCCGTTTGCTGGTACGCGCCGGGTACCAGGTTATCACCGCCAAAGATGGCGTGGATGCGCTGGAACAGATCGTCGATATCCAGCCGGTCGTGATGTTGCTGGATGTCGAGATGCCGCGCATGGACGGTTTTGAGTTGACCAAGCAACTGCGCCGCGATGCCAGAACGAAGAGCCTGCCCATCATCATGATCACATCGCGCACCGCCGAGAAACACCGCAGCTACGCGATGGAGCTGGGCGTCAACGCCTATCTCGGCAAACCCTATCAGGAAAGGGAACTGCTGCAACACATTGCCACTCTTGCCTCCGTGCCGCAAACCATCCTGCAATAGCGCCCGAAAACCTGGCCCCATCAGAAAAATCCGGAGCGGTGGAGCTTGCTCCCGCTTTAGAAAACTGCGTCAAACCGCCAAAATCCAAAACATAAAACCGGATTTGCAGCGGTTTCCATTGGGCTGATAGACTTGCAGCCCCGCTTCTGGTGAACGATCTGGCGCGGGTGCGGTATTTAATCTTGTGGGTATGCAATCATGAGCGTTTCTGTCTTGAACCGTCGCGTGACCGACGGCAGGGAAACTGATCTACAGTTTAAAGGCCACGCGCCTTTCGATCGCCTCAACCCGGCGCGGATCAATGTTTCTCCCGCAGTCAGGCAAGCCATCCGTGAAGTATCGCCAATAGAAGCCGTCGTGCTGACGGTGGATATCCGGCGATCGTCCTGCGTGTTAAAAGAATCCATTGACATACCGCTGTTCGCCAGGCTACTCGATGATTTTGTTGCCGAGTTCCGCACGGTGCTGCACTACCATGGCGGCTGGTTCGACAAGTTTACCGGGGATGGATTCATCTGCTATTGGCCGGTTGAGAACTCCTTTATCGAACATATGGATACCGTGCTCGATTTCTGCTATTCAGTGATGGAAAACTTCCGCACCTATTATTACCCCTCGCTGGTCGCCAACATGCGCAACGAGCCTTCGGGGATCGGCCTGTCTATCGGCGTGGATGCAGGCCCTTGCTACCTGACACAGATTGTCGGCGACCTGACCATCATCGGGTCGCCGATAGTGGGCTCAGTGCGGATGTGCGATGTTTGCCCGCCGTATCACCTGATACTCAACGCCTACCCCGGAAGCCGCCTGCTGGAAGGAATGGCTGCGGTCTGCGGCAGCCTTTCGGAAAGCGTTACCTACAAAATCGAAGCTCAATCGGTGGCAACCAAAGAATACCCGCAGGGGCAGGTTGCCTACCGCGTGGAGTTTTACAATCAAGACCGTCGGCCTCTTTCCTGAAATCTTGCCGTTTTGCCTAACCCGCCGCAGAAGTCTTCCGCCATCCAGCACAAGGTGATCATCGCCGCGCGCTTCGGCTCTTTTTTGGAGTGGCACGATTCCCTCGCGTTCGCCCCGCTGGCCACATATTTCAGCGTGCTGTTTTTTCCTCCAAAGAACCCCGTCGCCACGCTCCCGGCGAGCTTGACCACTTTCGGGGCCGGCATGCTGGTTAAGCGCCGCGACTACGCGCGGGAACTGGGCGTCAACGCCTACCTCGGCAAACCCTATCAGGAGAAAGAGCTGCTGCAACAGGTGGGCGCTTTTGTCGCGCATGCCAGTGCTGCATTCGGCGGGAAAGCAATCTCTCAACCTTGAGTTTATGCGGTTTTCGGGTTAGATTCCGACCGCTCTATTTCGTAAAGGATTTGTCATGTACGACCTGTTTTACAGCTCCAGAGAAACACCCGCCACTTTGAAGAATCAGGGGAATATCCTGTTGGGCCAGGGACGGTTCCCGGAAGCCGAAAGCCTGTATCGCAAGGCCATTGCGCTCGACCCCGCATACATGCCAGGCCATTACAATCTCGGCATCGCGTTGAGAATGCAGAACCGCCTTGAGGAAGCGCTGGCCGCATTCGAGGCCGCGCACAAACTCGCTCCCGGAGACTACGAGATTTGCATGAACAAGGGAGTTACGCTGATTGATGTCGAACGGCCAGAGGAGGCGTTGGCAGCGTTCGCCCACGCCAATGAACTGATGCCGACCGCCCCCGAGCCGCTGGTGAACATGGGGTTCGCCCACGAACGGATGGCCGTGCTGGCGCAGGATAAGGCGAGTTCTGGCCGGGAGCGCGCCACGTCCGCGCCACAAGACCATTTCGACGCGGCGATCGGGCTTTACCGCCGGGCGCTTTCGCTTGATTCGGGTATCGCCCAGGCACACAACAATCTGGGGTTTGCGCTGCTGTCAATGAACAGGCCCGATGAGGCAGAGGAAAGCTTGCGGCGCGCAATCGCACTCGACCCCAACTTTGCCGATGTATACTGCAACCTGGGCGACGCCTGCAAGACACTCCAGCGCCACGCGGAGGCGGAATCCAGCTACCGCAAGGCGCTCGCCATCAATCCGGGCTACGAGAAAGCGAACAAGGCGCTCGGCAATCTGCTCGCGGAGAGGGATCAGACCGATTAGTCACATGACGTGGCAGGTCGTGCAGAGCGAGCTGCCGGTATTTCTGAAGCGCAGATATTTGGGGGGATGCCCGGGCACTGGCGGGCCATAGCCGTGTTCCGAATGGCAGGTGGCGCATTCGACCGCCGCCATCAACGGTGCCGCATCGAATAACTGGATTTCATCTTCATCGAGGAGACCGTTATGGTTTCTGTCGAAATACGTGACATCCACGTCCAGGCCGTCCGGCATCGCAAATCCCGGTTTGCCGAGGGGGTAGGGCGCACCGATGGGATGATGGGTTTCAGGATTGGCGTACATCGCACTTAAATCCACTGCGCCCGGCGCACCGCCGAGAGCGTGGCAAGAGCGGCAATCCACCGCTTGCGCGATGCTGTCCGGCGCCGCGAAAACGAATGCTGAAGCCAGAAGCGCAACAAAAAAATTTCTTGATTCACGCATGATAGCCACCCTCAACGGGCATGGCAATTATGCCACCCCTGATTATGGAACTCGCCCTGCCCGTTTCCCCCACCCGTGCGTGGTTGTTGCCGCTTCAGCGGCTTTACAACCACGGCCTACCCTTTACGGGTGTAACCCTCTCCCGCAGGGAGAGGGGACAAACGAGAAAGGCGTAAGAGCACAATGGCAACCTTTCCCGTCACCCTGCCCGCGCCGCAGATGGACGGCTACGATCTCGCCCCGGTGGATCAGACCGCCCGCACCGACATGGAGGTTGGCGCGGCGCGACAGCGCAGGCGCACGGCGGCGCGGCAGGACAAGGTGCGCGCTTCATGGAAGTTCACCGATGCGCAGATGGATATCTTTCGCGCCTGGTTCGATAATTCTGCGGAGTGCGCCGGCGGCGCCGCATGGTTCACGATCAGCCTGGCGGTGGGCGCGACCGGGATTGATTCCAAGTCGGCGCGTTTCATCGGCGCGTTTCAGGCGAAGCTGCTGCCGGGATTGATCTGGCATGTCAGCGCGACGCTGGAAGTGCAGTGATGCTGCGCATCACCCCTCACCCGTGCGTGGTTGTTGCCGACTTGTCGGCTTTACAGCCACGGCCTACCCCTTGCGGGTGTAACCCTCTGGATGAAACAACTAGCCATTCGACTAGGCTGCAAACGACCGCAGCCAAGTCGCCGGTTATCCCGCGAGCGGGCGAGGGGACGAACGTGAAAAACGGAAAAGCTCGATGACCGACAGCTCGCTCAAGGCGGCGATCAAGGAAGCCTACGCGTCCGCGCCCTCTGACCTCATTATTTACCACACCCTGGAGCTGCGCCACCCGGCCTTCACCGCGCCGATCCGCGTGGTGCGCGACTACGCCGACCTGACCGCCACGCTGGAGGCGACCGCGCCCGCCAACCCCGGCGCATCGGTCACTTTCATCGCGTTCAATTTCGATTTCACCAAACCGGAAATCGGCACCACCGGCGTGCCGCAGATCAACATCGAGATAGACAACGTGGATCGCGCCATCGTGGCCAACATCGAGGCGGCCCTGACCACGATGGACCTGGTGCAGGCAACCTACCGCGAATACCTGAGCAGCGACCTGGCCGGGCCGCAGAACGACCCGCCGATCCACATGACCATCTTGAGCATCACCGCCGACGTGTTCCGGGTGAAGGCGGTGGCGGGGTTTCCCGATTTGTTGAACCGCCGTTTCCCGACGCTGGAATACGACAGCGAAACCTTTCCGGGGCTGTTGCCGTGAGCTGGGCCGCGCGCTACATCGGCATCCCGTGGGAAGCGGGCGCACAAGGGCCGGACGCCTTCGACTGCTGGGCGTTTTTCCGTATGGTGCAGCGCGATCATTTCGGCAGGCAGGTGCCGGTCATCCTGGCGCCGGACTATAACGATCCGTCCGTGCTGGTGAGCTTGTTCCGGGAGCACGAAGAGAACCATCGCTGGCTGGCTGCGGACAGGCCGCGCGACGGCGACGCGGCGATCATCCACAAGCCGCTGCATGTCGGCGTGTGGCTGGCTGCCGACGGCGGCGGGGTGCTGCATTGCGCCCGCGGGGCGGGCGTGATTTTCACGCACGATGCGGCCTGGCGGAATTCCGGGTTCGGGCGCAAGGAAATAAGAAGGTTTTCTCCGTGACCGCGCAAGTCATCTATTTCGGGCACGTCTTAACGCCGCACCGGCGGCGCGCCGTGTACTGCCAGCCGCAGGCCATCCGCAGGCTGGCGCCAGGCTGGCAGCGCCCGTATATCGCGCTGCTGAACGGGCAGGCGGTGCTGCGCGCGGACTGGGGGCGGGAGATCAAAAGCGGCGATCTTCTGGCATTCGTGGATGCCCGCGCGATCCCGCAGGACGGCGGGGGCGGCGGCTCCGACCCGGTGAAGATGGTGGCGATGATCGCGGTGATGTATTTTACGATGGGCGCCGGAGCGGGTGTTTGGGCGAATGTCGGCAACGGCATGATGACCACAACCGGGCAGCTTACTTTTACCGGCACGATGGTTGGCGCCGGAATGATGGTGGCGGGATCCGCTCTAGTCAACGCGCTGATCCCGCCGCCCAAGCCGCCCACGCCGATGCAGGCCGCCTCGCTGGCCGCACCCAGCCCGACCTACAGCCTGCAGGCGCAGGGCAACGGGGCGCGCCTGGAGGCGGCGATCCCGGAGCATTTCGGGCGGATGCTGGCCTACCCGGATTTCGCCGCGCAGCCGTATGCCGAGTTTTCTGGAAATGAGCAGTACCTGTACCAGTTGCTGTGCGTCGGGCGCGGCGAGTACGACATCGAGGCGGTGCGCATCGAGGATACGGCCATCGCCAGCTTCGACGAGATCAGTTATGAGGTCGTAGCTCCCAACGGGGTCATCACGCTGTTCCCGGCAAACGTCATCTCCAGCCTGGAGGTTTCCGGCCAGAGCCCGGATTGCCGCGCCGGAACCTATGCGCGCAGCGGCAACACCGTCACGGTCACGCTGGCCGGGCACGGGCTGGCCGGCGGCAAGCAGGTGTACCTGGATTTCACCAGCGGCGGCGCGACCGATGGAAGCTATGCCGTGGTGAGCGCGCAGGATGCGGACACCTTCACCGCGACCGACACGGCCAGCGGCGCCACCTCCGGCACCGTCACCGTGTCGCCCTGGGTGGGCGGCTTCATCGCCAGCGCCGCCGGGACCCAGGCCAACTACCTCGGCCTGGATTTCGTGCTGGCGCGCGGCCTGTATTACGCCAACGACAACGGCTCGCTGGCAAACGCGAGCATCGCGGTCGCAGCCTACGCGCGCACCGTGGACGATAACGGCGCGCCGACTTCCGCCTGGGCGGCGCTTGGGGCTCCGACCTATACCGCCGCCACCACCACGCCGCAGCGCTATTCGGAGCGCTACGGCGTGGCCGCCGGGCGCTACGAGGTGCGCGTGCGCCGCACCGACATCAAGCAGACCGATGCGCGCTACGGCCACGAGATCGCCTGGGCGGGGATGCGCGCCTACCTGCCGGAGACGCGCGTATTCGGCGACGTGACGCTGCTGGCGATGCGCCTGCGCGCCTCGAACAATCTATCCATGCAGGGTTCGCGCAAGATCAACGTGATCGCTACGCGCAAGCTGCCGGTCTGGAACGGCGGCGCGTGGAGCGCGAACACGGCCACGCGCTCGATCGCCTGGCCCATCGCCTACGCCTGCAAGCAGATGGGCCTGACCGACGCGCAGATTGACCTGGCCACGCTGCTGGCGCTGGATGCGACCTGGGCGGCGCGCGGCGATTATTTCGACGGGCGCTTCGACAGCTTCCTGAGCTTCTGGGAGGCGGTCACCAAGATGGCCGGGGCCGGGCGCGCCAAGCCCTACATGCAGGGCGGCGTGGTGCGGGTGGTGCGCGATCAGGCGGCGAGCATCCCGGTGGCGCTGTTTTCGGTGCGCAACATCGTCAAGGGCAGCTTCTCGATTGATTACCTGATGCCCGCGCCGGACACCGCCGACGCGATAGACGTGGGCTATTTCGACAAGTACATCTGGGCCCCGCGCCGGGTGCGCGCCAAGCTGCCGGGCAGCGCCGCCGCGAAGCCGGTGAAGGTGGAGCTGTTCGGCGTGAGCGACCGCGACCAGGCCTTTCGCGAGGGCATGTACCAGGCGGCCTGCAACCGCTACCGGCGCAAGCACATCAAGTTCGCCACCGAGATGGAGGGGTTCATCCCGTCCTTCGGCGACCTGATCGCGGTGCAGCACGATATGCCGGCCTGGGGACAGGGCGGCGAGGTGACCGGGTGGGATGCCGGGACCAGGACCGCGACGCTTTCCGAGCCGGTGGCGTTCGGCGGCGGCACCAACTACCTCGCGCTGCGCAAGCTGGACGGCAGCGTGGACGGGCCTTACGTGGTCACCGCCGGGGCGCAGAGCAACCGGGTGGTGTTTGCCGACGCGCCCGCGTATACGCCCTACACCGGCACCGCGCAGGAGAAAACCCACTTCGCTTTCGGCAGCGGCAACGCCTACCTGCTGGCGCGCGTGCTGTCCGTGCGACCGCGCAGCCTGACGCAGGTGGAGATAGAGGCGGTGAACGAAGACAGCAACGTGCATACCGCAGAGACCGGGCAGGTGGCGCCGGTGCGCCAGGTGAGCCTGCTGGCCGGGTACACCAGCGCGCCGGAGATCGCCGGGCTGACCGGCATTTCCATGCCGGGCGCGCCCGACAAGATGCTGCTGATGTGGCAGCCGAGCCAATGGGCCGACCACTACCTGATCGAGCAGTCGAGCGACGGCGTGAAGTGGACGCGCACCGGAGAGACGCGCGCCAGCAACTACACCGCCACGGCGCTGTACGGCAATAACACCATGATCCGCGTGGCCGCTGTCGGCGTGGCGCGCGGCCCGTGGGTGCAGATCAGTTACGGCCTGCTGGCGGACTACATGTGGGCCGCGAACGACGCCACGCCGATGTGGAATGCGACCGATACAACCTTGATGTGGAGATTCTGATATGACAGCCTTACCCAACAGCGCGGACTTCACCGGCGGAACGATAACCGAGGGGCAATTCAAGACCGCGCAGACCGCGCTGCGCGATTATCTGGCCGGGCTGCTCGGCGTGGCGGGCACGCAGGCGGTCGCCTTGAGCACGCTGGGCGCCCTGCTCAACGGTGTGCTGGCCAAGTCAGCGGCCTATATCGTCGCGGCGGCGGATCGGGGAAAGCTGATCAACTGCACCACCGGCACCTGGTCGCTCACGTTACCCGCCGCCGCCACGGCGGGAGACGGTTTCGCGCTGGCCGCGCTGAATTCCGGATCGGGCGTGATTACCATTGACCCGAACGGCAGCGAGCTAGTGGACGGTGCGGCGACAATCACGCTCGCGGCCGGCGAATCGTGCCTGATGATATGCGATGGCGCGGGCTGGAAATCCGTGGGGCGGTCGAGCGCGGGAATGCTGATCGCGTTTACCGCCATCACGGCCACCAATGCGGCCTGGGCGCCGAACTCGAAGACGAAAAAAATGTTAGTTCAATCGGTCGGCGGCGGTGGCGGCGGAGGCGGCGGTGGCTATACGAGCATCGGCGGCCTCGGCGGAGGATGCGGAAAAGCATCTTTACTGGCGGCGATCGATTCGCCCTCAGGGACATATAACGCGGTTGTCGGGGCCGGTGGAAATGGTGGCGTAGGTACGACAGGGGATGGCGCGTCGGGCGGCCAGTCGTCCTTCGGCGGGCTGGCGAAAAGCGCGGGGGGTTTCGGCGGAAAAGCTTCGTCCCATATCGCGCAATACGGGACGAACGGAGACGGCCCGGAAGGCGGCTTAGGCGGAACCCCGTCCACCGTGCCTACTGTGGGAGGCGCCAACTCCGGATCGGGCGGAGGAGGAGGAGGGTACTCTGGCGGGACAAATAACGGGTACGCCGGAGGCTCGGGAGTGATTTACGTTTGGGAGTATAGCTAAAACAGATATTTGGTACTTTGGCAGGCCGGTTGTTTTACATTGTGCAATTCATTTGCGCCTGTAAAAATTAAATTACGCAGCATTTATCTCACATTTTCTGCGGCATTTATCTCACGCCGCTTCAGCCGGGTAAGCCGGAACAAAAAATGCAGGGGGATAAAGCGAAGGCGCCCGTTTGAGCTTTTTTTATTGTTACGCCCGTAATCAGTGTGGCAACTTCATCAGGATTCCAATAAGCAATACAAACTGGGCAAAGGCTAAACCAACAATCCACTTGAGCAGATCATACTTCATCTCGTGTAAATCGGTTCTGGTGGCAAGTTCTTTGGTTTTGGTTAACTCTTCAAATGCTTCACTTTGTGCGGTCGCAATCGCCTCGGCCTCTTTTTGAGACATGCCAGCCTCTTCAAGCCTTTTTACAAATTTCAGAGTATCGAATGTAACGACGCTCATGTTGAACCCTCCTGAATAAGAGGTCAGACTAAATGATTCCAGTGGTATTGGCAACCATCATAACCGCTGTTACAGCCAATAAAAACACGGCGAAAAAAACGGGCGCACCGAGGCGCCCGTTGAGCCTGTCCTGATGAAACTACTGGCGAAACAACTAGCTTGACGAAGGTGCTGCGCCCTTGCGGGCTACGCAAGTCTGGTAGGGCGCAATAACCAACGGGCATTGCGCCGTATGTATTTGCCATTCGGCACCAGACCGGGCGCAATGGTTTTTGGATGCCGGGATTCGAGGCAGGAAAGCCAGCCGGACAAGGTAGCAGGTATGTTGTCTTGTAGTCTCCTTTGTGCCCACGCGGGTTCAAAACCGCGTGGGCAGACAACCCTGCCCACCCTACCCGGCTACTCGTTCACGCCCAGTTGTTTAAGAATAAGCCTGGCCAGGGAATCCTTGATTTCGGTGTGCCTGGGGATGGGCGCTCTTTTGGACGTCACCGCGTGAATGTAGATGTCATGGTTTGCGCCGTGGCGATGCAAATGACAGTTGTTGCGAACCAGCAAACGAAGCAGCTCGCGACGCTTCATGCGGCGATGGGAAAGGCTTTGGTCATCACGGAAGGGGGTACCGGCAAATCGGAATCCTCCCGCAGCAGATGGTAAACTTCGGCGACATTTTGCTCGAGTTCCTGCAAGGTTTCGCCTTGGCTAAAACAGGCAGGGACTTCACGCAAATGCCCGACGAACCAGCCATCTTCTTGCCAATATTCCAATGTAAACGTGACCATGTTTTTTTCCTGAAATGCGGAACAGTGCGTGGCGGAATATAGCCGCTATTTTTAGCGGTGGCAACAAAAAAACGGGCGCCTGTCGCGAGCTTTTGATCTGTCCGGTTTTGTAGCACGCAATCTGTCCGGTTGTCTTATTGCCCAGGGAGGGCGATATGAAGCCGGCAAAAGTGCTACAGGAGGGCGGGCGGCAATGCCTCGTGTGCTGGTTTGGCGCGCTTAAACCATGCCTCATCCAGCTCCGGGTTTTCATCATCAATCAATTCAGGGTTGGGCTTTTTCATAACGTTTTACCTCGCCCTTGGCACAGCCAATAAAAACACGGCGAAAAAAACGGGCGCCCGAGGGCGCCCGTTTGAGCTTCTTGGTTTGCTACTCCGCGAGGGAGCAGTCAATTAGAAGGAGTGCTTCATACCGATCGAGAAAGCGGAAGGATCAGCATCGGCAACGCTGGCTGCTACAGCGCCGGTCGAGTAAGCGGCAGCGCCCAAGCCTGATGCTGAGGCTGTGTTATTGTTCAGCTTGGTGTACAAAGCAAAAACGGAAGTGCGCTTGCTCATGGCATGGTCATAGCCCACGGAAAACTGATTTGCACCCGTGTTATTCTTGACAGCCGGTACACCACCGCCGTTTATCTCACCCCTCCTGGTGTAGGCCAACTTCACGGCATCGCTGCCGCTGATGTTGAATTTGCCGCCAAGAGTCCAGGCATTGTGGCCAGAGCAGTCCGAGTTAGCGGGTAGACCTGCACACGTTCCCACACCTCCGTAGTTGTCATTGGTTTTTTCATAAACAAAGGAGCCTTCGATCTGATCCATCTTGTAACCGGCGCCCAGTCTGTAAGCGCTTTCTTTAAGCTGGGTTGCGCCAGCAACTAATTGGTTTGCGGTGTGGTTTTCATATGCGGCGGAAACGTATAGCGGAGCCATATCGTATGCGCCGGCAACCGACCACATGGAGCCTTTTTGTGTGGCGCTCGCAACTACCGCTTCTTGTTGCGCCGCACCGTATTGCAGCCCCAGAGTCATGCCGCCCATGTTCGGGCTGGTGTAAGTGATGGAGTCGGTATTGCGGCTATCAAACGACGCACCAATGCTGCCACCCATCAAAGAGCGGTTGTCGGCGATGCTGTCTTTAAATACATCCAGCCTGCGGGTCGAAGACTTGTACGGGCTGTCATTATTGCCCAAAACTATCTGGCCCCAGCCATCGCCTTTCAAGCCAGCGAAGGTGTTGCGGCCGTTGCCAAGGCCACCGGCGCCAGCGCCATTAGCATCCAGAGCAAGCAAGGTTTCCAATTGCCAGACTGCGGATGTACCGCCACCCAGATCTTCCGAACCTTTGAAGCCGATGTGCGAAGCGTTGCTCGATACTTTGTTGACGCGGGTTCCGCTGGTAGCACCGGCGCTGCCGTTATCCACCATGTCGAGCGATACGTTTGCTGCGCCGTACACGGTAACATTAGCGGTGTCGGCCATTGCAACTGGTGCTACAAATGCGCCGGCAACTGCCAGTGCGAGTAATTTCTTTTTCATGCAGATTCTCCTGATTAAATTATTAATGCGGGTTTTCCCGAAAAACCTCTCAACTACCTTGAGCCGATGAGAAGTCAGCGCGCATTCTGTCAGAGCGGCTTATAAAGGGGCAAGGCATTACTGCGGGTTTGTTGTATTTTTGCAACACCATGCAAATATGGCATCAACAGGTGGTGCCAACTTCTCAAGCTTAAAGAGCTTAGAGAATTGCCTACCTTATGGTGCAATCACTGGTTGCAATAATAAATACGCCATTCCCCAAAACTCCCCCAGAAAAAAGCACAATAATCCCCTTCGAAGTAATGAGTAAAAATCCTGCTTTTAGCCTGAAAACTTTGTTGACAGCCTACGGGAATCCCGTACAATTCAACCCATGCGCACCGTGATCGAAACTCCAACTTTTCAGAAACAGGCCGAAAAAATCTGGTCTGAACCCGAACGGCTGGCGTTTATAGACTGGATTGCCGTCAACCCCTTGGCTGGCGACGTGATTCCCGGTGCAGGTGGTGCGCGCAAGGTGCGCTGGGGTCGTGCAGGTTCCGGCAAACGTGGCGGTGTGCGAGTTGTTTATTTCAACCTGACCGAGCAAGGTGTGGTGGTTTTGGTGATGATGTATGCCAAATCCGATCAAGCCAACATTGCGCCCGGCGATATTGAAAAGGCGGTGTGACATGGATATTGAAAAAATTGCTCGCGCTATTGAACAGGATGCAGGCATGGAATTGCCTGACGTGCGCCAAGCGTTGACAGAGGCCAAGACCGGTGCTGGCAGAGTGACGACGCCGGAGCAGCTTTTGGTGCGTTCGGCGCGCGCCAAAACGGGACTTTCGCAACAGGCTTTTGCCGATAGAATCAACACTCCCGTCGCAACCCTGCGAGATTGGGAGCAGGGGCGGTTTGCACCTCCGGGCGGTGTCGTATGTCTGCTGAGGCTGATTGAGCGGCATCCAGACCTGTCTGAGGAATTGGCGGCATGAACCACAAGCGGAAACGCCCGAAGAATGCCAGGGCAGGATGCTTGCTGTGCAAGCCGAACAAATAGTACACGGCCTCGCAACCGTGAACTCAAGGAAAAACATGGCTAAGAAATTCTCCGCACTGCGCGAAAAAATGTCACCCGAGTCCCGCGCTAAAGCAGATACGATTGCCAATCAGTTGCGCGCCGAATATCCGCTGCATGAATTGCGCCGCGCGCGCAGCTTGTCGCAGGAGGTTGTCGCCAATACGCTGCACGTCAGCCAGGCCAATGTCTCGAAGATTGAGCAACGCACGGACATGTACATCAGCACACTGCGCTCGCACATACGGGCAATGGGCGGCGAACTGGAAATTCGAGCCAAATTTCCGGATGGCGAGGTTTTGATTGGCGGCTTTGCCGAGGAGAATTTTAAGCAGGCTTGATCGTGCCTCACCCCAGGGAAACGCAGATTAAATCCGTTCGCATTGAGCCTGTCGAAATGCGCTCTCCGCGAATCAACAGGTTAGCAAAGGCTTCGACAAGCTCAGTCCGTTCGGGCTGAATAAATCAGCGCTTCCCTAGCTAAACATGACGACAAAATTGAAATGCCAATCTCGTGGGCCGTTCGTGGTGAGCCAGTCGAACCACAAACGGCTTCCAGAAAGGCTGTTCACCCTTCGACTAGCTCAGGGCGAACGTTTATTTATGCGGCAGTATTTATGTCGCCATGTTTAGCGCCGTGAAGATGCGCAAACAGTTATCGTGAATGGAAATTAGATCATGCGCAAACAGGAAGATTGCCCATTCGATATTCGCCCGCTTTCCCGCGCGGAAGGCGGCGGGTTCCTGATTTCATACCCGGATTTTTCGGAGTGCATTTCCGATGGCGAAACGGTGGCAGAGGCTATCGCCAACGGGCATGAGGCGTTTGTTGCCGTCATTGCCGCACTGGAGGCCAAGGGCTTTGCTGTTCCCGCGCCGAACTCCGGCGGCGTGGCCTCCGGCAAGTTCGTCGCCCGCGTACCGAAGTCGGTGCGTGCCCAACTCACCGCGCGCGCCAAGGCGGAAGGGGTGTCCCTCAACAGCCTGGTGCTCGCGTTTCTGGCCGATGGGCTAGTGTCGCAAACCAGAAATAACGGGACAAATGAAACGGATGAATTTTTTTGCCAGGCAA
>CXWL01017524.1_pt1 | contig 42492 bp, 41 predicted proteins | sample 590931 | NCBI WGS metagenome assembly CXWL01 (sample SAMEA3498368, study PRJEB10139) | groundwater metagenome | biome: water well; material: biofilm material | place: Germany | collected 2015-04-27 | reverse complement strand
GCCTATGAGATTAGCAACCATGCGAAGGCGGGGCAGGAGAGTCGGCACAACCTGACCTATTGGCGTTATGGCGATTATATCGGCGTGGGGCCGGGCGCGCATGGGCGGCGGTGTGGCGCAGCGACCGAGCGGCACCGTAAACCCGAAAACTGGCTGGGGTCAGTGGAAAGCCAAGGCCATGGCATCAAGGCCGAACGCGTATTGACGCCCGAAACCCGCGCAGTAGAGGCGCTGTTGATGGGGCTAAGGCTCGCCGAAGGGGTGGACTTGGCGCACATTGCGGCGCTGAGCGGGGTGCAGGAGGATGCGCTGGTTGATGGCCAAGCGGTGGAGCGGCTGGTGGCGCTGGGGTTGGTTGCACGTGCGGGTTCGCGGCTGACGGTGCTGCCAGCAGGTATGCTATTACTCGATGCGATATTGCCGCAGGTGGTGGCTGTCGCCTAGGGTGTGCCATGATTGCCGACGCCCCCCCTCATGCTCTGGTCGCTGCGTGGCGCGACAGATTGGTGTTCGAGCAGCGGCGCAGCGTTCACACGGTTCGCGCCTATGTGGCGACGGCGCAGCGGCTGTGTGATTTCCTGAACGATTATCGCGGGGATAGTGTCGATACGGCGATGCTTGTCGCGCTCGCCCCTGTGGATTTACGCAGTTTTTTGAGTGCACGGCGCGGTGATGGCCTGACCAATGCGTCGGCAGCGCGTGAACTGTCGGCGGTGCGGGGTTTCCTGACCTTTGTGGGGGGAGAGGGCGCGCGGGTTCCGGCTGTGCGCGGCCCACGGGTCAAGCGGGGATTGCCGCGTCCGGTATCGCCCGATGAGGCGGTGGGATTGGCGCATGATGTCGCCGACACAGCCAGCCAGCCGTGGATTGGTGCGCGTGACTTTGCGGTGCTGTTGCTGCTCTATGGTGCTGGCCTGCGGATTAGCGAGGCTTTGTCGCTGACGGGCGATGCGCTCACCGCCACCGACGTGCTGCGCGTCACGGGCAAGCGCGGCAAAATGCGTCAGGTGCCGTTGCTGAGCGTGGTGCGAGAGGCGATGGCGACCTATGCTGAGCTTTGCCCCTATGCGCCCAGTCGTGACGAGCCGTTATTCCGGGGCGCGCGCGGTGGCGTGCTGAGTGCCGCGCTGGTGCGCCGTGCGGTGCAGGGCGCGCGGGGGCGGTTGGGGCTCAATGATCGCACGACGCCGCACGCGCTGCGCCACAGTTTCGCGACGCATTTGCTGGCGGGCGGCGCGGATTTGCGCGCGCTACAGGAACTGCTCGGCCATGCCAGCCTGTCCTCGACACAGGTGTATACGGGCGTTGATACGGCGCGGTTGCTCGATATTTATGATAGTGCGCATCCGCGTGCATAATTTGGCGCGTGCATAATTTGGCGCGTGCGTGATTTGCGACTTGCGGTGCGGCTACGCATAGCTAAATTGAATAAATCCAGTTTTGAAAGGTCACTGCGTGCCAATAGCCATCGACGCCAACAGCATCTGGACGCGGCATTACGATCACCCGACACCGTGGCTCACCGCCTTTCCACCGCTGTCGATGCCAGAGATGTTTACCCGCGCGGTGGAACAATATGGCGCGGCGAACATGCTCGACTTTCTGGGACGCAAATATAGCTTTGCTGCGGTCGGTGATGCGGTGAAACGCGCGGCGGCGGGGTTTCAGGCGATGGGTATCGCCAAGGGCGACCGGGTCGGGCTGTTCCTGCCCAATGTGCCACATTATGTTGCGGCCTATTATGGTGCGCTGCTGGCTGGGGCGACGGTGGTCAATTTCTCACCGCTCTATACGGTTGATGAACTGCGCGCGCAGGTCGATGATTCGGGCACGCGATTGCTGGTGACGCTGACCGCCGCTGCGCTGCTTCCCAATGCCCTCAAAGTGCTGGAGGGGTCGAGCCTAGAGCGGTTGGTGGTCGGGTCGGTCGCGGGCGTGTTGTCGCCGATCAAGTCGCTCGCCTATCGCCTGCTGAAACGCGGTGAGGTGGCGGATGTTCCGGTTGATCCGCGCATCACGCGCTTTTCGGCGCTGATCGCCAATAGCGGAGAGGTCAAGGCCAGCCCCGTTGATGCGGAGCGCGACGTCGCGCTGATCCAATATACCGGCGGGACCACGGGAACGCCAAAGGGGGCGCGGCTCTCTCATCAAAACCTCACGGCCAATGCGCGGCAGTTGGTGGCGCTCGACCCATGGCGCGATGGCGAGGACCGTATCCTTGGTGTGTTGCCGTTTTTCCATGTGTTCGCCAACACGGTGGTCCTCAACCGGACGATCGCCAATGGCGGAGAGATTGTGATGTTGCCGCGCTTTGACGCAGGGTCGGCGCTGGCAGCGGTGGCGCGAACCAAGGTGACGTCGATGCCCGGCGTGCCGACCATGTATCAGGCGCTGCTCGACCATCCGGCGTTACCCAAGACCGATTGGTCGAGCTTGCGGGTGTGTATTTCGGGCGGAGCGCCGCTGGCGGTCGAGCTGAAGGCGCGGTTTGAAGCGGCGACGGGCGCGAAGGTGGTCGAGGGCTATGGCCTGACCGAAAGCGCGGGCGTGGTGTCGGTCAATCCGTTCGACCATGACGGCAAAGCGGGCAGCATCGGCCAGCCGTTGGCGGGAACGACGGTGCGCGTCGTTGACCGCGATGACCCGACCAAGGATGCCGAAAGTGGTGTTCCGGGCGAGTTGGTTATCGCGGGGCCGCAGATCATGCAGGGCTATTGGAACAGGCCCGATGCCGACGGAGAGAGCTTTGTTGCCATTGACGGCGGCGTGTGGCTACGCACCGGCGATGTCGGGGTGATCGACGAGGACGGCTATATCCGTATCGTTGATCGGCTCAAAGACATGATCGCAGTCGGCGGTTTCAAAGTTTATCCATCGACGATTGAAAAGCTGCTTTATCACCATCCTGCGGTCAAGGAGGCGCTGGTGATCGGCGTTCCCGACGCCTATCGCGGGGAGGCTCCGCGCGCCTATGTCACGCTGAACGGTGACGTGGGTGAAACTTCTGATGTAGAATTGGCGAAATGGCTCAATGGCCAACTTGGCAAGCATGAGCGGGTCGATGCTGTGGTGGTGCGCGACACTCTTCCCAAGACAATGGTTGGCAAGCTTGATCGTAAGGCACTGCGCGCCGAACTAGCGAAGGAACAAGGTTGATGCGTTTTGCGTGGATAGTGGCGGTTGCATCGCTTTTGGCTCCCGTCATCGCATCGGCGTCTCCGGCCGAAGATTTGATTGCGCTACGCAAGCAGGAGGAGCGCGTCGCGGCGATTGGCGAGCGACTGTCGATTGCGGCGGCCACCGCTGGCTGGTGCGAAGGCGGCCGTTCGCTTGGCTGGACGCTTGGCGAGATTGGCCAATATGGCAAAAACCATCGCGCGGCGGCGCGGGCGCAATGGGGCGTGCCTGCTGGAGCGTCGCTGTTTATCTCCGCGCTCGCGCCCGGTGGCGCGGCGGCGCAGGCTGGATTGACGCCGGGGCTTGGTATCGTGTCGATTGCGGGACGCACGCCGATGCGCAACAGTTACCAGACCCCATCGAACCATGCGCGGCTCAACAGCGAACAATTGGTTGAGCGAACGCTGGCGGCTGGGCCGATGGTGATTGAGACGCTGAGCGCAGACGGCACACGGCGGCAATGGCAACTGACCCCGCGTCCCGCCTGTGCCACGCGTTTCGAAGTGGCGGCAGAGGATGAGGAACAAGCCTATGCCGATGGCGAAGTGGTGCAAGTAACGGCTGGCATGGGCCGTTATACCGACGGCAATGATGCCGAATTGGCCGCTGTTGTCGCGCACGAGCTGGCGCATAATATCTTGAACCACGTCCCGCGCACCGAGCAATCGGGGACGCCCGAAAATTACACCCGCTATCTGGGCCGATATACCAATATCACCCGCAGCATGGAGGAAGAGGCGGACCGACTATCGGTGTGGCTGCTCGCGCTCGCTGGCTATGAGCCGCAATCCCCGATTACATTTTGGCGGCGTTTCGGGCCGGGGCATGACAGCGCGCATCCGCTGGGCCGCACGCACGACCGATGGGCCGACCGGGTAGCCGCATTAACCAGCGAGTTGGAGGCGATGCGCACCGCGAAACAACGCAATGCTGGGGCACGCCCCGCCTTGCTCGACCGCCGCGAACTGGTGCCCGTGCCGGGTGCGCGCGCGGTGATTAACGCGGTGCCTGTTGCGGTGCCGCCTGTGCAATGAGTAATAATGTCGCCATATTTGCCGGGGGTTGCTTCTGGTGCACCGAGGCGGTGTTTGCGGGGTTGAGCGGCGTTAGTGCAGTGGAAAGCGGCTATATTGGCGGACATGTTGATGCGCCGACCTATAAGGCCGTCTGTTCGGGCAGCACAGGCCATGCAGAGGCAATCCGCATCAGCTTTGACTCCGCGCTCATCGATTATGGCGACTTGCTCGACGTGCATTTTGCAACCCACGACCCGACCCAGCTCAACCGGCAGGGCAATGATGTCGGCACCCAATATCGCAGCGCCATTTTTCCGATTGATGCGGCGCAGTGGGCCGAGGCGGTGGCGGGGGTTGCGCGAGCGCAGGGCGATTGGCCTGCGCCCATCGTCACCACAATCGAACAGGGAGCGTGGTGGCCAGCGGAGGACTATCATCAGAATTATTGGTCGGGCGAGGGGCAACGCAACCCCTATTGCCAAGCAGTCATCCCGCCCAAGCTGGCTAAGCTACGCGCCAAGTTTGCCAACCGCTTGGCGCACGGCTAACGCGTCGGCACACGCAATTGGAGCTATCCCAAGTGAAAAAAATCCGTAAGGCCGTGTTTCCTGTTGCTGGCCTTGGCACGCGTTTTCTGCCCGCGACCAAGGCTATCCCCAAAGAAATGCTGCCCATCGTCGATCGACCGCTGATCCAATATGCGGTTGACGAAGCGCGCGAGGCGGGGATCGAGCAAATGATCTTTGTCACCGGACGCGGCAAGAGCGCGATCGAGGACCATTTCGACATAGCCTATGAACTGGAACGGACGATGGCCGACCGGGGCAGCGATCTGTCGGTGCTTAGCGCGACGCGGCTTGGGCCGGGTGCCTGCGCTTATGTCCGGCAACAAGAACCGCTCGGCCTTGGCCACGCCATATGGTGCGCGCGTGACATCATTGGCGATGAACCGTTCGCGATATTCCTGCCCGACGAGTTCATGATGGGGTCGCCCGGCTGTATGAAGCAGATGGTCGATGCCTATGACCGCATCGGCGGCAACATCATATCGGTGCTGGAGGTGCCCCGCGCGTCGGTGTCTAGCTATGGCGTCATCGCACCGGGTAAGCGCGACGGTGCGGTGACTGAGGTGCTTGGCCTCGTTGAAAAACCGCGTATCGAGGACGCACCGTCGAACCTGATCCTCTCGGGCCGCTACATCCTGCAACCGCAAGTGATGCGGGTATTGGAGGCACAGGAAAAGGGCGCGGGCGGCGAGATTCAACTGACCGACGCGATGGCGCGGATGATAGGCAATCAGCCATTCAACGCGGTGACGTTTGATGGTCGCCGGTTCGATTGCGGGTCGCATCTAGGCTATGTCGAGGCCAATCTGGCGGTGGCGATGGAGCGGAGCGAGCTGGCGGGACCGCTGCGCGCGTCGATGGCGGCATTGATTGCGGGAGCTTAAGCACTGGTTCACGGGTGCGGGTTATTAAGCGCCAAGGAGTTTTGTCTATGCGCGTCATTATTGCCCTACTGGCCCTGACCATGTTATCCGGATGCGTCAGCACTGCCGCGAGCATCATCACCGCGCCCGTGCGCGTTGTTGGCCGTGCGGCGGATTTGGCGACTACCAGCCAGAGCGAGTCCGACGAAAATCGTGGCCGCGCGCTGCGGGAGCGTGAGGAGCAGATTGGGCGTTTAGACCGCCAGCGCCAACGAGCCACAGAAAAATGCGATGATGGCGATGAAGATGCCTGCGCCGACGTGGCCAGCATTGACGCGCAGATAACGGATTTGCGAGACGCACCAACACCACGTTAGGTTGCAACGATAATAGTATATCAAAAACCGTTCGCCCTGAGCTTGTCGAAGGGCTGTCCTTTTCTGAGCGGTTTAGAAAACAGACAGGGCTTCGACAAGCTCAGCCCGAACGGGGGTTAGATTAGATTAGATCACTCAGCACGAACGGAATATGTGTTTTCTGTCGGTCTAAGTCGCCGCGCGCCGCAAGCGATCGTTGATGGCGAGGCCCAGCCCCTCATCGGTTATGGGAGCGACCGCAATGCGCGGCTTTGCGCTCGCGGCCCCCGCGTGGAGAGCATCGAACAGCTTTGCGGCGGCTTGTTCGAGCGACCCGCAGGTGCTCAATTGATAGTCACACGCCACAGGCCCAAATCCGATGACAAAGGCGTCGTCAGGGGGGTGGGTGCAGTTAAGCAAAACAGGTTTGCCCGGCGCATAATGGCTGAGCATTTGCCCCGGTGCACTGATGCTGCCCGATGCGTCTGCGTGCACGGACAGCCCCGTAGCGCTTTCCAGCATCGCGGGTGTGACGGGGCCGGGGCGCAGCAAGACCAGGCCACCATCGACCACACGCACGATGGTGGACTCCAGCCCCGCCGCGCACGGCCCTGCGTCAATAATCATGGGGATACGCCCGCTAAGGCTGGTGAGGACATGCGTAGCCGTTGTCGGGCTGACGGTGCCGCTGACATTGGCGGAAGGGGCGGCCAAGGGGCACCCACTTGCCGCGATCAACGCCTGCATCGCGCCATGGGCGGGGCAACGTAGCGCGATGGTGGCGAGGCCAGCCGTCGCGATGCTGGCGACAGCGCAATCGGTGGTGCGTGGCACCACGATAGTCAGCGGGCCAGGCCAAAATGCGTGTGCTAGCTCGCGCGATTGTTCGTCAAATTGCCCCAGCGTTTCGGCCATCGCCAAATCGGCGACATGAACGATGATCGGATTAAAATCTGGGCGGCCCTTGGCGGCATAAATACATACAACTGCCGCCGCATTGGTCGCATCGGCGGCGAGGCCGTAAACCGTCTCGGTCGGCACCGCGACGCACGCGCCGCTGCGGATCAGCGCGGCGGCCCGCGCGATTGCTGCATCGCAAAAGGGGTGCACAGTCGTAGTGGGGTTTGAGCCTGACATAGGCTTCGCTATAGGCAAAGCGGCCTATGCTGCAAAGTGCCGCCCGCCAAAGGAAACTGAACCCGTGACCTACACACCCCCGACAGCCGAACAGATGTTTGTCCTTACCCATGTCGTCGGCATGGCGCAGCTGGCCGCGCACCCGCGCTTTGTCGATGCGACACCCGATATGGTGGAGGCGATTGTCGAGGGGATCGGCCAATTGGCGGCGGGCGAATATGCCCCGCTCAACCATTATAGTGACACGCATAACCCCCAGTGGAGCGACGGCAAAGTCACCATGCCCGACGGTTTCAAACGCGCCTATCGAGCCTTTGTCGACGGCGGTTGGGGCAGTATCGACGGGCCAGTCGAACATGGTGGGCAGGGGTTGCCGTTCAGCCTCGCCAATATCGTCATCGAATCGCTCGGCACCGCGAATATGGGGCTGACGCTGATTAACCTGCTCACCCCCGGCGCGATCCACGCGTTGATGGCCTATGGCAGCGACGCGCAAAAGGCGGTTTGGCTGCCCAAATTGGTGTCGGGCGAAATCAACGGCACGATGAACCTGACCGAATCTGGCGCGGGCAGCGACGTTGGCGCGCTGCGCACAGCGGCAGAACCTGTTGCGCACGGCGAAATGGCTGGGCAGTGGAAAATAAGCGGGCAGAAAATCTTCATCACCTTTGGCGAGCATGACCTGACCGATAACATCCTTCATCTGGTGCTGGCGCGAACACCCGGTGCAGGTGAGGGGACGCGCGGCATTTCGTTGTTCTTGGTGCCAAAGCTGCGGCTTGACGGCGCTGGCCAGCCGACCATCGACAATGGCGTGCGGTGCCGTTCTATCGAGCATAAGCTGGGCATCCACAATTCACCGACCTGTGTGATGGCCTATGGCGAGGATGGCGTGGACAGCTATGGCGAGTTGATCGGCGCGGAGCATGGCGGCATGCGCGCGATGTTCGTGATGATGAACAATGCGCGGGTCAGCGTCGGCAATCAGGGCGTGCAGATCGCCGAACGTGCGACGCAGGCGGCGCTGGCTTATGCGATTGAGCGTATCCAGTCGGCCCGGGCGAGCGCGCCGGGCGCGGGGCCAGTGGCGATTATCGAGCATCCTGACGTGCGACGGATGGTGATGCGGATGAAGGCGCTGACGCAAGGGGCGCGGGCGCTGGTTTATTATGCCGCCGGGCAGATTGACCGTGGCTCGTTGGGCGATGATGCGGCAAAGATGCGCACCGATGTGCTGATCCCGCTGGCCAAGGCGTGGGCCACCGACATGGGCTGCGAAGTCGCCAGCCTGGGTGTGCAGGTGCATGGCGGCATGGGCTTTATCGAGGAAACGGGCGCGGCACAGCATTACCGCGATGCTCGTATCCTACCCATTTATGAGGGGACCAACGGCATACAGGCGGCTGATCTGGTTGGGCGCAAGCTGGGCCTTGGCGATGGCGAGGCGATGGCCGCGTTGATTGCCGATGTGCGAGAAGGGGCGGATGGCGAGGCTGGACTGGTGGTGCTGGCCGATGCGTGCAGCGAAGTTGCGGGGTGGATGGCGAGCGCCGACATCGACGGCCGTTTGGCAGGCAGCGTCGATTTCCTCCACATGATGGCCGTGGCGGTCGCTGGCTGGCAGCTGTGCGTTCAGGCCAAGGCTGCGACGGCGATGCTGGAACGGGGGGATGGCACCCCGGCTTTTCTCACCGCCAAGGTCGCGACGGTGCGATTTTTCATCGACCGCATTGTGCCCGAAGCAATGGGCCGAAAGGCGGGAGCGATGGCGGGCGCGGCGGGGCTTTATGCACTGTCGGCTGAGCAGTTGGCGGGTTAACCCATCGCCCCAAACAGTGGCAGTTCGCCAATCGGTTCAGCTTCTTCACCCGCATTGGCAAAACCGCTCATCGTGACCCCCATCAGGCGGATGCCGAGCGGCGGCGGTATTTCGCGCGCCAGTAATGTTGTGCTCGCGTTAGCAAGGCGTATTTTGTCGGCCACGGGCGGGTCAAGCGTCACCGAACGGGTTATCTGACGGAAATCGGCATATTTGAGCTTGAGCGTCACCGTCCGCGCGGGACCATCCCCCGCCTTTTCACTGCGCCGCCACACATCGTCGATGATGGCCGATAGCGCGGCGTTCAAGTCATCCGCGTCGGTCAGATCGCGGTCGAACGTGCGTTCGGCGCCCAGCGATTTGCGCTGACGGTCCTCGTGCACCGCGCGGTGGTCTATGCCGTTTGCCATGGCTAGCAACCAGTCGGCGTTGTTGCGGAATGTTTCGGCAAGCGTCGCAGGATCACATGCGGCGAGCTGTGCGACAGAGTGCAGCCCCATATCCTCCAACCGCTTTGCCGTCACTGGGCCGACGCCGTGCAAACGCCGGACGGGCAATGTCTGAACAAAGGCGGCCTCTTTGCCAGGTGGAATGATGGTCAGGCCATCGGGTTTATTCTGATCCGACGCTAATTTGGCGACCAATTTGTTGGTGCTGACCCCCGCCGACGCGGTGAGACCCGTTTCGGCCAATATGCGCGCGCGGATATGCTGTGCCGTCGCCGTCGCGCTGCCAAAGCAGCCACGGTCCGAGGTGACATCAAGATAGGCCTCATCAAGCGAGAGCGGTTCGACCGCGTCGGCGACTTCGTTAAAGATCGCGCGAATTTGCGCCGATACCACGCGATAGGCGTCAAAGCGTGGGGGAACGAAGATGAGGTCGGGACATTGCCGTGCGGCGGTGATCGACGGCATGGCAGAGCGCACCCCGAACTTACGCGCCTCGTAACTGGCGGCGGCCACCACCCCGCGCCCGCCAGCCCCGCCAACCGCGACGGGTTTGCCGCGCAGCGCGGGGTTATCGCGCTGTTCCACTGACGCGAAAAAGGCATCCATATCGACATGGATGATTTTGCGGGTGGGTGGCGGCGGCGTATCCGACATGGCATTATGTTCCTACCATGTTCCGATATACATCGCAAATAGAGCTTTATGCTTGGCCCGTCTTGAACCGCTGCCAGCTGGGGGCAACCAACCGTCCGCTGCGGATCGCGCGCATCAGGCAATAAAGCCCAATCGCGGTGCAAATAAGGATCGCGGGCAGCGATGCCTCGGCCCCAAACGCCCCGCCCGTTAGCAAGTCCGATCCCTGCATCTGGTTGCGCAGCAGGCCGGGTTCGTTAAATCCAGACACCGCGACGCCGAATATGCCGCCTTGGGTAAAGTTCCACGCCATGTGTAGACCGATTGCCGCCCACAGCCGCCGTGTGACCATATAGATGGCGGCGAGCAAAATCCCCGCCTCAAGCGCAATCGCGACACCTGCGAGCGTCGTCGCATTGGGGTTGCCAAGGTGCAGCGCACCAAAGAGGATTGCCGAAAACGCTAGTGCGACCCAGCTTCCCAGCCATTGTTCGACGAAACGGAACAGAAGGCCGCGCATGAGGATTTCCTCGACGACACCCGAACTGATCGCGATGCCGCCCATGCCAATAAGGACATTGGGTGCGTTAAATCCGGTCACGCGATAGCCGCCCATAAGCGCGATAGCGCCAATGGTCAGCGCCATTGCCCCCACGCCAATCGCAGCGCCTACCAACCATTCCTTGCCAGCCCCTTTGCTGCCAAAATCGGTGAAGGATTTGCGCTCAACAAAGCGCACGAACAGCCAGTAAAAGACTATGGCAAGCGCAGCGGTCAATGCGTTCATACTAAAATCGAACCATGCGCTATGCCCCAGATAGGGCACCACAAAGTCGCCAAAGATTCCGGCTATAATGATCGCAGCGATGATGAATGCCACACCGGTTATCAGCAAAAATAGCGGGTGGTTGATGATATGTCCGAAGATGGATTTTTGGTCGATGACTGGCATGGCGTATGATGTCCTCAACTTGACGCGCCCCACCATGCGTGGCAGTGGCGCGGCGCACAAGCAAATGTGCACGCGGGTATAGCATAGTGGTAATGCACTAGCCTTCCAAGCTAGCTAGAGGGGTTCGATTCCCCTTACCCGCTCCAGTTTTGACGGATGTTGCGACAGTTTGCGACAATTTTCCTAGCTTCTGGCATAATGTCATCATAGATTGACGCTACATACTCTTTATCACAAGGAGAGATATGATGCAGATGCTTATCCGATTTTCGAAGGCCGCGACGTTTGCCGCCATGCTGCTCGGCACGGCCGCGCTGGCGCAAAATGCACCGCTAAACCACGGCCGCCACAACCCCGACACCAATAGCGACGGCACCGTCACCCGCGCCGAAGCGACTGCCGCCGCCACTGCGCGCTTTGCGCAGATGGATGCCAATGGCGATGGCCGCTTGACCAGCGAAGATCGCGCAGCCGGGCAGGAACGCCACCGCAGCGAAGCCTTTGGCCGTATCGACAGCGACAACAATGGGGCTATCAGCCGCACCGAATGGGATGCGCATGGCGCGCAAATGGCCACGCATCGGTCCGAACGGCGCGGGCATCGCGCAGAGCGAGGCGGCGCACACGGTCAAGAGCACGGTGGCGCTGGACAGGGCATGCGGCGGCATGACCGCGCTGCAGGCGCAGTGGCAGCGATGGCGCATATGGCCGATACCAATGGCGACCATGCCATCGACCGCAGCGAATTTTTGGCCGCTGCAACCACGCGTTTTGACCGTGGCGACACCAATCATGACGGCAGCATCACCGCCGCTGAGCGCGATGCGCACCGTGCCCAAATGCGCGAACGGATGGAACGGCGTCGCGGCCCTGCCACCCCTGCAACGGGTGGGTGATGCACGCACTCAGCTGCTGATTGTCGACGACGAAGCGTCAATCAGGGAACCGCTTTGCGAATATCTGATCGGGCAGGGCTTTGCGGCCCAGGGCGCTGCTGATGCGGCGTCCGCGCGCGCCATGCTGATGGGCGGCGGCTTTGACCTCGTGATATGCGACATCATGATGCCCGGCGAAGATGGGCTTAGTCTGACGCGCTTCATCCGCGAAGCGTCCGGCATTCCCGTCATCCTGCTCACCGCGCGCAGCGAAGAGACCGAGCGGGTCGTCGGGCTGGAGATCGGTGCCGACGATTATGTCGTCAAACCCTTTTCCCCGCGCGAACTGGTGGCGCGCATCCGTGCGGTGCTGCGCCGTGCCTCTGCGCCGCCAGCAGGGCATGCGGGTGACGGTGAGGCCTATCGGTTCAATGATTGGGTGTTGGCGGTGGACGGGCGGGCGCTGTGCCATGCCGATGGCCGCGATGTCGCCTTATCCTCGGGCGAGTATCAGCTCTTGCTCAGCCTGCTGCGCCACCCGCGCAAAGTGATGACACGCGATCGCTTGCTCGATTTGGTGCGCGGACGCGATGCCGATATTTTCGACCGCTCAATCGACAATCTGATTAGCCGCCTGCGCCGCAAGGTTGAGGATGATGCACGTCATCCGCACTTGATAAAGACCGTGTGGGGCGGGGGATATGTTTTGTCGGCAGAGGTTATACGCACCGGACGGCGCAATGTGGCTCCGTAGTCTTTCTGGACAGTTGATGCTGGTCACTGCGCTGACGCTGGCTATTGCACAGATGTTTTACCTTGCGCTGCTGGTCAATGGCCAAAGGCACGAGCGGATAAGTACGATTGCGTCCGGGGCGGCAACACAGGTTAGCGACATAGCTGACCGCATAGCAGAGGGTGAGCCCGTCCCGATATGGATGATGCCGCGCGCGGGCGCAGCGGAGCGACGCGAACCGCCGCCGTTCCGGCGTGGGCGGGGTGGTGGTGGACGGCGTATCATCGTCGCTGATGCACCCCAATTTCAGCCTGATATGGCCGATTGGCCGGACATGGCGGCGCGGGTAAGGGCGTTGTTAGAGAATGGCTCCGCTGTGCGCGAAGTGCGCGCTGCGCATGTGGATGTGCCGCCGCGCGTGGCTGACCCTGGCCGTAATCGGCGTGCGGCGCAGCGCGGTGATGCCGGCGGCGAAGCGGTGGCGGTGGCGGCGCGGATCGCCGATGGCCGCTGGATAACGGTGCGTGCGCGGGTGCCCAACGCGGGATCGCGGATCGGGATGTTGCTGATCGGGCAAAGCCTGCTGCTGTTTGGATTGATGCTGGGGCCATTATTGTTCGTCGCATGGCGGGTCAGCCGCCCATTGGCGCGGCTGGAGAGCGCAGCGAGCGAGGCAAAGCTGGGCCAGAGCGAACCACCTCTGCCCGAATCAGGACCACAGGATGTGCGCAACCTGACCGCCGCCTTTAACGCGATGCGCGGGCGCATTTGGGCGATGTTGCAAGACAAGGACCGGATGCTGGGCGCGATTGGCCATGATTTACGCACCCCGCTCACCAGCTTGCGCGTCCGTGTCGAGCAAGTGAGCGACGCGGCGCTACGCGACAAAATGGCCGCGACCATCGAAGATATGGCGGCGATGATTGACGATATACTGTCGCTGGCACGGGCGGGGCAGCCCCGCGAGCAAGCCGCGCCGACCGATTTGGCGGCGATGTTGGCCGAACTGGTCGATGACTATCAACAGATGGGTCGTGCCGTGACGTTGGCGGCGCAAGGATGTGTCGCAACACGCAGCGTTCGTGCCTCAGGACTGCGGCGGGCGATGCGCAACCTCATCGACAATGCGGTGAACTATGGTGGTTCCGCGACCGTTGGACTGACACTATTGCCGGATGGATCAAGTGCATTGAGTGTCGAAGACGACGGCCCCGGCATTGCCGAGGAACTGATAGAAGAGATGTTAGAGCCCTTCGCCCGGGCCGAAGGATCACGTAACCGCAATACGGGTGGGTCCGGGCTGGGGCTGGCGCTCGCCAATGCGATTGCTGTGGCGGAGGGCGGGTCGCTCGACATCAGCAACCGCGTGCCAAAAGGGCTGATGGCGCGGATCATCCTGCCGCCTCAAACGTAAAGCGCGACCCCCTGTCCACCGACCGAAACAACTTCGCCTGCGCTATTCCAAATAGTGGTGCTTTGCGCCGAAAACCCGCCCGCGACATGGCGGGTGCGTGTTTCCATCAGCCACCAGCCATCGTCGCTGCGGGGATGATCGGTAAGGAAATGCTGTATCCAGGTCGAAGAGCTGACCGGGCCGAACTGCGTGAAAAGCGTTATTGCTGCGGGGGGCAGGGCGTCAGCGAGCGCCAGCATTGCGATATGCGGGTCGCATATAGGGGCTTCCGTCCAGCGCACCCAAGTAAGGATATGCCCTTCATCGAGCCCATGGCCAAAGCCGGGTCCGCCTATGGGCCGCATCTCGAAATGGCGGGTAAAGGCGGGGCGCGCCGGATGGTCGGGGATGGGCGTTAGCGTATCGGGGTGCGGCACATCAGGTGCGGCGATGATGCGGTGGTCGATGTGCGATGGGCGTCCCTTCATAAAGCTGAAGGTAGCGGTCGTGCCATAACCAAGGTCGCTCATGAGGTCGGCGGCGACGAAGCGGCTTGATTTTGACTGGCGCAACAAGCGTGTGGCCACATGGCATTCGCCGCCAACCGGGCCGACAAAGCTGATCTGTGCGGTCCGTAGTGGTGCATCGCCGGGGTGATCGCGTATCGCTGCGTCGAGCGCGAGTGCTGCGGAAATGCCGCCATAGGCGGTGCGCCCCTGCATCCAGTCGCTGTCGATATGGTAGCGCCAGCAGCCTTCGTGCTGCTTGGCGCCCGCGACCAATGCGTCGAGCGTGGTCGTCATAATTTAGGAAGCGTGACGCCGCGCTGACCCATATATTTGCCGGCGCGGTCGGCATAGCTGGTCTCGCACGGCTCATTGCCCTTTAGGAACAGGAATTGGCACGCCCCTTCGTTGGCGTAAATCTTGGCGGGCAGCGGGGTGGTGTTCGAAAACTCCAGCGTCACATGCCCCTCCCACCCCGGTTCGAGCGGGGTGACATTGACGATGATGCCGCACCGGGCATAGGTTGATTTGCCGAGGCAGATGACCAGAACGTCGCGCGGCACACGGAAATATTCGACGGTGCGGGCGAGCGCAAAGCTGTTGGGCGGGATGATGCAGACATCGGTCTTGCGATCGACAAAGCTGGCGGGGTCAAAATCTTTGGGGTCGACCACCGAAGAATTGACGTTGGTGAAAATCTTGAACTCATCGGCGACGCGCGCGTCATAGCCATAGGACGACAGGCCATAGCTAATGCAGCCGTCGCGGCGCTGTGCTTCCACAAACGGCTCGATCATGCCCTGCGTGGTCGCCGCTTCGCGTATCCATTTGTCGGATAATATCGCCATCTCTATGTGATTCCTAAATCGCCCGGCCCGAAGGCAAAGGGTAATAATGCCGAGAGCGCATGCGTTTCGACCACGGTGCCGTCGGCGCTGCTGCAATGCACGGCAATGTCGCGTTTGGACAGGCTGGCGGCCTCGTTCAGCATTTGCCGGCATCGGCCACACGGGCGCACGGGGTCGCTGCCCGACAGCGCGCCATCATCGTCCAGCACGCCGCCGATGACCGCCACTTGGGCGACGCGGCGTAAATCACCCATGCTGTTGGCGGTGGCGAGCGCGACAGTTTCGGCGCAGAGCGTCAGGCCATAGCTGGCATTCTCGAAATTGCAGCCCGTAACGATGCGGCCATCGTCGAGCAGCAACGCCGCGCCGACGCCAAAGCGCGAATAGGGCGCATGCGCGTTACGCGCGGCTGCGCGGGCTGCGTCAATTAAGTCACTGCGTGCGATCATTGCGGTGCCCCCTGATTGCCGAGCACTAGCAAGCGGGTCGGCCCAGTGGAACCGCTAATCGCCAAGCGATCATTGGCAAGCCACAGCACCCATGCCGGGCCGCCTGGGGTGGGTTCTGCGCGCGGGCTTATCATCATCAGCGGGCGGTTAATGGCGGAGGTAACGTAATAGCGCCCCTCAAACGCAGCGCTGGGGGCAATGACCGCCTGTTTGCCCATATGCGTTTCAAGCTGCGTTAGGAATGTGCTTAGGTCACTCAAAAGGAGCGCCTTTGACGGTTGGTGCGAACAAGTGTCATCAAGGTCGAGCATGACCAGTGGTGGCAGAGCAGCTTCGTCGCGTGGGACCAAGCGGACAAAGGCTGCGGCCTGATCCATCGCGGTCACGCACAGCCGATAGTGGTGGATTGGCCCTACCCGCAGCCTAGCACTAAGTGCGCCATCATGATCGCGCGTGAAATTAGGGTTCGACTGACGATTGCCGCGCGTGGCATCGACATAGGCAAAGCCAATGCCCTGCGACATCAGCGAAGGCCAGCTAACCGGCGCATTGTCTGCGCCAATGGCAACGCCCTGCATCGACCAGACGGTCGGGTCAGGCCGCCAATGCGTCGACCACCAGCGCCAGCCAAGGATTGTGGCGGCGACTATGGCCAGCAGCATAAAGGCTTGTCGCATGCGTTTGCGCCAAGGCGAAGAGAGAGGTGTATTGGTCATCCCTTGATGTGCAATACGCAAATCAAGGTGAACAGGCGGCGCGCGGTGTCGAAATCCAGTTCAACCTTGCCATCCAGCCGCTCCATCAACATTTCGGATGCCTGATTATGGATGGCGCGCCGCGCCATGTCGATGGTTTCGATCTGGTCGGCGGTGGCGCTGCGCACCGCCTGATAATAGCTGTCGCAAATGCCGAAATAATCGCGGATCGGGCGACGAAAGCGGCCCAGCCCCAAGATGATGACCTCGTGCGGAGTCCCGTCTTCGCGCGCGATGGCCATCACCAATCGCCCTTCCTCGACCGAAATGGTCAGGCGATATGGTCCATCATAGGGGGCCACGCCGCCCGCCTCCATGACCCGCAGAGGTTTGAAGTGATTGGTTTCGAGCAAGTCAAAAATGGCGACGCGGCGTTCCTGCTCAATATCGTCATTGCGCCAAATGATGGTCGCTTCGTCCAATGTGATGTCGATGATGCGCGGGTCAGCCATGAGTGCATCCCCTTTGCCCAAGCAAGCCATAGCGCGCAAGCGCCGCGATGTGTATATTGTCCCCCGTTAATTCGAGGCTGTGGATAAATCTTGCTTGTCGAAAGTGACGCTATCAGCAAAGGCATGCGGAATGGCAACGATACTCGATTTCGAAACGTCTCAAGATACGCGTGACGCCGCAGGGCTTCCCGCTAATATCGAGGCGGAGGCGGCGTTTCTGGGCGCATGCCTGCTCGATAATCGCGTGCTCGAAGATTTACCCGTTCCGCTAACGCCCGAGCATTTTTACGAACCACTGCACGGCCGGATATTTGAACGCATTTGCCAAGTAACAGGCAATAATATGCTCGCCAACCCGGTGACGCTCAAACCCTATTTTGATGCCGATGAAGCGATGAAAACGCTGGGCGGTCCCGGCTATCTGGCGCAACTTACGGGCAGCGGGGCCAGCCTGATCGGCGCACGCGACTTTGCCCGCCAGATCCACGACCTCGCGCTGCTCCGCGAACTGGTATCGGTGGGCCGGACGCTGGTTGAGCGAGCCACCGACACCAGCGAAACGCTTGATCCATCGGCACAGATTGAGGAGGCCGAAACCGCGCTCTACCGCGTTTCGGGCGGTGACGCCGAACTGGGTCAGGCACGCACGCTGGGTCAGGCCGCAACGCTTGCAGTTGCAGGCGTGCAAAAAGCACTCAATTCCGGCGGGCATTTGTCGGGCGTCACCACTGGCCTTGCCACAGTGAATGCCAAAATTGGCGGGCTGCACGCGTCCGACCTTGTGATATTGGGCGGCAGGCCCGGCATGGCCAAGACGTCGCTGGCCACGAACATCGCCTTTGCCGCCGCCGAACGATGGATGCGCGACAAGGAAGCCGGCGTCCCCGACGACAAGAATATGGGGGCCAAGGCCGTATTTTTCAGCCTCGAAATGTCGGCGGATCAGCTGGCGACGCGTATCCTGGCCGAACAATCGGGCATCAGTTCGGAAAATCTGCGTATGGGGCGGATCAGCCACCATGATTTCGACAATCTATCGGCGGCGGCGGCGCGGCTGCAAAGCATGCCGTTGTATATCGACGATACACCTGCGCTGACCATCGCGGCGCTGCGCACCCGTGCGCGGCGGCTCAAGCGGCGGCACGACATCGGCCTTGTTATCGTCGATTATCTGCAATTGCTACAGGGCAGCAGCAAATCGGGCGACAACCGCGTTCAGGAAATATCGGAAATCTCTCGCGGCCTTAAAACACTGGCCAAGGAATTGAACGTGCCCGTTCTGGCGCTGTCACAGCTGAGCCGCGCGGTCGAAAGCCGCGATGATAAGCGCCCGCAATTGTCCGACCTGCGCGAATCGGGGTCGATCGAGCAGGATGCCGACATGGTGATGTTCTTGTTCCGCGAGGAATATTATGTGCTGGCGCGCGAACCAAAGAAACCGCTGGCCGATGATGATGTCAAAATCCATGACGATCATGCCAAATGGGCAATGGATCTGGAGCGGGTGGCGGGCCTGTCCGAACTGATTGTAGCCAAGTCACGCCATGGTGCGACGGGCAAGGTGCGGCTGCACTTTGAGGCTAGGCTGACAAAGTTTAGCGATCTGGCCGACGACAGTTACCGCGAGGATGATTAGCGCTTAACAAGCCGCGCCATGAAAAAGCCGTCGATCCCGCCTGCACCCTCCAGCATCGGTGGGGCGATGCGCACCCAGCCTTCGTTTGACGGCGCTATGCCGCTGGGTAGTTCGCTGGGCTGAACGTGGTCGATGTGCCAAGCGGGGTTTCGGTCGAGAAAGCCGAGAACGGCATCCTCCCCCTCTGCGCGTTCGAGCGAGCAGACGGCATAAACCATCGTGCCGCCGCTACGCACCGCACCCGCCGCCGCATCAAGTAGCTCAGCCTGCACCGCTGCCCGTTCGGCAATGTCGCGTGCGCCAATGCGATGGAGCACATCGGGGTGGCGGCGGAAAATGCCGGTTGCACTGCACGGCGCGTCGATCAACACCGCGTCCCATTGGCGGCCCTGTGGCAGGGCGCGCGCGTCTCCGCGCAGGATTTCAGCGGGCAAATGTGTGCGTTCTAGGTTTTCGCTTAGGCGTTGCAAGCGGCGTTCGGATATATCGAGCGCGGTAACGGCCCAGCCGACCGCCGCCAATTGCATCGTCTTGCCGCCGGGTGCTGCACCCACGTCGAGCAGGCTGCGCCCGTCGCCAGCGCCCAGCAAGCGCGCGGGCAAGGCCGCCGCCAGATCCTGCACCCACCACGCGCCCTCAGCATAGCCGTCGAGTCGCGCCACATCGCCGCCCCGCGCGAGCCGGACATGGCCGGGCATGAGCGATGTGCCGCCCAACCTCTCGGCCCAATGGTCAGTTTGCGAAGGATCGGCGAGCGTCAGGTCAAGCGGCGGCGGGGCGGCGAGCGCGGCGCTGGCCCCCGTCACCATTGCCTCGCCCCATTGTCTGCGCCAGCGGGCGTCAACGGGCAAGGGCAGGCTGGGGGTCGCGGGCAATGCTGCATTGGCGCGCATCAAGGTGCCGAATACGCCGTGGACCAGCCGTCGTGGCCCGCCACTGACCAGCGGCAGCGCGGTGGCGATGGCAGCGTGCGGCGGCGTTTTGAGTATCAGTGCCTGTGCCAGAGCAATACGCAGCACCATCCGCGCCTTGAGGTCGGGGGCCAGTTGCAACGCGGTTGCGCTGTCGATTAACAGGTCGAGATCGACGACATGGCGGCACACCTCGCCTGCGATAGCGATGCTGAGCGCACGGTCGGCGGGGGGTAGTCCGCGCGTGGCATTGGGCGCGACCACGTCCATTACCTCGCCCCGACGCATAACCGCATCGAGCAGTTTGAGCGCGGCGGCGCGGGCAGGTAAGCCGGGAACGGTTTGTGCTTCGTCTGCGTTCATTCGAGGCGGTTAGTCGCTACGGCCACTTTGAGCAACGGGTTGCGAATATGCGAAGCGCGACTATCATAGCGCGATGACGGACATATGCCCCACGCCCCGCGCAACACGCCGCCCGAAAGATGTGCGCGCGCCAAGCCATTGGCAAAAAGACGATGGCCCGCCAGTGCCAAAAGCGGTGCCATTCACCCCGCGCGAAGAAAAGGGCATGCCCGATCCGGTGCGCTATGGCGATTGGGAACGCAAGGGAATCGCGGTCGATTTTTGACCCCCCAAAGAAAACCCCCGACAGTCGAAACTATCGAGGGTTTTCCTTGCGGCTCACCCCGCAATATGGAGCTTACATAATCAGAAGTGGAAACCCACCGCGATGCCGTAGCGGCGCGGATCGAGCGTGAAGATGTTGGTCGTCACACCCTGCGACTGGTCGGTCACATAAAGGCCGGTGATCGAATCGCTGTTGAAGATATTTTGGACAAAGGCGCGGGCGAACCAGCGACCCTCCGGACCATTGACCTGGATCTGGGCGTTGGCTTGGGCGAACCCGTTCACCCGATTGATGTTGGAGTTAAAGATGCTGCCATAGCTGTCGCCGGTATAGGTCAGGTCGAAACGCGGAACGATGGAAATATCGCTGTTGGTCTCAATGGTATATTGAACGCCGATCGATGCCTTGACATTTGGTGCCTGCGGCAATTGATTGCCCCGGATGTTGACGGGGATACCCGAGCTGAACACCTGAACCCCACCAAACGCCGCGCCGACGGTTGATGCGGTCGCCGCGAGCGCCGCGCAGACGCTGAACGCGCCGGTTGAGGCGATACCGCTGTCCGACGAGAAGGGGGCCGTTGGCCTGAGGCCCGCACCTGCCGCCAGACCCGGAATGAACCCGCCGTTGATCAGCGCGTTGATCTGGTTGACAAAGCCGTTAGCCCCGGCGGCATTGCCGGCCGTGGTCGGTGCAACCGCACAGTTTGCGCCGTTGGTGATGTCCTTGATGATGACCGCATCGGAGCGTCCGGCACCAAAGTCACGCGGGTTGGCGAGCAGCTTGTCGCTCGACACCTCGGTGTTGAGATAACTGAAGCCAAGGTTGATCGCCAGTTCGCGGCTTGGGCGGATGATCGCTTCGGCTTCAAAACCCCAGATGTTGGCATCGACATTGTCATTGACCGCCGTGCGGGCGACGATGCGGCTAAGCTGCAAGTCCTGATACTGATAGTAAAAGGCCGTCAGATTGAGCTGCAGAGCGCCAAACTGGTTCTTTGACCCGATTTCGAAGGCATTGATAAACTCCGCATTAAAGGTGTCTGAAACCGCAAAAACCGGTTGCAGTGGCGGGTTGATGCCCCCTGATTTATAGCCGCGCGAATAGGACATATAGAGCAGATTGTCAGATGTCACTTGCCAATCGACAACCGCACGCCCCGTCCATTCGCCCGAAGACGCGGTGCGGTTCTGGAACAACTGGTTGCCCGTGGTGCCGGGGTCGGCGTCGAATGTGCTGACAAAGGGTGAACTGAATGCGCTCGTTGATGTAAAGGGGACGAGGAAGCTGGCCAGCGTCGACCGCGCGCTGATCGACTTTTGGTCGTCATTATAACGAAGGCCCAGCGTGATCTTTACATCGTCATTCAGGTTGTAATAGGCCTCCCCAAAAATGCCGTAGGATTTCAGGCGGAAATCGTCGGTATTGTTGCGGAAAAAAGGTGTGCCCAGATAGGATGGCGGCAGCCCTCGTCCGAGCGAGGTGAATGATCCCAATATGCCGGTCAGATAGTCGATGCCAAAGCTGTTCACATAATAGCTGTTTTCACTAAAATGGTTGTTGGCATAGATGCCGCCCAGCAGGAAGTTGAACGGCCCATCCCAATCGGAACTGATGATCGCTTCGGCCGACCAGCTGGTCGTTTCTTGGCTCGAACGGTCGAAGGTCAGCGGGGTAGTGCCGCAGACACTGTGCCCGCCATAGGAGCCAGTGCCGGTTTCCTCAGCCTGCGATGTGCACAGCACACCTGCTGCGCCGTTGGGGATGAGCGCGGTGGAGATCGGGCGCAGATAGGTTTGCAGTCCAGCCCCCAGCAACCCTGCCCCTGCGGCTTGCAGCGAGGCCAATGCGCCAGCGTAGCCCGCGCGGTTGCCGACAGCCAGATAGGTGTCCTGGCTCGAATCAACCACCACATGCGCATAATTACCGGACAGGTTTACGGTGATGCCGTTGTCGAACTCATGTTCGATCCGCAATTGGCCGATATATTCCTCGGCGAAATAATTGGCGGGCGATGCGGTGTTGACCACACGCGGGTCTGCCGGATTGACCGTCCCGGCGAACTGGTCCGTACCATATACACTGCCCAGCGCAAAGGCGGCTGGCAGGCCCTGTGTCGTAAAGAATTCGCGTGATGTCAGCACCCCGATGAAATTGGCATTGAAATTGGGATTGTCATATTCAAGCCGGTTGTTGAGGCAACCCAGCACGCCCGACGGGTCGCGTTGGCACATCTGTTTCTGGCTGCGCAGGCGGTTGTCATTTTCGCGGAAATAATAGCCCATCAAATCGACAGTGGTATTATCGCTAGGCTCCCAGCGCAGAGATGCACGAACGCCATAAAGGTCGCGATCATCAAGGCGGCTGTTGTCGAACAGGTTGCGAGTATAGCCGTCGCGGTTGAGATACGTGCCGGCCACGCGCAGACCCAGCGTATCACCGATGGGGATGTTGATCATCCCCTTGGCCTTGATGCTGTTATAATTGCCATATTCAAACTCGCCCGACGCATCAAAGCCTGACAGGTCAGGGGTCGCAGTACGGAAATTGACGACGCCCGACGTCGCGTTACGGCCGAACAGTGTGCCTTGTGGTCCGCGCAACACCTCGACCTGTGCCAAATCGAAAAACTCGGTTTCGAACAGGCGGGTGTTGAACAGGGGCGCATCGTTAAGATGAATCGCCGTGGCGCTGTCACACGACACGCCGACGCACAGATCGCCGATGCCGCGAATGGTAAAGCTGGACGACGTGAACTGCGTCTTGGTGAAAACGACGTTGGGCAGAGTCAGTTGCAGGTCGGACGGGTTTTCGATTTGCTGTGCCTCAAGGCTCTCCGCCGAAAAGGCACTGACCGCGATCGGCACATCCTGTAGTCGCTGTGATGAGCGCTGCGCGGTAACGATGATGTCGTTGCTTGCAGCATCCTCAGTATCAGATTGCGGCGTTTCTTGCGACCAAGCCGGTGTCGCGACTGCCATCGCCAATAGCGATGCCCCGAACAGATTGCGAATACGCATGTGTTTTTCTCCCTCTACTCACCAATTGCGCCGTCGGTCGTTGCCGGGGCGTCAAACACAAAACCGCTGTCACCAGCGGGTGGGAGGAAAGAGAAGGCTCACCATTTCTGAATCGTAACGCAGAAATGCACAGACAGTCTGGCGCTGCCTATTTACAGGCAAAATGTGCTATTTAATGCGGCTTTGGTCAACAGGCTTTCGGCGAATCAGGTATAAAAACGTAACTTCGCAGACGATTAAGCCCTGACGTTCGGTTGCCGTAGCGTTTTCACCGCATTCGAATGCAGCCGCAGGGGCTGATCGGCGGCATAATCGGACCAAAAGAGGCCCAACTGTTGCCGATCCGCCACTATCGCACGAGATAGTGGCGATGAGGCGGGCCAACCATGAGGTTGCGGTTGACCGCAACTTTGCAACCCTTCATCTGTTGTCCCAAGCGCGTGACCAATGGGTTGCAGCGCTATTCAGGCCGTTAGAGCTTTTATGATTGGGAGTGATTATATGCGTAAGGTTCGTTCTCTTCTGCTGTGCGCCACGATGTTTGGAGCCAGCACCATTGCATTCCCAGCTATGGCACAGGATGCCGCACCGCCGACCGATGCCGCCGAAGAAGACATGGGTAGCAATGACATCATTGTGACCGCCGGTAAGCGCGAAGCGACATTGCAGGAAACGCCTATCGCGGTTTCGGTGACGAGCGCTGCGGCGATAGAAGATGCGCAGGTCCGCGACCTTATCGACATCCAGACACTGGTGCCAAGCCTGCGCGTTAGCCAGTTACAGACATCGGCCAACACCAACTTCATCATTCGTGGTTTTGGTAACGGTGCAAACAATGCCGGGATCGAACCATCGGTCGGCGTGTTCATTGATGGCGTTTATCGTTCACGCTCTGCGGCTTCGATCGGCGATCTGCCCAATCTGCAGCGCGTCGAAGTGTTGCGCGGTCCGCAATCGACTTTGTTCGGCAAGAACGCGTCAGCTGGGATCATCAGCATTGTTACACAGGAACCACAGTTTGAGTTCGGTGGCTCGGCTGAGCTGTCCTACGGCAATTATAACGCTATCGTTGCGCGTGCCGACGTGACCGGACCGCTCAGCGAGACCATCGCAGTCAGCCTCGCTGGGAATTATAATACGCGCGATGGCTATGTTCGTAACATCGCCCGTAACACCGACAGCAATGAACGCAACCGTTGGGGCGTGCGTGGTCAGATATTGTTTGAGCCAAGCGACGATTTCAAGCTCCGTATCATTGGTGATTATGACAATATCGACGAAAATTGCTGCGCCGTCGTTAATATTTTCGATGGCCCTACTGGTGGAGCGGTTCGGGCTTTGGGTGGTCAGATCATTTCCAATCAGCCCTATGCGCTGACTGAAGCCAATAATTTCGATTCGGTAAATCAAATCAAAAATTATGGCGTGTCGGCACAGACAACATGGAACACCGGTGCGTTCGACATTACGGCTATTGCCGCCTATCGTGCTGTGCGTAGCTTCACCAATCAGGATAGCGACTTCACCAGCGCTGATATTATCGGGTTCAACGGTAACAGCACGGATATTGACACTTATACCTTTGAAGGTCGGATCGCATCCGACTTTGATGGCCCGCTGAACTTCTTGGTTGGCGGCTTCTATTTCAAGGAAGACATCGACAGCGCCGGATCACTGACCTTTGGGCGTGATTTCCGCAATTATGCCAATCTGTTGTCGGGTGGTGGCTATCTTGCCAGAGAAGCTTTGCTGCGTGCACTTAACGGTGTGCCAGCCACGGTTGCGCCATTTGGTTCACAAGGTCTCGGTCGGTTCGACAATTTCACCTATGCCAACAACAGCTGGTCGCTGTTTGGCCAGATTGACTTTGAAATTGTCGAAGACCTGACGTTCACAGCGGGTGCCAACTATACGCAGGACCGCAAGCGCGTTGCGAGCAACAGCTTTACCACCGACACCTTCTCGACACTCGATCTGGTTCGCACCGGGGTTGCCGCCGGGGTGCCAGCAGCCTTGGCAAACAACCCTACTTTCAACCCATTCTTGGCATTCCGCCCATTGCAGTTCCTGCCTGGGTTCTTGAATTTCCCCAACGCAGTTGAGAGTGGCCGGACATCGGACAATGACCTGTCCTACACATTCCGACTGGCCTATAATTTCAGCGACAGCATCAGCGCCTATGCAACCTATGCAACGGGATTCAAGGCAACGTCGTTTAATCTGGGTACCGATAGCCGTCCGTTCGCAAGCGACTTCACCCCCGGTTCGCCAGCTGGCCTTCCGGCTCCAGCAGCTTCGGCCATCCGCACCGCATTGGGTGCAAACCTGCCAAATAATCTGACCACCGGTACGCGCTTTGCCGACCCTGAATATGCGACTGTCTATGAAGTCGGGCTGAAGGGCCAGTTTGACGGCTTTGCGTTCAATTTGTCGCTGTTTGACCAGGCACTGAAAGGGTTTCAGGGTAACGTCTTTACCGGCACCGGATTTGTGCTCGGCAATGCAGAGAAACAGTCGGTTCGCGGTTTTGAACTTGACATGACCCTGTCACCGGTGCGCAACCTGACCTTTACTGGGGCGCTCACTTATCTTGACCCGTTGTTTGACAGCTTTGTTGGCGGTTCTGCGCTGACCCCGACTTTTGGTGTGGCTCCAACCAACCTGACGGGTATTCGGCCAGCCGGTATTCCAGAATGGTCGATCAGCACCGGTGGCACATATAGCCATGAATTCGCTGGTGGTACGGAGCTGAGCTTCCATGCTGACTATCACCTCGAAAGCAATGTGCAAATTGCCCAAGGCAACCCGCTTCGCCGCGCGGTTGAGAATCTAAGTGCTTCGACAACATTAAGCCTGACCAACGGTGTGGAACTGACAGTGTGGGGACGCAACCTGACCAATGCTGTCTATACGACGGCGATCTTCCCAAGCGTCGCGCAATCTGGTTCGCTGTCTGGTTATCGTAACCAGCCGCGCACTTATGGAGCGAGCGTTCGGTTTAAGTTCTAATTTGTAACGGAACAAATTCATCTAATGTGATGGGGCTGGGTTTTCGAACCCAGCCCTTTTGCGTTTGTGCCGTTGCATTTTGCGCGCCGCGCCTTCACATCGTCTTTCCATGAGAGTCTTGCTGCGCTCGTTACATTGCTAGCGCTTGCGCTAGGGGAAGGCAGCAAAGACGAGTGGGAAAGGCGAGAAGTGCATGAGCGTTGAAATTGGCCCAGACGGCAAAGCGATTGTCCCCGACCATGTAGCGGCGGCGGTGCGCACGATTATCGAATGGACGGGTGACGACCCTGCGCGTGAGGGACTGCTCGATACACCAGGCCGCGTGGCGCGGGCGTGGCGCGAATATTGTTCAGGATATGACGACGATCCGGCGCTGCATTTGTCGCGTACATTCGAGGAAGTCGGCGGCTATGATGAGCTGGTGCTGCTCAAGGACATCCCATTTCAGTCGCACTGTGAACATCATATGGCGCCGATAACCGGCACTGCGTCAATCGCCTATATGCCGCGCGACCGCGTCGTCGGCATATCCAAACTGGCGCGTGTGCTCGATGGGTTTGCGCGGCGATTGCAGGTGCAGGAGCGGCTGACGGCCGAAGTTGCACAGTGCATCTGGGATAATCTCCATCCCCACGGCGTCGCGGTTGTGATCTGTGCCAGCCATGGCTGTATGACCGGGCGCGGCGTGCGCACGCCGGGCGTCCGGATGATGACGTCGCGGTTGCTCGGTTGCTTCCTGGACGATCCGCGCAGCCGCAAGGAAGTGCTGAGCCTGATGGGATATTAAGGATGACCATATCCTCACGCCCATTTGCGCAAGTCGATGTGTTCACAGCCATTGGCTTGTTGGGCAATCCGGTGGCGGTGGTGCTCGATGGCAGCGGTCTCGACGATGAGGTGATGCAGCGTTTTGCCAATTGGACCAACTTGTCTGAAACCACATTCGTCCTGCCTGCCAGCGACGCAGCCAAGGCGGGGGGAGTCGATTATCATCTGCGCATTTTCACCCCGCAATGTGAACTGCCGTTTGCCGGACACCCGACCTTAGGATCGGCGCATGCGGTGCTGGAAGCAGGGCTGGCGAGCCCACGCGGCGGCAAATTGATTCAACAATGCGGCGTTGGCCTTGTCGAAATCGCAGTGCCCGATAATTGGCGTGAAGCAGGTCTTTCGTTCCGCCTGCCGCCCCACAAAATGACCCCTGCGCCTGAACCTGAATGCCTGATTGCTGCGCTGGGTGTGACACCAAAGGACGCGCCGATGGTCGTCAATGTCGGCCCGCTCTGGGTGATTACGGAGTTCTCCAGCGCTGCCGATGTGTTGGCATTAAACCCAGATTTGCCATCGCTTGTGGCCTATGATCGCCGCCACGGCACCACGGGCCTGACGATTTTCGCCGAAGATGCGAAGGGCGGCCTAGTCGTGCGCTCCTTTGCCCCCACCGATGGTATTGCCGAAGACCCAGTTTGCGGCAGCGGCAATGGCGCAGTCGCGGCCTATCGGCTGGAGCATGGCGCCGTCTATGTGGGGGACAGTTATACCGCCAGCCAAGGGACGGTTATTGGCCGCGACGGCATTATCGCCGTACATTATGGAAGCGACGGCATTCATATTGGCGGGCGATGCGTCACGGTTATACAAGGTCAGTGCGCTATATAGCGGCAATTATTGACAAGAATAGGCCGCGCGCCTTTGCGTGTGGAGAAGGGTAATAAAAAGCCGCGCCCATTGCTGGACGTGGCCTTTCATAGTGTTCCGCTTGAGTATCTGAAGACTGCTTACGCGTCGTCGCTTTCTTCTGCTTTAGCAGGAGCAGGCGCGTCGGCTTCCATTTCGGCCGTCGCTTCGGCCTGTGTTTCCGCAAACTCGTCGGCGGCGGCTTCGGCTTCGGCGGCGTCATCGGCAAATTGCTGGTCAATGACGTTGACACCCTTCGCCTGCAATTCGGCTTCGTCGGGTGAACGCGCGACATTGGCCTGAACCGTCACCGCGACTTCGGGGTGCAGGTTGATGCGGACATCAAACAGGCCCAGTGTCTTGATCGGCCGTTCGAGCACAACCATTGCCTTGGCCACATGGGTGTGACCAATATCGTGCAGTGCCTCGACGATGTCGCGGACGCTGACCGAACCATAGAGATGGCCGGCATTCGATGCCTGACGGATCAAGACGAACGTAGCGCCTTCAACGTCCTTAGCATGTGTTTCAGCTTCGCCGCGCCGCGCCGCGTTGTCCGATTCGATTCTGGCGCGGTTAGCGTCAAAAACCTTGCGGTTGGCTTCGTTGGAACGCAGTGCTTTTTTGCTGGGCAGCAAATAATTGCGGCCATAACCGTCTTTGACGGTCACGATGTCGCCGATATTGCCCAGTTTCTCGATGCGTTCGAGCAGGATGATCTGCATGGTCCTGCTCCCTTATTTCACGAGGTAAGGCAGCAAGCCGATGGTCCGCGCGCGTTTGATCGCCCGGGCCAGCTCACGCTGCTTTTTGTTGGAAACGGCGGTTATGCGTGCAGGCATAATCTTGCCGCGTTCAGACAGGAAGCCGGACAATAGCCGTGCGTCCTTATAATCTATCGCAGGGGCACCCTTGGCCGAAAATGGACAAGTTTTGCGCCGACGGAAAAATGGTCGTGCCATGGTTATTCTCCCCGTCCTTCGTCGCCATCACGGTCGCGGCGCGGCGCGCGTGTTGGGCGATCACTCTTGCGCATCATCACCGATGGGCCTTCTTCATGCGCATCAACGCGGATGGTCAGGTAACGGATGATGTCTTCGTTGATAGATGCCTGACGCTCCAGCTCGGCAACGGTGTTGCCGGGGGCGTCGATGGCGAGCATCACGAAATGCGCCTTGCGATTCTTTTCGATTTTGTAGGCGAGCTGTTTCAGCCCCCATGTTTCGGTCCGGATTATCGAACCGCTATGATCTTCCACGATCTTCGTCGCACCTTCGGCCAGGGCATCGACTTGTGCCTGGCTAAGGTCCTGACGCGCGAGGAAGACATGCTCATAATGAGCCATGTGCTTCGTCCTTCATATTGCCGATCGCTGATGCCAGCACCATGCTGGGCACCCCTCCGGCTTTCGTCTATATTCGAGTTTCAACGTGGCGCGGGCGAGCCCGTGCGCGGTGAAGCGGCGGCCTATACAGGAAAGCGGCGTGAAGGCAAGGGGTGGGTTGCTCAACAAATTCTCCTGTGATAGTTGGTCATGTAATTAGTCAGGAGATGACGATGGAACGGATTAGCTTATCGGAGGCCAAGGCGCATTTCAGTGAGATCGTCGATCGCGTTGAGGCCGGTGAGACGGTAGAAATCATGCGGCGCGGCAAGCTGGCCGCGCGGATTGTGCCTGCCGAAAAGCCCAGAAAGCCGATTGATATAGCGACATTGCGCGCACTGACGGACTCGATGCGCAAGCCCGGCCCGCTTCACGAGAGCATAGTGCGGCAAATGCGTGATGAAAATCGTTACTGATGATCTATCTTGATACATCGCTGATCGTTGCGGCGATAACGCCCGAGGTTGGCACTGAAGCAGCACAGGCACTATTACGAAGCAAGGCGGGCGAGCAGCTATGTGTGAGCGATTGGGTCATGACCGAAGTCAGCGGTGCGCTCGCTTTTAAGGTGAGAACAAAACAGATTGAGGCGGCGCAGCGTATTCGCGCTTTGCTATCATGGCGTGATTTGCTCGACAGTAGCTTTAATAGGTTGCCGATTGATAGGCAGGCGTATGATCATGCAGCCAGCTATTTTGAACGAGACGACATCAATGTGCGCTCTAGCGACGCGCTTCACATTGCAATCGCTGATCTCAATGGGTGTCGCCTCGCAACGCTCGATAGGGTGATGGCGACAGCAGCACGGCATTTGGGGGTCGAAGTGGTGGGCGGGCTTATCTAAACCCAAAACTGACGTTCAAAGTCTCGCCAGCACTTCCCGTGCGAAATCGGACAGTGTGTCGTCGCGCGCGCCGAGGATTAGGATGCGGTCGCCGGAACGTGCTTCATTGACAATCGCTTCGCCGCAGCTGCCCCGCTCGGACATGTAAACGGCATAGCCGCCGCCTGCGATGACATCGGCCACGAACGCTTTGCTGCCGACGCTACGGTCCACGGTGCCGCCAAAATAGACGGGGTCGCAGACGAACAGCTTGTCAGACTCGCGCATTCCAGCCGCGAAGGCAGCAGCAAGCTCAGCGCCCATTTGCTTGAGCGGGCCATAGCCGTGCGGTTGAAAGAAAATCAGCAAACGCCCGCGCGGTTCGGTGCCATATTGTTCGGTGAGCGTGGCAAGGGTCGCGGCCACTTTGTCAGGGTTATGCGCAAAATCGTCGATGACGGTGATGCCTTTCGCACTGCCAACGACCTCGTGGCGGCGCGCTATCCCCTTGAACTGCGCCAGCGCCTCGACCGCTATAGCTGGCGAAATGCCCAGCGCGCGCGTTGCAGTAATGGCGGCCAATGCGTTGGAGACATTGTGCCGGCCCGGCATCGGTAATGTAGCGTCAAAGCTGGTAATCCCGCTGACAACCGTGAAGCGCGATGACGTTTCGCCCGGCACATAATTGGTCGCACGCAATTTGGCATCTTCGGCGAAGCCATAGCTGATGACATCAAAGCCAAGTATTTCGTCAGCGGTTATAATCATCGATTCAGGGTCATCGGCATTGATGATGCAAACGCGCGACAGCCGCAAATAATGGTAAAAAAGATTATGGAGTTCGGGCAGGCTCTTATGGTCGAGCGTGCAATTGGTGAGGATGCCAATATAGGGGCGGTACAGGCCGATTGACCCGTCGCTTTCATCGACTTCGCTGACATAATAATGGCATTTGTCTTTACCGGCATTGGCGCTGATCACGCTGTTGGCAAAGGGGTGGGCCGCATCGGCGAAGTTGGGCATGATCGCGCCGTTCATCACTGTCGGGTCGCCGCCAGCGCAGTGTAATATCCACGCCACCATTGCGGTGACGGTCGATTTGCCGCTGGTGCCCGCAACGCCGACAGGTTCCTTTGCGGCGTTGAAAAAGGCGGAATTGAGGTCAGCGCGGGTAATCCGGCGACAGCCCAGTTCGCGTGCGGCGGCGATGTCCGGCACGCTGTCTTCTATCGCGCCAGACGCGACGATGACCTGTTCGGGTGCTGTTACACCGCTGCCATCTTGTGGGAACAGCGTGATGCCTTGCATTTCGATCCAAGCGAATTTTTCTGCCGCAAGGCCTTGGTCGCGGCTACGGTCGCTGCCTGACACATGATGGCCGCGTGCGCGGGCGATGAGAGCAAGCGGCAACATGCCCGACCCGCCTATGCCGCAAAAGAAATAGCGTTTGGTCTGTTCCATACTGCCCGTTATGGTGTTTTGGGCATGAGCGCAATAATCTGTTGCACATTCGCGGAGGAAATAGGTGGTCACACGTATCGGAATAGTTGCCCCCAGCGTCTATTTATTCCCGCGTCATGTCGAGCGCGCCAACGCGCTGGTCGCGGCGCAATTTCCCGACGTTGAATTGGTGTGGCACCCACAGGTCTATGCGCGCTCCCCCAATGATGTGGGCGGAGAGACGGGGTTCGTCCTGTCCGATGCGACGCATGTCCCTGAACCCGCGATGCACGGCCATTTCGCGGGCAGCGATGAACAGCGCGCGGCGGCCTTTGTTGAAATGGCGAATCGCGAGGATATCGACGCCATCTGGTTTGCGCGCGGTGGCTATGGTGCGGGGCGGATCGCGATGGACGTGCTCCCCCAGCTTGGCCCTGCAGCGCGCGCCAAAACCTATATGGGCTATAGCGACGCCAGTTACATGCTCGCCATGCTGTATCGCGCCGGTTTCCCGCATTTATGCCATGGTCCGATGGTTATTGATGGTAATGAGGATAGCCTGTCGCGCGCATTGGCATGGTTGGCACGCAAGGACACTCGCAGCCTAGAGCCAAGCCTGAAGGCTGGTGAACGTTATGCCGCGTTCAACCTGATCAGCGCGGCAATGATGGTCGGCACCCCTTTATGGCCCGATTTGTCAGGGCATGTGTTGATGCTGGAAGAGGTTGGCGAATATCTTTATTCGGTCGATCGCTGTTTCTTTGCTGTCACCACTGCGATGTGGCGGCACCCGCCTGCCGAAATCCGGCTAGGACAAGTGACCGACATCAAGGAAAATGACCGCCCTTATGGCCGCGATGAAGTGGGGATCGCACGCGATTGGTGTGCGCGCGGTAATATCCACTATGGTGGCCGCGCAGAGATAGGGCATTATGCAGGGAATAAAGTGGTGCCGTTCGGGCACTTTGGGTGATCGGGTCTGGAAATATGTTCACGCGGAGACGCGAAGACGCGGAGGGGCCTTACTTGAGAGACATTGATGATATCAGCAGGGATGTGCTTGATCTTTCGTTGCGATTGCATCGTGACTTGGGCCCGGGTCTACTTGAAAGTGTCTATGAAATCGTCCTCGCCGGAAAGTTAGTTGAGAAAGGGTATCAAGTTGATCGGCAAAAGCCGGTCGATATACTATTCGAGGGCATGCGTTTCGACGCGGCATTCAGGATTGACTTGATCGTCGATAATCGTCTGTTAGTTGAAATTAAATCGGTTGAGCGATTGAATGCTGCGCACGGCAAACAGCTTTTGACTTATTTGCGTCTCACGAAACAGTCCGTAGGGCTGCTGATTAATTTTGGCGGGGCAACATTGAAGGAGGGCGTAAGGCGCATCATCAATGGTCATACCCCCTCCGCGTCTTCGCGTCTCCGCGTGAATCAAAATCTATAGAGAGTCAGGATTTATCTCCATGCGCGCATTTATTTTTCCGGGGCAGGGCAGCCAATTTGTCGGCATGGGCGAAGACCTCGCCGATGCCAGCATCGTGGCTTATTCGACTTTTCAACGGATCGAAGAGGCGATCGAACGGTCAGTCTTTACGATCATGTCAAAGGGGCCGCACGAACTGCTCCAGATGACCGAGATTGCTCAGCCCGCGATCATGGCCAACAGCATTGCGACGTTACGTGTGATCGAACTGGAGGGCGGTGTGAACCTAGCCGACAAGGTCGATTTTGTCGCGGGGCATAGTCTTGGCGAATATAGCGCGCTGTGCGCCGCCAAGGCGTTCGACATGGAAACGACGGCGCAGCTGCTGCAAATTCGCGGCAAGGCGATGCAGGCGGCGGTCCCCGTCGGTATTGGCGCGATGGCGGCGTTGCTGGGGGCCGATGTGGAACGGGCGGCCGCGCTGTGCGCTGCGGCGGCAGAGGGCGAAACCTGCACCGTCGCCAATGATAATGACCCCGGCCAAGTCGTCATCAGCGGGCACAAAGGGGCGATTGAACGCGCCGTCGCCATGGTCAAGGGTTTCGAGATTAAACGCGGCATCATGCTCAATGTGTCGGCGCCATTCCATTGCCCGTTGATGCAGCCCGCCGCCGATGCGATGGCCGCTGCATTGGTCGAAAATCCGCCCGTCACGCCAATCATGCCGCTCTACGCCAATGTCACTGCAGCGCCGGTGAGCGACCCCGCAATCATCGTAACGCAGCTGGTGGAGCAAGTGACGGGGCGTGTGCGCTGGCGCGAGACCATCGCCAATATGGCCGACGCGGGCGTGACCGAGTTTGTCGAGATNNACGCCAATGCCATCAGCGTGGTGTCGATGGACGATATTGAAGCATTGCTGAAGGGGCTGTGAGGCCAGTAGAAATTGCTTGACTGATGCAAATGATATAACATATCTAAACTATCGGCGGGAGTTGGGCAAATGTCACCAAAATATTGGTTTGTGCTGGTAGGTCAGTTACTCCTTTCTTTTGCTTTGATAGGCGTTTGGGCGTTCATCCCTGCGGGCATTCCCGTAAGTGGGCCACAATTACGTGCATTTTCTAATGAAGCGGGATTACGAGCATTTCTTGACCGAAGCCCGCCTCAGCGATTGTACGCGCCCGTACCAGCCGAAGCGGCGGCTGATGCCGTTGCACCAGCGGCTGATGCCAACGCTGCGCCGATGGTTCTCAATAGCATTGAAGAATCCCCGCCTGCGACTCTGATTACCAACGTCCAGACACATGGCGTCGATGAGGGCGGTATAGTCAAAGTGCACGGCCGTCATCTCGTGGTGTTGCGGCGTGGCCGCTTGTTCACCATAGAGGTGGGGGATGGCAGCTTGAATAGCGTCGATCAGATTGACGCTTTTCCGCCCAGTCGTGACGGCAGTGAAGCTTGGTATGACGAGATGTTGGTGACGGGCAATATGGTTGTCGTCGTCGGATTCAATTATGGCCGGTCAGGGACAGAGATCAACCGGTTCCGCATCAGCAGTGAAGGTCAATTGACCTATCGCGATACGCATGTCTTGCGGTCGAACGATTATTATTCTTCGGAAAATTATGCGTCACGCCTGATCGGGACGACATTGGTCGTCTATTCGCCCTTGATGCTGCAAATGGGCCGAACGGGGATGGAGGCTTTGCCTGCGCTGGCTGAATATGATGCCAGTACGCAGCGCCTCGGCTCATTCGAATCGATTGCAGCATATAGCGACATATTCGTCGCTCCCAGTGACATCACCGACAAGAGCTATGTTGCCGAGGTCGCGCATAGTGTCAGCCGATGTGACCTAGCGGCGGAAGAGCTGGATTGCGTTTCGGTAGTTGTTCTGGGCGGATGGTCGCGCAGTTTTTATGTGTCGGCGGACAATGTCTATGTGTGGACCCAAAGCATCGAGAATGATCGCGATTCTGTATCCGCCCGACTCTATCGCATACCGTTACAGGAGGGGACGCCGTCTGTTGTCGCAGTCTCTGGTATGCCGATTGACCAATTCTCCTTTCGTGAGGATGATGCTGATGGCGTTCTGAATGTTTTGGTTCAGGGCGACAGTAGCGCTGGCGGCGATGCCATGTGGGATAGCGAGGCGAGTGGCGGCAAGATGCGGCTATTGCGCTTACCGCTATCACGCTTTGCATCGGGAAGCGGCAGCGCAGAGGTTGGGCTATACCGTGATTTGCCGGTCGCTGCGGGATATGGCGTCCAGAACCGCTTTGTCGGCGCGCACTTGCTTTATTCATCCAACGAGCGTGCGGACTTTGACGAGCGCGGCATTGGCCGCCGCCGTCCGCCCGAACTCTATGTAGTGCCATTATCGGGCGGCGAAGTGCGCACGCTGCAACCGGGCCACGATGTCGGCCGAATTGACATTTTGGGGCAGGACGCGGTTGCCATCGGTAATGATGCGCACGAAGCGTTGGTCTTTTCTACGGTGTCATTGGGCGCGCAGCCATCGGTGCTCAATCATTTTCGCATGCCAAGAGCAAGCGAAAGCGAGAGCCGCAGTCAGGCGTTTTTCTTTCGCCCAGATGCCGACGGTTCCAACGGGTTGATCGGCTTGCCAATCATGAAGGGTGTGGACCGTGATTCCATGGCTCCGAACGGTGAAGAGCGCGGTGCGATATTGTTCGTGAGACGGACCAATCGAGACTTGGCGATGGCTGGCGAACTCAATGCCAATGCGCAGCACGGTGTCGACGACAATTGCCACGCCTCTTGCGTCGATTGGTATGGCAATGCTCGGCCAATCTTTTTGGGGATGCGCATCTTTGCGCTGATGGGTTATGAGTTGGTCGAAGGGCGGATGGCGGGTGGCCGCATCGCTGAAGTGGCCCGGGTCAATTTTGCGCCTTCTCCGGCCAGCACGCCGTCGCAATAATCATTTGTTGCGAACAGCGCGCCGCCTGTCCTAAGCGTGTGTAAAGCATGAGGAGGCCCAATGTTTGACCTTACAGGAATGACCGCGCTGGTGACCGGCGCGAGCGGGGGGATAGGCTCTGCGATTGCGCGCGCGCTTAGTGCACAGGGTGCGCGCCTCGCGCTCAGTGGCTCTAACGCCGATAAATTGGCGGCGTTTGCGGCGGGCCTTCCCGGCGCAACCTCTCCCAGCGTAAACGCTGATGGGCATGTCACGCTGGTTTGCGACCTTGGCGATGCGGCCCAAGTCGATGCGCTGGTTGGCCGTGCGGTGGAGGCGCTTGGCGGCAAGCTCGACATCCTCGTCAACAATGCCGGGGTGACGCGCGACAATTTGGCGATGCGGATGAAGGATGACGAATGGTCGGATGTGATCCGCATCAATTTGGAGGCCGCATTCCGCCTGTCGCGCGCGGCGTGCCGCCCGATGATGAAGGCGCGGTTCGGGCGAATCATCTCGATCACCAGCGTCGTCGGCGTCACTGGCAACCCGGGGCAGGTCAATTATGCTGCGTCAAAGGCGGGGATAATCGGCATGTCAAAGGCGCTGGCGCAGGAACTGGCGAGCCGTGGGATAACGGTGAATTGCGTCGCGCCGGGGTTTATTGCTTCTGCGATGACCGACGCGCTGCCCGCCGCACAAAAAGAGGCATTGAATGCACGCATTCCGGCGGGGGCGATGGGGACGGGCGCAGACATCGGCGCGGCGGTCGCTTATCTCGCATCACGCGAGGCGGGCTATGTCACTGGACAGACGCTCCACGTCAATGGCGGGATGGCAATGGTGTGATGCGCCCCCTCTTGCGCGACGGCGCGGTGCCCTCTAGTGATACCGCCTGAACAGACATTCATAATACCAAAGGAAGAAATGCCATGAGCGACACTGCAGACCGGGTGAAGAAGATCGTCGTCGAGCATCTCGGCGTCGAAGCCGAAAAAGTGAACGAAGACGCCAGCTTCATCGACGATCTGGGTGCTGACAGCCTCGACATCGTCGAGCTGGTGATGGCGTTCGAAGAAGAGTTTGGCGTTGAAATCCCCGACGATGCCGCTGAAAAAATTGGCACCGTTAAGGACGCGATTGATTTCATCGACGCCAATCAAGCCTAATTTTCGCACGGCCTAGGCCGTGAAATGAATGTGGTGAGGGCTTTTCGGTCCCGGTGTTTCGGCGCTGGTAAACCGGAAAGCCTTTGCTATGTATGCGTGTAGCCGCCCGGCAGTGCGGAGCGGCGGTATTGATTGAGAAAAGGGTGGGCGCATGCGGCGTGTCGTCGTCACAGGGTTAGGGTTGGTCACGCCGCTCGGCGCGGATGTCGAGACCGCTTGGGCCAATATCATCGCGGGGAAATCCGGCGCAGGCGCGATCACGCGGTTCGACGCCAGCGACCAGAAATGCCTTGTCGCGTGCGAAGTAAAACCCGCCGACCACCCCTATGGCTTCGACCCCAACAAACGCGTCGATTACAAGGTGCAGCGCCAGGTCGATCCGTTCATCATTTACGGCATCGACGCCGCCGGACAGGCGCTGGAAGATGCGGGGCTGACCGATATGGATGAGGCTACGCGGTTTCGCGCGGGCTGTTCCATCGGTTCGGGTATCGGCGGACTGCCGGGGATTGAGAGCGAATCGCTGGTGCTTGCGGAAAAAGGTCCGGGCCGCGTTAGCCCGCATTTCGTCCATGGCCGCCTCATCAACCTCATCTCGGGTCAGGTCAGCATCAAATATGGGCTGATGGGCCCAAATCATGCGGTGGTGACCGCCTGTTCCACTGGTGCGCACTCGATTGGCGACGCCGCGCGGATGATTCGCGACGATGATGCCGACATCATGCTGGCGGGCGGTGCCGAAGCAACGATTTGCCCGATTGGCATAGCCGGGTTCGCACAGGCCCGCGCGCTGTGCACCGCCTTTAACGACGAACCCGAACGTGCCAGCCGCCCCTATGACAAGGACCGCGACGGCTTTGTGATGGGTGAGGGCGCGGGCGTTGTGGTGCTGGAGGAGCTGGAACATGCTCTGGCGCGCGGCGCGACCATCTATGCCGAGGTCGTCGGCTATGGCCTGTCGGGCGATGGCTATCACGTCACCGCGCCGCATCCCGAAGGGTCGGGGGCGTTTCGCGCAATGGAAATGGCACTGAAAAAAGCGGGAATGACCCCCGCCGACATCGACTATGTCAACGCCCACGGCACATCGACCATGGCCGACACCATTGAACTTGGCGCGGTCAAGCGGTTGTTTGGCGACGCGATTGGCGGCATTTCGATGAGCAGCACCAAATCCGCCATCGGCCATTTGCTGGGCGGCGCGGGCGCGGTCGAGACGATTTTCTGCATTCTCGCCATCCGCGACCAAGTGGTGCCGCCGACGCTCAACCTCGATAATCCCGATGAAGGGTGCGAGGGGGTCGATCTGGTCCCGCATACGGCCAAAAAACGCCAGGTGCGCGCCGCGCTCAACAACAGCTTCGGCTTTGGCGGCACCAATGCCAGCCTGATCGTCAAGGCGTTTGCGGGCTAATATGCGCGGCCTGATCGTTGGCCTCCTCGCGCTGCTGCTCGCCGCATGTTCCGGCGGGGCACCGCGCGATGCCGAGTTTGTCATTCCTGACGGCGCGAGCATGACCCGCGCAGCACAGATTATGGAGGACGCGGGCGCGGTTGCCGACGCCGACGCCTTTGTCCGCAATGCCCGTCTATTTGGATCCGGTGAGCCGATCAAGCCCGGCGAATATGCAGTAGAGGCAGGGGCAAGCAACGCCGATGTTCTGGCGCTGATCCAGTCGGGGCGCACGCGCCAACGGTTTGTGATGATCCCCGAAGGAATGCCGTCGATCATGGTCTATGATCGGTTGATGGCCAACCCCAATTTGACGGGCAGCATCGCGGTGCCGGCGGAGGGCAGCATATTGCCCGACACCTATGCCTATCGGCGCGGCGAGCCCCGCAGCGCAGTGGTGGCGCGGATGCAAGCGGCGATGGACACGGCGTGGACGCAGGCGTGGGCACAGCGAAGTCCACGCGCTTACCCCCAGACGCGGACACAGGCGATGGCGCTGGCCAGCATCATCGAAAAGGAAACGGCACGGCCAAGCGAGCGCCGCACCGTCGCCGCCGTTTATACCAACCGGCTGCGTATCGGCATGCGGCTGCAAGCCGACCCGACTATCATCTACCCGATCACGCGCGGCAAGGCGCTGGGTCGGCGTATTCGCCGTTCGGAAATCGACGCGGTCAACGGCTATAACACCTATAGCATGGCGGGGCTGCCCGTCGGGCCGATTGCCAATCCGGGGCGCGCGTCGATCATGGCGGCGCTCAATCCGGCGGACAGCGACTATCTCTACTTCGTCGCCGATGGGTCGGGCGGGCACGTGTTTGCACGGACATTGGCCGAGCATAATGCCAATGTGGCGCGCTGGTTTGCCGTCCGGCGGGCACGCGGCGAGATGTAGCCAGTTTTTACGGCACGCTCATCCTTGACCGTTGCCCACGGCCTTCCTATAGCCCCGCCCCTGATGGCATGCGAACGCTGCTATCGCGCCTTGGTAGGGCGGAGTAGCTCAGCTGGTTAGAGCGGTGGAATCATAATCCATAGGTCGGGGGTTCAAGTCCCTCCTCCGCTACCATCCCTTTTTGCATGCAGCCGCACCATATCGTGCAAATGCGCCGCCAGTTCACGGCCATTGCGGGCCCAGTCGAACCGCGCGTGGGTGCGCGCAGAAAGCGCCATGCGGTCGGGCGGGTTCGCCAATATAGCACGGATGGCTTTGGCAATCGCCATCGGCTCAGCCGCCGCAATTACCCCCGCATCGACACCATCGAGCACCTCATGCGCGGGCGGAATATCGCTCAGCAATAATGGCACCCCGCACGCCAGCGCCTCGACCCACACATTGGCCAGCCCTTCGCTGGCGGAGGGCAGCGCCATGACATCGGCGGCGGCATAGAGGCTGGGCAGGCGGTCGTTGGCGATGATGCCCAGTTGGCGAACACGCTCGGGCATGCCCATATCGCGCGCCATTTGCGCCAGCCGCGCCGCATCTGGCCCTGTGCCCGCCATCAGATAATGTGTGTCGGCGGGCAGCGCACACATCGCCCCTATCACCAATGCTTGCCCCTTGCGGTCGATAAGCCCGCCGACGGTGATGACCAGCGGCACGTTCTCCGGCACGCCCCACTCGGCGCGCGCTTCCGCTCTGTCCACTGGAGTCTTTGGCGGGTGAAAGCGGCTGGCGTCCAGCCCCGTATAATGGACGCGGATCCGGTCCGCATCCATGCCGATGGCCGCCATATCCTGTTTGAGCGTTTGCGCGACGGCCAGTAAACCCGTGGCGGCGGATGCGGCCGCCATGATGGCTCCGCCTACATCACCGCGACGCGCCCACATGGCGATGTCACTGCCACGTGCTTTGATCGAAAAGGGCAGGTCGAGCGCACCGGCGACCAGATGCGCCGCCGGGCCATCGGGCCAGAAAAATTGCGCGTCGATAACGTCGAGCTTTCGCGCCGCGCTGAGCGTGGCTGCATGCGGCAGGACGGCGCGGGCGATAGCGGCGGCGTTGCGTCCTGCCATGCGCGGGATCAGGGTAAAGCGCGGGCGGATGACGTTCAGCCCGTGCCATTCCTCACGCTCGGGTAAAGCGCGCAGCGGGGCATAGCGCGGGTGGAGCGACAGCGGCCATGGCGGCAGGCCAAGCGGCGCACAGATGGTTAAATGCACACCCGCTTGACGGGCCAGCGCGGCCAATGACCGTTCAACAAATATCCCGAAATTGGGTCGCGTCGCGTCTGGGAATAGGGTGGCGATGCTGAGGATATGGAGCGGGGGGGATTGCGGGACTTTCTTTTCTACCCTTCCCTTAGGCAAGCCTAGCGGGCTGGTCACGGCCCCAATGTCCGGATCAGGCGGTTCGCCACCGCGACCCATTCGGGCTGGACGAATATTTGTTGGCGTGCGCCATCGCTAAGCGGCAGGATTTGCATCTTGTCGCCATCAATGGCCAGCAATCGCCCAAACACAAAGCGTCCGGCTGGACGCGGCACCAAAATGTCACGGTTGAGCACGGTCGACAGCGCATCGCGGACGATGCGGCGGCACCATACCACATCGCTGTGGCGATAATCGCCGATGCTGGCGGTGAAACGCACCGCGACCATTGCGGCTTCGGGGCGTAGATGCGGTAATGTTTCGACATGGGTTGGTGCGTGCGCGCCATCATTGCCGATAATCGCTGCGATGCTCAGCGCTTCATCGTCCGGCATCTGTACCAGATCGCGGGACTCGACGCCCAGAGCGGCTGCTATGCGGTTCAACCAGCCGAGCGAGAGTGTGCGTGTGCCCGTTTCCAGTCGTCCGATGGTTTGCGCGGTGGTTGGCGGAATGCAGCGCGCGCCGACCTCCTCCAGCGTCAATCCCTTGGCACGGCGGACAGAGCGGATGGAGTTAATCATAGCGGACCTTTATATTTTTTTCGAACCATATCGGTTTTTTCTTTCCTACAATAGTCACCAAATGGCAAGAGGATTTACGCCACGATGAAAGGATTCGCTTTTGCAGCAAATGCTCACCCACCGTCCGCACCCCGATGATGCGGATCGTTCCATCCCGGTGGCGAGGCGGACCAATTCTTCTCGTAGAAGCGTCAGGGTCAATCTGGCCGAAAATGTCGTGGCATGGCTACATTCGCGCAAATTATTGACCGACAGGCAGGCTGCGGCGGGTGAGCAGTTACAGCATGACTTTGCCCGCGCTGGGCTGGAACCGAATGTGACGATGCAATGGGACGCACCATCGCCCGACGGATCGCCGCGTGCTGCGCGCAGTCACGACCATCAAACGCTGGCGGGTATCGACGCACGGCGGCGGTTTTTGGGCGCGATGGACCATGTCGGGCCGGGGCTGGCCGACGTCTGTTGGCGGGTGATTTGTGCAGGAGAGGGGATGAGCGTTGCCGAACGCAGCCTTGGTTGGCCCAGCCGATCGGGGCGGATCGTGCTGGGGCTGGCGCTTGACCGGTTGGCGGACTTTTATCGGGTGCCGGGCTGATGGGTGCGATACCGTCTATCCGCCCTCCGCCGGAGCGACGGAAATCAGCCTTGGTGTATTAAGTTGACACCACACCTCAAAATAGCTCTGTAACCCGCAGGCGACCGTTGTTTACCCCCCTGTTTAGTGTCAACCAAATCTTGTTGAGGGAGACACCTAACCCAAACCCTCGACCTCTTCGGCCAGGCCCAGCCAACGTTCCTCCGCCGCGTCCTTTTCGCTGCGAAGGCGCGTCAGATCGGCGGTCAGCGTCTCGAACTTGGCATAGTTGCGGGCATAAAGGTCGGCGTCGTTCAGTGCGGCCTCTGCCTTGGCAATCGACGCAGCGATGGAATCAATTTGTACGGGCAGCAGGTCGTAATCGCGCTGATCCTTGTAGCTCAGCTTTTTACGCGGGGTTGGGGCGGCGCTTTTGGTGGGCGGGGCCGATGTGCGGACAGGTGACTTTGGTGTTACCTTCGTTACCTTCTTCGCTTCGCGTTGCGCTATCCACTCGGCATAGCCGCCCGCCACAATGTCA